>SKEB01001024.1_pt1 | contig 14217 bp, 9 predicted proteins | sample 4826561 | NCBI WGS metagenome assembly SKEB01 (sample SAMN11008820, study PRJNA524170) | human gut metagenome | biome: Human fecal sample; material: Feces; isolation source: fecal sample from pouch patient p17 | host: Homo sapiens | place: Israel: Tel-Aviv | collected 2016-03-29
GAAAGCGAAAGCGGACGAAGCGGTGAAAGCCTTACCGGCAGAAAGCACAGAGAAAGACGGTTTACAAGCACGTGTAGACGCGGTGAACCCTGTGACCGTACCGGAAGTGACAGACGCAGACGGAAACGGCCAAGCGGACACCGTAGACGCAGCGGAGAAAGCGGCGACCGACTTAGTTGAAAAAGCGGAAGCGGCAGAGCAAGCGGCGGAGAAAGCGTTAGAAGATGCGAACAAAGACGGCTTAATCACGCCAACAGAAAAAGCGGCGATTGAAGCAGAGAATGCGAAAGTGACCGAAGCGAAAGCGAAAGCGGACGAAGCGGTGAAAGCCTTACCGGCAGAAAGCACAGAGAAAGACGGTTTACAAGCACGTGTAGACGCGGTGAACCCTGTGACTGTTCCACCGGTAAACGACAAAAACAGCAACGGTGTATTAGATACAACGGAAGCGAATATTGATCGTTTATTGGCAGAAGCGAAGAAGAAAGCGCAAGACGCTAAGGCGATGGAAACAGAAGTTGGTAAAAATGGTGTAGTTACTGCAACAGAGAAAGCTCAGTTAGATCAAGCGATTACGGCTGCTAATGAGGCAAAATCATTAGCGGATCAAGAGATCGGTAAATTGCCGGCTGGTTCGTATAAAACAGCAAAAGAGGGTGAGTCTGCGAGTATTGTGATTCCTCAACCGTCTTCAGTAACCCCAATTCCAACAGGCAAACCAGTAGTAACAATTGTTGGTGATGGCAATGATGCGGATACGGTTATTGATCGTGGTGAATTAGGCGTGGGCACTGATGGGCAGTTAAATCCGGTTACTGTTGAAGTGAGTTTGACTGGTATGCAAAACGTGAAACCGGGTGATAAGTTAAGTGGCGTGATTCTCTTAGGTAGAACACCTTCTTATTTGGGTGGTGATAAATTGGGTTATAGCTTAACTGAAAATGATATCACTAACGGCAAAGTATCATTCACTGTGCCAGTAACAGATGGGTTCACTGGAAAATTAGTGGTTCAAGGCGTAAAAGTTCAGGATGCGGAAAAACAATCTTCAGCGACTGCGGATAGAAAAGAAGCTGCTCTTGATCTTGGAGCTGATCCGACTGTTGATATGAGTTTTAGATCCGATACAGGTATTTCACTAAACGATAATATTACGACTGATGGTGAATTAGTATTGAATGCACCGCAGGGATATACGATTGATCGAGTAGTGGTTAATAACGCAGAAGTGAGTCTGACAGGCAATAGTATCACCTTGTCTGAGGGAACTTATACGGCAGGTAATATTCAAGTTACTGTGAGTAATACCACAACAGGTCGTATAGAAACAGTTTCTAATACGACTACTTATGTGGTGGATACGACAGCGCCGGATGCCCCTCGTATTAATGTTGAATCAGGTCGTGATAGTTCTATTTCTTTACCAGAGAATGCCGCCATTGGCGATGTGGTTGATGTTAATATCACGCAGCCAGGTAAACAACAAGCGATTTATGTGCAATATCGTAAAACTGATTCAAGTTGGGAAGTGGCAACATTCCGGCCGGCTGATTCTGGTTTAAGTAGCGCACCTGCAGTGAGTGGTAATACGATTACTATTTCACAAACTGTAGCACCAGCTGGCTCAACAATTGCGGCAAAAGTAACTGATTTGGCAGGTAATGGTTCAGCGGGTAAAGATGGTAGCAATTCATTTGTGGAAGCAGAGGTTCCATCATCGGATTCGGATAATGATGGTTACACTAATGAGGAAGAAAGTCGAGCGGGGTCAGATCCTGATCAGGCTAGTTCAACACCAAAAACTTTAGCTGAAGAAGCTTATGAGAAAGCGAAAGAAGCATTTGAGGCATTTAATGCTCAAAAATCAGTGCTTGCTGAACATGGCTTTACGGCAAATGAGGTAAATGCGCTTAATAAACAGTTGCTGCCATTATCAGAGTTGAAAGAAAAAGCAATTGCAGCAGTGGAATGGGTGCATACAGATGATGATAAGCAAGATTTAGTGAACAAAATTAATGCCTTAGAAGCAGTAGTGCCAGATGTAACTAATGCGGCCGATGCAGTTTGGCAAGCGAATAGTAGAACTACGCTTTTATATCGAGCATTTTGGAAAACTATGACCCCTAGTGCTAAATATCTTGATGATTATGCATCAGAAAATGGGGGGATTGTTACTATTAATGCAACAGATATTCCTATTAAAGATACTTTAGGTGGAGAATCATTTACGATTAAACTTGCGCCAACAGACGGATGGAAGCAAGGAACACCAACGCCATCAAGTGCATCTATTTCTGAGTATCGTGTAGATGAAAATGGAAATATGCAAATTCGTATTGATCCTGAGGTTGCAAAAAAAATTAGTGAGACAACTCAACAGTTTTTTAATGTGGTGACTGAAGATGGTACTAAATTGACACTGCTGGTTCCATTTACAAATCCAAATAAGGGTGGGAATGGTATTGATGTGGTTAGTGTTAGTATTGAGGATGATGAGAACCCAATTACAGAGGTAGTAGAAAAAGATGGAACAACTAATGACACTAGCTGGTCTAAAATTCTCGTTGGGGTTAAGAATAAAGTTTCATCAGGTGGAAATTTAGATGGTTGGGTAGTGAAATTAGAGATCATTGATGCTGATGAACCAGATCAGGTACTTTGGTCAGGTACAAAAGGCAATCAGACAGCGGGAGAAAAAACACTTACATTTGATGCGAGTGATTTTAAACCAGCAGATGGGCATACCTATATTTTAAGAGCTAGCTCTTATAATACTAATGATACGAATACTTTGGGGACTTATACTATTCGCAGTAAGGCAGAAAATCGAGTAACGTTAGATACTACACCGCCGGCGGTAGAGCATCTTATTTATGCCGATGAAGCAGGAAAATTGCACGTTCAATTTACCTTTAAAGAAGATAGTCTTAAAGTGTGGAGAAAAGATGGTGCATTAGAGAACCCACAGACAGATGTTTTACAAAACTATAGCAGTGCAGTAGATGTATCCCAGAAAGATCATAAATGGAGTACAACAATTAGAGATGGGGAATCAACATTTGTCTTCTATGATAAAGAAGGGAATTCCCAAATTGTTGATTTATTAAAAGATGCACAAGTGCTTCGTTTAGCTCGTTTAACAACGAATATGAATAAAGATGGAGGTCCTCGTAACTGGAATAGTGATGGTAATGAAGAGCAAAATAAAGATTATGGTTCAGATGGTTTAAAAACAGTAAGTGATAAAGACAATATCATTATTCTTCGTCAGAAACAGGGTGGTGATGGGTTTGGTGGCTATATTGATGGCGGTACTGAACTTGAAGGTTATAAAGCAACTTTACAAACCTATGATCACAATGATTTTATTGATGCCGTTGGTATGGGAGGTCATACTGATGTTATCACTGGAGCTGGTAATGACCTGTTCGTGTTGCGTGATGGTATGAGTGGTTATGGCCCTGCTGGTTATCCGGATGGTTCATTTGATGGCCCTCAGCGTATCTTAATGGGAGCTGGTAATGATACTTTTGCAATTAATGGTTATTTTAAAGATGAACGTATTGGCAAAACATCAATGAACAATACAACAGCTAAAGTGTCTATGGGGGATGGTAATGATACTATTTCGATTGCTTGGTCAATTGAAGCGGATCATGACTCAGATCGACCTTATTCAAACTACTTTTATCTTGGCGCAGGTAATGACAAGATGACGGTAGGGCAACATATTACAGATACTGCACCTAAATTAGCCTCAAATATTATTGATTTAGGCTCTGGGCACGATATCTTAACAGTGAAAGGTAGCTTACAAGATGATGCGTTAATTCTTTCAAAAGAAAGCAGTGAGATAACGGTTGGTTCAATTTCAGGACAAGCTAATGTAACAATGCTTCTTGGTGATGGTAATGATGTGTTAAAGGTTACTGGAGATATGAACTATAACCAAGCACGAGATACAGCAATCTTTAAAGAGATCTATCAAGCAAGTTTATCTTTTGATGGTCCATATAAAGAAGATGTCAATTCTTGGTATAAAGAGAGTGCAGATGCATTAGCTAGCTTGCCGAATGATAATCGTATTATCGATCTCGGTAATGGGGATAATAGTGTCACTGTTGGCGGCAATATGGTTAATGCGAAAATCGTGTCTGGCTCAGGGGAGGATAGCGTAGATATTAATACTTGGGTTCTTTCGCCAAACAATATTCAGCTTGGTGCAGGAAATGATACGATTTCAATCAACTCTATGTTCAAAGATGATAGTATCTCTGGTCAATCATTGATTTATGGTGGTGAAGGTCGAGATACAATTAATCTTGGTACACCAAATAGTGATTCAAATAAAGTAAGGTTGGAAATGTATGGTGATATTGGTGGTAACAATATTGATGTTTCTAGCATTGAGGTCTTTAATTTGAATGGTAAAGGTGGAACACTCATTATCGGAAACAAAGGAGATATTGTTAGTGGCAATGCTTCAACAATTGGTCCGATTGAAGTTCATGGAACGAGTGCTGATAGTGTCAGAATAGAAAGTAGTTGGCATAAGGTAGCAACAGACAATGGTGAGAAGAAATATGAATATAAAAATACAGGTATTTATATTTCCATCGATGATGCTATTAATGTTACTGAATTTTCTGTTTGATTAATTGAGCGTTAAAAACAGGTAATCAAAAACCCATCAAGCTTCCCGCTTGATGGGTTTTTTTATCAGTTCTATGCTAAAAACTCTGTTCTTCAGTGCAGAGATATAAGGCACAAACGGCGTGAGTAGTTTCAAACTTAAATTCAGTTATACCAAAATCGCTAACTTGTTCTTCCAATGGGAAAAAAGAGCTACTTATCGAAAATCGGTTGGGTTCGCTATCGCAACAGTGATGATGTGGTTGGAAAAATCAAAAATGTGATGGTTAGTAAAAAGTGCGGTCGCTTTTCCCCTCTTAGTAAAGAGGGGTTAAGGAGATTTGAACAAAGCAAGATGTTCGGTTATTTCATTTTGAGAAAATCAGCCGCGGTGTCGAGGTAGTTTTGAGCAGAGGTTTTTAGGAATTGCCTTTCTTCTTCGGTTAATGGACGAATCATTTTGACAGGAGAGCCAAGATAGAGATAACCGCTAGTTAGGTGCTTTCGCGGTGGGACTAAACTACCTGCGCCAATGATAACGTCATCTTCAATGACAGCATCATCTAAAATAATGCTACCCATTCCGACTAAAACTCGATTTCCTATAGTACAACCGTGTAAAGTAACACTATGACCGACAGTAACATCTTCTCCGATTTTCAAAGGAGAACCCTTAGGATGTTCTGTAGTGGATCGAGTAGTATGCAGTACACAGAGATCCTGTATATTGCTGCGTGCGCCGATACGAATATCATTCACATCGCCGCGCAAAACCGCACCCGGCCAAATGGAAACCTGATCTTCAAGCCAGACTTTACCTATAACGGTAGCTGCTTCATCAACATAAACATCTTTGCCTAATTGTGGTGTGAAAGATAAGTAATTTCGGATTGCCATAGTTGATTGCCTCTAGATGGAAAAGAAATGGTCAGCGAATGCTGACCACGGGAAATTAAGGATTACGTTTAAATTTGCTGAAGTCTGGTTGACGTTTTTCATTAAAAGCGTTTCTGCCTTCTTGTCCTTCTTCAGTCATATAGAACAGCATTGTGGCATTGCCTGCCAATTCCTGCAAACCGGCTTGACCGTCGCAATCTGCATTTAATGCCGCTTTCAAACAACGTAAGGCAATAGGGCTGTTTTGCAACATTTCACGGCACCAACGTACGGTCTCTTTTTCTAAATCGGCATAAGGGACGACAGTGTTGACTAACCCCATATCCAATGCCTCTTTTGCATTATATTGACGGCATAAGAACCAGATTTCACGCGCTTTTTTCTGACCAACAATGCGAGCCATATAAGAAGCACCCCAACCACCATCAAAAGAACCGACGCGAGGTCCGGTTTGACCGAAAATAGCATTATCGGCTGCGATGGTTAGATCGCACATCATATGTAAAACGTGACCGCCACCAATAGCATAACCGGCTACCATTGCTACCACTGGTTTTGGACAAGTGCGAATATCTCGTTGGAAATCAAGTACGTTTAAATGATGAACGCCTTGATCATCTTTATAACCACCGTAATCACCACGTACTTTTTGATCACCGCCGGAGCAAAAGGCTTTCTCACCTTGACCGGTTAAAACAATAACGCCTATTTTTTCATCAAAACGAGCGTCAGAAAAGGCTTTAATCATCTCTTTTACGGTTTGTGGGCGGAAAGCATTACGTACTTCAGGGCGATTAATTGTAATTTTAGCAATCCCATCTTTTGATTTGTGGTACAGAATATCGCTATAACCTTCGCTGCAATTTTGCCATTCAACAGGAGCGTATAAAAAGTCTTCACTTGGATATAACATAAAATTTCCTTTTTTATTGATTGAATAGGGTGGTTAAACAATCGGCAAATGCTGCCGGTTGATGAATATGCGCATTATGCCCAACTTTAGCAATTAATGTTAGGTTTAATTGGTGTTTTTCAGCCAACAGTTTAAATTTTTGATCGTTTTCTCCACAAATATAGTGAAATTTCTGTGGCTGTGCTTGAATTTGTTGCCAAAGGTGAGGTTGTTTAGCTAATGAGGTCGCACTTAACATTTTTGCCAAATCGCTGCCGTTATTATGTTTGCGAATTGAAATTAACTGTTGGCGTTGCAACGTGGTTAGATCTGAAAAGACGGCTTGTTGATACCAGTCTTCAAGCACGGTTTCAATATTTTCCGTTGCAAAGCGTGCTGCCCATTTTGTGTCATTTTGCCAACGTTGCTGTTTTTCCTGTTCGGTATCTAAGCCTAAATTTGCACCTTCCAGGCAGACTTGCTGCAAATAATGATGGGCAAATTGTGTTTGTGTCGCAAAGTAAGCAGCTAGACGACCTCCCAAGGAGTAGCCGATTAAATGATAAGGCTGATTTCCGATTAAGTGATGAATGGTATCGGATAACCATTCGGCACATTGGGCAAAGTTCTCAATTTGTTGTTTGTTTTGCCCGTGAAAAGGGAGATCCAAACTGTAGCAATGATAATGGGCAAGTCGTTTAATGACCGCTTGCCAATCATCACCGCTACCGAGAAAACCGTGTAAAAAAATTAAATTTGGTACCATTATTTACGATCCAGCCAGCGTTGCAGAACAGCGACGTGCTGTTGCCAAGATTGCAGCTGCTCAATGCGAGCGGCAAGTTGTGTTTGCCAATCTTCACGATCACCGTCCTGAATCGCCTTACAAATTTGTTGTAACTGTTTTAATCCGACCGAAGCGGCAGCCCCTTTCATTTTGTGTGCAGTTTCAGTAAGTTGTAATTTTTGCTGCGGATCATTCAAATAGCGTTGATACTCTTGCATAAGTTGCTGTAGATATTCCGGCATTGTAGCAACAAAAAGTTTTAAATTATTTTGAATTGCCTGTTTGCCAAGAATTTCATAAAGCTCATCAAGAATGGACAAATCAAGTTGAGGCCACTGTTTATCCTGTGCGGAAGGGATAATTTCCACTTCGTGGAAGTTTTCCTGTTTTTCTTTGTCAGAGGAATTTTCCGGTTGTAGATTAAATAGTTGCAATAAACATTTATTTAAAGCATCGAGCGACAACGGTTTTTGTAACACATCATCCATTCCGTGTTTCAGATAATCTTGTTTATTGGAAACGACATTTGCCGTTAATGCTACCAGAGGCGGTAAATAATCGAATTTTTCATCTTCGTATTGCTGATGTAGATAATCGGCAATTTCAAAACCGGTCATATCAGGTAGATGAATATCAAGGAAAACCAGATCATATTGATTATTTTCAATTTTATGAATCGCTTCTTTGCCGTTCATTGCAATATCTACCTGATAACCCAATTTTTCGAGGACAGATTTAGCAACAATAATGTTGATTTCGATATCTTCAATCAGTAATACCGATAAATTTTGCAGTTCCGGAATAGAGGTGATTTCCGGTAATTTATGCGCCTGTTCGGCTTTAAAGGTAAAAGTGAACGTTGAACCTTTGCCCAACTCACTGACAACCGTGAGATCACCGTTCATTAATTTAGCGATACGTTTGGAAATTGACAGACCGATACCGCTGCCAAGTGCTTTTTGATTGGCAGTACGAACCTGATAATACATTGCAAAGATCTTCTTCAATTCAGATTGCGGAATGCCGATGCCGGTATCGGTAAGCGCAAAGCTGTAAGTATTTTGATCCAAGCGTGAAAAACGTAATGTCAGACCGCCGGAAGGGGTAAATTTCACGGCATTATTGATTAAATTCCAGAGAATTTGCGAAACACGTGCATAGTCCAATAACAATAAATTCGGCAAATTTTGATCATATTCCAGTTTAAAACTGAGATTTTTCTGATTGGTCATAAAAGTTGCAAAATTATCAATATCGCTTAATAGACGCATAACGTCGGTTTCTTTTTTATAAAGTTGAATTCGGCGAGTGTCTAGTTTTTCTAAGTCAATGATATCGCTAAAAATATGCCCGAGTGAAACCGCACTTACATTGATGGTATGCAGATAATTACGCTGTTCTTCATTTAATTGACTATCCAACAGAATGCGACTTAAACCGATAATACCATTAAGTGGTGTACGTAATTCGTGGCTAATAGTTGCCATTAGTGTGGACTTATCACGGCTCGCTTTTTCAATCGTTTCCTGATAACGTTTATGTTCTGTAATATCTCGCCCGAACCCCAATAAACAGTGTTGCTTGTTAATGCGATCATAATAAGGCACTTTGCGAATTTCAAAACAGGCGAGTTTTCCATTCGGATATTTGAACCACTGTTCGTAAGTCATTCCATAATTATTATCCAAGACGGCTCGATCAGTTGCACGTACATATTTGGCAATATCAACAGAAAATGTTTGTTCGATCTCTAAGGTTTTTAATTCTGCCTCACTTTTTCCTGTCAATAACTCCATTGCACGGTTACATTCTAATAATTGCCCATTTTCAGCACGAGAGAAAACCAAATCGGGGGAGGCATCAATAAAAGAACGCAAGAAATCCGCTTTTTGTTGTAAGGCGATTTGCGCTTTGTTTTTCGCTGTGATTTCCTGTTCCAACAAGGCTAATGTATTGGATAATTCTTGATTCGATTCGTGCAGATGTTGGCGAGAAAGTTCCAGTTTTTCCACAATCACATTAAAAAAATAGATCACAAAAGGGGCGGAAATTAAACCGAATGTAATTGAGCGAACAATATCCATCCAATCGATCGTGCCGATGATGAAAATACTTAATAGAATTTGCACACAAAGTGCAAATACCGCAAGGATAGCTATGCCGAAAATAGAAAAACGTACACGTCCGAGCCGAATAACCCAATCAATATATTTTTGCAGCGAATGACGAATATCAACCATATCTTTAACCTGTATATTAAAAGCAAGAAAAAAAGGATAAATATCAAATAATTATCCTTTTTTGTTCAAATTTATCTGAATAATTGACGTTGACGAGAAAAATGGTGGCGTTTGAATTGAGATAATGCCACGATTAGCCAAATAACGATATAGATAATAAATACGGCGATTAACCATTGTGGCATTGTATAGCCAAGGAATTTCCAAGTAATATCGCTACAAGAGCCGCTAGCTTGGAAAATTTGTGGAAACCATTGATCCAACGGCAACGTATGCGGAAAATCAGGTTTGAATTCGCACTGTTTCCAAGGTTCGGGATTGAATTGATAATCAACGTGCTCGATTGCAAGCAATAACCCTTTAACCGCACCCCATAAACCGACCGCAATACCGAGCAGGCGGCAAATCAAGGCGGACGGATAAATCGCACCGATTAAGGCTCCTAAAATAACGGCAAATAAAGCAACGCGCTCATAAATACACATTACACAAGGATGTAAACCCAAACCGTGCTGAAAATAGAGTGCTGCACCTTCCAGTGCAACACCTGATAACGCCATAATAAACCAAGCTGTTCGAGTCAAAGACCAAGATTTAAAGAGTGCGAACATTATTTATCCTTCTAGTGAACCGGTGGAATATGTGGCGCCGGGATTAATCCCCATTGTGTAAATAATGAAGCAAACTCAGGTAAGAAAAATTCTACTCCGATAAGCCCCACAATAGACAACACGATAGTATAAGGTAACGCCATTAGCACCATTCTACCATAAGATAAACGGATTAATGGGGCAAATGATGAAGTTAATAAGAATAAGAATGCTGCCTGACCGTTCGGCGTTGCCACTGAAGGTAAGTTGGTTCCGGTATTGATAGCAACAGCGATAGATTCAAATTGTGATAATGAAATTTTGCCGGCTTCCAATGCGGCTTTTGCTTCATTAATGTAAACCGTACCGACGAATACGTTATCGGAAATAGATGAAAGCAATCCATTGAAGATATAGAACAACATAAGTTGTGAGCTTTCACTGGCACTTAATACGAATTGAATGATGCCACCGAAAAGGTGTTGATCGATAATTACCGCAACAACGGTGAAGAATACTACCAACAAAGCAGTAAAAGGTAATGATTCCTGAAAGGCGCGCCCAATTGTATGTTCATCGGTAACGCCGCAAAGGGAGGTTGCTAAAATAATAATGGTTAAGCCGATTAAGCCAACGGCAGCAAGGTGAAATGCCAAACCGATAATTAACCAAACGGCAATAATTGCTTGAACGATTAATTTTAGACGATCATTGTTGGTCATTTTTTCACTTTGGCTGCGATCTAAAATAGCCAACACTAACCAGACACGGCGCGGTAAATGTGCGCCATATCCGAATAATTTAAATTTCTCTAATGCAAGGCAGGTTAATAAACCACAAAGAAGAACTGGAAGGGTAACTGGAGCCATACGGAAGAAGAATTCACTAAAATTCCAGCCAGCTTGTTCAGCGATAATTAAATTCTGTGGTTCGCCTACCATTGTCATTACACCACCTAAAGCCGTACCGACACTAGCGTGCATCATTAAACTACGTAAAAATGCACGAAACTCTTCCAATGTATTTTTTGCGTTGGTGATTTTATCGTCATTGGTAATATCGGTGGAATCATCAAACTTATTACCGGAGGCGACTTTGTGATAAACCCCATAGAACCCCATACAGACGCTGATAACTACGGCGACAACGGTAAGTGCATCAAGAAAAGCGGATAAAAATGCGGAACTCATACAGAAAGCTAAGGAAAGAACAAGTTTGGAGCGAATAGCAAGAAGAAGTTTAGTAAATAGAAACAGTAACAATTGTTTCATAAAATAAATACCGGCAACCATAAACATCAATAACATAATAACTTCAAAGTTAGCCATAATTTCGTGCTTAATATGTTCCGGTGTAGTCATTCCTATAATTACGGCCTCTAATGCTAGTAAACCACCTGGTTGTAAGGGATAACATTTTAATGCCATTGCGAGCGTAAAGATAAACTCAGCAACTAAGATCCAACCAGCGGTAAAAGGATCAATGTAAAAAACAATCGGATTTATCAATAGAAAACCGATGATCAGCAATTTATACCAATTCGGACTTTTTCCTAAAAAGTTTTGCATACCAGCTTGCAAATACGCCATAACGTCATCTCCATAGACTGTAAGTTTCGTTTGATCAAAGAATGTTGAATTTTTTCAATGTACAACGAGCAAGATTGTAATACAATCTTGCAAGTTCATTTCATCCGATATTCATTTTATTTGTGAATGATCAAAGATTTTCACTATTTCGTCTCTTTTAGGTATGTGGCTGTAATAAAAGCGTTGGAAAATAAGCCAAAGTAAAAGATATGAAAACAGACAAAGGAATAATTAATGGCAACACAGAACGATGTCATCAAAGCACAGAGTCCTGCCGGCTTGGCGGAAGAGTATATCATTCGTAGTATTTGGAATAACCACTTTCCACCGGGAACTGATTTACCGGCAGAAAGAGAACTGGCAGATAAAATCGGAGTAACCAGAACAACATTACGTGAAGTGCTACAACGTTTAGCGCGAGACGGTTGGTTAAGTATTCAGCACGGTAAACCAACGAGAGTAAATAATATTTGGGAAACTTCAGGATTGAATATTTTGGAGGCTTTAATTAAGTTGGACGGCACACGAGTGCCGACGATCATTGCCAATATTTTATCGGCAAGAACCAATATTTCCGCTATTTATATCTGTAAAGCATTTCGCATTGCGAAAGAAGAATCTTTGGAAGTGTTTAAACCGTTGGCAACACTAAAAGATAACGCTGAAGATTACACCACATTTGATTATGAATTATTTAGAAAATTGGCGTTTGCCTCAAAAAATCCGGTATATGGGCTGATTTTAAACAGTTTAAAGAGTTTATATGAGCGCGTCGGGCGATTTTATTTTTCTAATCCGACAGGACGGGCGTTAGCATTAAAATTTTATCATCAGCTGCATAAAATTTGCCAAAGCGGTGAATTGGATCAGGTCCGCCCTTGCATTCGACAATATGGGATTGAAAGTGGTCTGATTTGGTCATCAATGCAGCAACATTTACCCGAAGACTTTAATGAATAAAATTTGATGTAGATCACAAAAAAGTGATGTGTTATCTTTCATCCGCGGGTTAGCGGATTTTCGTTAAAAACAAGTTTATGTTATAATTCGCCCAGCTTGAACACGGGGTATTGGTGATGTGAATAGTCTGTGTTTAAATTCGATTTTGTTTAACATTAAATATAGGTAAAAATACTATGGCAATTAAAATTGGTATTAATGGTTTTGGTCGTATCGGCCGTATCGTTTTCCGTGCTGCACAACATCGTGACGATGTTGAAGTTGTTGGTATTAACGACTTAATCGATGTTGATTATATGGCTTATATGTTGAAATATGATTCAACACACGGTCGTTTTGACGGTACAGTTGAAGTTAAAGACGGTCATTTAGTAGTAAACGGTAAAACTATCCGTGTTACTGCAGAACGTGATCCTGCTAACTTAAAATGGAACGAAATCGGTGTTGATGTTGTTGTTGAAGCAACCGGCTTATTCTTAACAGATGAAAAAGCACGTAAACACATTGAAGCTGGTGCGAAAAAAGTTGTTATGACTGGTCCTTCAAAAGACAGCACTCCAATGTTCGTAAACGGTGTTAACTTCGATAGCTATGCAGGTCAAGATATCGTTTCAAATGCGTCTTGTACAACAAACTGCTTGGCACCAATTGCTAAAGTATTAAATGACAAATGGGGTATCAAAGACGGTTTAATGACTACCGTTCACGCAACTACAGCAACTCAAAAAACTGTTGATGGTCCTTCAATGAAAGACTGGCGTGGTGGTCGTGGTGCAGCTCAAAACATCATCCCATCTTCAACTGGTGCGGCAAAAGCGGTAGGTAAAGTAATCCCAGCATTAAACGGTAAATTAACCGGTATGGCATTCCGTGTTCCTACTCCAAACGTATCTGTTGTTGACTTAACAGTAAACTTAGAAAAACCAGCAACTTACGCAGAAATCTGTGCAGAAATGAAACGTGCTTCTGAAGAAGAATTAAAAGGCGTTTTAGGTTATACAGAAGATGATGTTGTTTCAACAGACTTCAACGGCTGTTCATTAACTTCTATCTTCGATGCGAAAGCAGGTATCCAATTAACAGATACTTACGTTAAAGTTGTTTCTTGGTATGACAACGAAACAGGTTACTCTAACAAAGTTCTTGATTTAGTAGCTCATATCTCTAAATAATTAGATTCCATATATATTCCTCAACAATTAAAAACCGCCGAATGGCGGTTTTTTTATGCTTATTATTTTTATGTTTATTATTTTGTTGAGTGGACTCTTCATTTAAAAATGAGAGATCTTGAGTTTAAGGCTAGAAAATTAAATTGGAGAAATAAATGCAGAATGAAAATATAAAAAATCAGCCTACATAAGTAGGCTCAGACTGCTGACAAACCCATCTTTCCAAAATCATTTGATAAAAATGGGGTTGTTTTTTTACTTTGTCGCTTTTCTCTTGCTTTTCCTTTCAGATAATGGTGCCAGCGGTCATTTTCGCTGATTGTTTTACCCATGCCTCAAACAAGTAAAATTGACGCCATAAATAAGACAAAATAGCCCATACCACCAGGGCAATTTTCTTGATATTTTGTGCCATTGCCGCAAGGAAGCATTGCATTTGCACTTTGGATAATCCTCTA
>SKEB01001034.1_pt1 | contig 14099 bp, 10 predicted proteins | sample 4826561 | NCBI WGS metagenome assembly SKEB01 (sample SAMN11008820, study PRJNA524170) | human gut metagenome | biome: Human fecal sample; material: Feces; isolation source: fecal sample from pouch patient p17 | host: Homo sapiens | place: Israel: Tel-Aviv | collected 2016-03-29
ATGTATAGATGAATATATTTCAGATTATGCATATCCTTACTATAAAGGTTATATTACTAAAGATAAATATTTTAAATGTAGTTTAATAGATAAAGAAATTGTTGAACAATATACATGGAAAATAGACCATAATGGATATTTAGCCACAAAAATAAATAATAAAAATGTTTATATGCATAATTTATTAATTGGAGAATTATTGGTTGACCATGCTAACAATGATAGAACAGATAACAGAAGATGCAATTTACGTAAATGTACATTCCAAGAAAATAATAGAAACAGAAGTAAAGCTGTTAATAATACTTCTGGAATTATAGGAGTTTCATGGAAACAAAAGTCTAATAAATGGAGAGCCTATATTGTTATTGATGGTAAACAAAAGCATTTGGGAGAATATAGTGTAAAAGAACATGCTATAAAAGCCAGATTAAAAGCCGAAGCTGAATGGTTTGGAGATTATTCTCCACAAAGAAATTTGTTTAAAGAATATGGAATTGAATATAATTTAGAGGAATGAAAATTATCAAAAAAATAAAAGAAAAATATAAGAAGGAGATAAAATAATATGGTTAAGGAAACATCTGTAAAAAAATCAATAAATTGGGAAGAAGTATTAGCTCCTATTGATAGTGAAGCAATGACAGGAAATTATGAAATAAATTCTAAAAAAATGAGAGAAATTAAAACAAATAATCATTGGAATTCTATTATGAAATTATTAAAAAATGAAGCAAAAATGATTATTGATGAAGATGGATTTTCTCATTTTAAATTAGAATTAAAAGATTATTTAACATTAGATGAAAGAATTAAATTACAAAATTTAGGATACGGAGTGTTTAAAGCTCCAAAAGAAAAACCTTATTTTTCTCAGCATGGAGACAGATTTATGATTGATAACCCTGTCAAATATATAATTATGTGGTAATCTAAAAAGGAGGATTAATAATTGATTGATATATATTTTGGAAATCATAATCACTCATGTTACAGTAGTGCTTTATTAGGCTTTCCAGATGCAATTACTAGAGTTAATGAATTAATTCAGTATGCATATGACCAAGGATTATCTGGTATATCCATTACTGAACATGAAGGAATATCTTCTCATATGCAAGCATTGAAATATTATGAAAAAATGGAGAAAGATAGACCTTTTAAATTAGCATTAGGTAATGAAATTTATTTAATGAGCGAGAAAGAAGATAAAGCAAATAGAGAAGGAACTGAATATACTCCTTATTATCATTTTATTTTAACTGCATTAGATACGGAAGGACATAAACAATTAAGAGAAATAAGTAGTAGAGCATGGCAACATGCTTATACATTTCATGGACTTATGCGTAGGCCAACTTATTATTCTGATATAGAAGAAATTATCGGAAATAATAAAGGACATTTAATTGCATCTTCTGCATGTCTTAGTTCCTATCTTGACAAACTTATCTTGCAGTGGAAGAAACCAGAACCGGGTTATAAAGAGGTACAAAAGAGTATAGGCGTTTTAAAACGCATAAGCGATTTTTTATCCTGGTGTAATAAAGTTTTCGGCTCTAACAATTTTTACTTGGAGATTCAGCCGTGTAAAGAGGATAATGTTGACCAGCTTATAGTGAATGAAGCCATGAAAGAACTTTCTCAGCAATACGGTTTTAAAATTATAGCCACAACTGATACTCATTATCTTAACAAAGAATCAGCATTATATCATAAAACTTTACTTAATTCTAAAGATGGAGACAGAGAAGTAGATTCTTTCTATGCAACTACTTATCTTATGTCTCCCCAGGAATTAAGGGAACATTTAAGAATTACATTTACAGATGAAGAAATAGATACAATATTTAAAAATAGTAATGAAATTGCAGATAGAGTAAGAACATATGATTTAAAACATATGCCTATGATACCAGAGATTCCTTTAGAGAAATTACCAAATTTTAAAATAACTCATAGATACAAAAAGTATTATGATAAATATGAGTACTTTAAATACTATGCTTATGCCAATAATATACAAGACCAATATTTTTTCTATCGTATAGAAAAAGGATTGGAAAAATTTATAGAAAGTAAACCACAAAAGAATTTAGAAACTTATATTGATAGAATTAATAAAGAAGCCAAAGAGTTAAAAGGATTGAGTGAAATTTTTAATTCACATATGGCGGCTTACTATACAACAGTAAGTAGAATAGTAGAAATAATTTGGGAATCAAATAGTTTCTGTATGCCGTCCAGAGGTTCAGCATTTGGGTATTTAACATGTTATTTATTAGAAATTACACAAATTGACCCTGTACCTCTGGGCGACTATGCTCCATATTGGAGACACCTTAACAAATTTATATATGCCTAAATTTTTGTTTAATTGTTTGTTTGTAACAAAAATAATTAAGACATGGAAATATAAACAAATAAACAAAAACATGGTATATATAAATAGGGCCACGTATCTGTGAAGATACGAAGTAAATTCTGTGAACTGCTTGACCAGCAGGTGTGAAGATAGATAATCTTTGCTAACGGGGAAACTCTAAACTTGAAAAAGCAAGACAATCCCGTGCCAAGCTTTAATATTTTTATATTAAAGAAGGTGTAACGACTAGGTGGTTTGAAGTTGGTCACAAATCGAGCGCAGAACTCTTATATTTATAATAATTAATATAAGATGAAGATATAGTCTATCCCTCTTTGGAAACCTAGAGGTAGAGAGAAGTACAGAAAGAGGTATTGAGATTCCAGATTAACCAATAATCATAGTCTGGCTATATGGTGACATATAGAAAATAAGATGGTGAACCTAGAAATCTAGGGTGTACAATTCACGTATTAGGAGTCATAGGAAATGATGATTAGGAATTGTGCTAACAGGGGAAGCCTAAACTTTAAAAAAAGCATGGTAATCCTGTGGTAAGATTTTAATATTTTTAAAATAATAAACCTTAAAAATATTAAAATAAACTCAGACGGTCATTCGTAAGAAGTAGCTTTAAGGTGAAATTCCTTATTGCGAAGCGCCATCCTCTTATATTGTAATATAAGATGAAGATATGACCTACTCCCACATTTAAAATAAGAAACAAAATGTGTTAAAGTACTGGGAAACCAGGGGTATAAAGGATTGATTTAGATTCACAGAATACAAAAAAGCAAATTATTGCACACAACATTGCAAAATTCTGGGGATTTGATAAGGTTTTAAAAGTGGCTACATTTTCTGAAATGACTTCTAAAACAGCAGTAGAAAAATCTTGTAAAGGTTTAGGAATCTCTGATGATGTAGCAGGGTATCTTAAATCTTTAATACCTGTAGATAGAGGTATGATATGGAGCCTTAAAGATTGTTTAGAAGGAAATCCAAAAAAAGAAAGAAAACCTGTAAGAGATTTTATAAATGAAATTAATAAATACCCCGGTCTTAAAGAATGTGCTTTGGCCTTAGAGGGTATTATTGTTGGTAGAGGACTTCATGCCGCAGGATTAATTATCTCTAATGAACCTTATACTAATTATATTTCTTGTATGAGAGCACCCAACGGAGATTTATGTACCTGTTATGATTTGCAGGATTGTGAAGATTGTGGAATTGTTAAAGTAGATATGCTTACTGTAAAAGCCAGCGATAAGCTTAGAACTACAATGGATTTATTAATTGAGCATAATTATTTAAAGTGGCAAGGAACTTTGAAAGCCACATATGACAAATATTTACATCCTGACGTTATTAATTATGATAATCCTGCAATGTGGGGTATTATTAAAGATATTTATTCTTTATTTCAGTTTGATACTCCTGTATCAGTAAATGCTATTAATGTAGTACAGCCAAAAAATTTAATGGAATTATCAGCCACTAATTCTATTTTGCGATTAATGGGTAGTGGAGAATCTACAGAAACACCTTTACAAAGATATGCTAGATATGCTGATATAAAAGAGTGGGAAAAAGATTGTCATGCTTATGGATTGACAGAAGAAGAAATGGATGTTATACGGCAATATTGTTCTGATTCTCGTATGCTTCCAGAATCCCAAGAAAAAGTAATGCTTATCTCTATGGATAAAAGAGTGGCAGGATTTAGTCTTAAACAGGCTAATAAGCTAAGAAAAGCTATTGCTAAAAAAGACCCAGTAGTGTTAGAAGAAACCAGAATTATGTTCTTTGAACACTGTGCTAAACAGGGATGCAGAGAATTATTTGCCAATTATATATGGTATGAATTATTTGGTATGAGTTTTGGCTATGTAATAATGGTCATGATTTGTGAACCCTATCAGGGGTGTGTTGCATAGAAGTGCAATGCTAACGGTATCAGTTGAATAAGACCGCTGTACAAGAGTTACAACTAGATTACAGCATAATAAAAAGGACGAAGCCGCTGACTAAGAAATTCTAAGGTCTATATTAAGATATATAGATAGCTGATAATACCGTGTCAAGCTTTAATAGTAATATTAAAGAAGATGTAGAGACTATTCCGACAGGAAGTACATTAACTATTGATACGTTAATGGAAGTGCAAATCTGTAATATTAAAAAATGAATGATGATGAATGAATGATTGTTTTAAAAAATAATGAAGAAAGGAGGAAAATATGAAAAATTCAGAAAGAATGGAAATTTGGAAAGAGATTGAGGGAAGTAATGGAGAATGTGAAGTTAGTAATTTAGGAAGGGTAAAGTATAAAAATAATTTAATAAAAAGTAGCAAACATAGTAAAACAGGATATATGCAAGCACATTTTAAAAATAGTAAAAACGAATGGCAAACTACAGGATTACATCGTTTAGTAGCATTTGCTTTTTGTGAAAATCCTAAACCAGAACAATACAAAGAAGTAAATCATATTGATGGAGATAAAACTAATAATAAAGCTACTAATTTAGAATGGGTAGACAGAAAACTTAATATGATTCATGCTTCTGCTACTGGTTTGATTAACAAAGATAGTGAAAAACGTAAAGAATCTTGTAGAATTAATCAACTTAAAGCTACAGAATCTAATAGTAGAAAATGTGTAGAATATGACGAAAATGGAGAGTTGATTAAAGTTTATAATTCTTATAATGATGAAAATAAAGATACTATGAGAATGTATCGTTTATCTTATAAAAATCATTATTATAGAGATTATAATATTTTAATTGAGAGATATGCAAAAATTCCTAGTCAAATAGATGTAGAAAGAATAAAAGCTGTCAATGATAATAAGCCTAAAAAATATACTTCTATTAAGAATAATGAAGTAAACACTTATACTTCTATTGCTACATTACCTATAACTAGGGAACAATTATGGTTTTGTTTTAATAATGAAGTTCCTGATAATGAAGGTAGAATGTGGAATATCGAAAGAGGTAAAAGTTATAAAGCTTATTCAGAAGAAGATATGAGTAAAGCATTAGAATTATTAAAAACTCATACCTATGATGAAGTGGCTGAAATGACAGGGATTACTAAATCTACATTAGTTAGGAATAATCCTAATAAAAGGAAATTAAATAGAAACTAAAAAAATTGTCGTCTTTGTTATTTTTTATAATATCATTCATTCATTTTTTAATTTTTACAAAGATATAGTCCGAGTTGTTCATATGTTTATGAGGTGCATATGTTGTAGAAATACAATTAAAACAATTCAATTCCTTCTCCCAATTACATTCATACGCTTACTCAGTAATTGGTTTACAAGAACTCAATGTAAATTATTTTTTCCCTCCCGTATTTTGGGCTTGTGCCTGTTTAACTGTAGAATCTTCGTCTACAGAAGAAGATGAAGATGAATATGAAGATTTAGAAAGAAAGAAAAAGAATACTGGAACTAATTATGAAAAAATGGCAAAAGCTATTTATCGTATGAAAGATTATCGTATAAATACATTGCCGCCAGATATAAATAAATCAGACTTATCCTTTACTCCTTTAGTAGACGAAAGTTTAATTCTTTTTGGATTAGGTGGAATTACTAAAATGAATAGGGATGTTGTCAAAGATATTATGAGCGGTAGACCTTATGATTCTTTTAAACATTTTTATGATTATCAAAAGAATTTACTTGTACCTACAGGAGAATTTACCGAAGATGGTTCAGAAATTTATAGGAGAAGTTTAGTTACAAAAAGTATTTTTGCAACTTTGATTAAAGCAGGATGTTTTGATTCTTTATGTAAAGATAAGGTATTAATGCTTAAATGGCTGATATGCTGGGAGAATCCAGCTAAAACAACACTTACTTTAGCTAATCTTCCCAAATGCATAGAACTGGGTTGTACCCTTCCAAAACATTTAGTTAAAGTATATAATTTTAGAAAATATGTAGAAAGCCCTAATTTCTTTTATCGTAACAATGAAAAGTTTAAAACAAAAAAAGATTATATATTGGAGGATAAATTTGCTAGACCTTTCTTTGAAGAACATTATATGGCAGAACTTAAAGAGGGTAAAGATTTTTATTATGAAAATGATATGCTTATAGTCATAGATAAATCTTTGGACAAAGTTTTAAAACCAGAATTAGATGAATTAGTTTCTTATATTAATAATCCTACTTTAGTAGATGAATATAATAAAAAATATTGGCAACAGGAATATATGAATATGGTTAAATATGAAAACATACCTAAGTGGAGTATGGAAACTATATCATTTTATCCTGATAAACATGAACTTACAGGTATTGATTTTGAAAAATATAATATTAGTCATTATAAAGATTTACCTGCATCCCCTATATTTGTAGAAAAAAGTAGTAAAAACGGAAAAAGAACTTGGAGACAATATGACCTTTCCAGAATATGCGGTGTAGTATTAAGTCGTAATGACAATAAACATTTCATTAATCTTCTTACACCAGATAATGATGTAGTTACTGTTAAATTTAATGAGGGACAATATGCTTATTATAAAAAGAGTATAAGCGAAACAGAAGAATTTGACGAAGATACCAATTGGTTTAAAAAAGGTACATTACTTATGATATCAGGATATCGTAAAAGTGAAGATGATGAAGAAGAATTTATAGCAAAAAAATATAAAAATTCTATCTTTACTCATAGCGTAATAAAGATTCGTCATGTAAATTCTGATTTAAGTTTGTCATTACAATTTGAAAGAGTAGATAGGGAGGATGATAATTAATGGGTAGAAATAAAATTATTTTGTTTCCATCAGAAAGTTGTGTTAATTGTGATAAATGCATTCATGACAAAAGAACAGGCAAAGATATATGCATTGTAAATTTTGAAACTATAGAAGCAAATAAACACAAACAATGCAAAAGATATAGTAATAATAATAAAAAAGCATGGAGAAAGAAAATTTAATCATAAAAATTTAAATGATTAATAAAAACAGCCTCTTAATCAGAGTATAGATTTAAGAAGCTGTTTTTTATTTGGAGAATCTATTGACTTTTATATATAAATATGTTATTATTTTACTAAGGTATTATGAATGAAAGGAGTATAAAATGGAAACACCAGATTATATGGAGCTTAGTTCCGAACAAAAAGAAATCGTAAACAATAATTATGGATTAGTAATTAGTTATTTACAAAGTCATAAAATACCTTTTGAAGAAGGTCATGGGCCAGCTTGTATAGGATTATGTAAAGCAGTTAAAGCACATAATCCAGAAAGAGGAAAATTAAGTACCATTGCTTATCTTCTTATGAATAGTGAATATATTAGAACTATTCGTAGGATAAAACAAAAAAACTTTGATAAATCTGTTTTAAGTTTAGAACAACCAGCCTATGCTTCTCCTGATTTAGAAAATTTAACTATTGCTGATACATTAGGCAGTTATGATAATATGGAGGGATTAGAAGGATATACGGATTTAATGAGTATATTAAAAACATTTATTCCTTCTTTAAATTCTATACAGAAAAAAATATTTTACTTAAGAGTTATGGAAGGATTAAACAATCCTGAAATAGCTAAAAGAATAACAGAAGAAGAATTAACTTCTATTGATGTAAATAGAATTTATGCCAGACAGATAATTCCCAGACTAAAAAATCATATGAAAGCGAATGGATATGAATGTAAATATTTAACAAAAAAATTACGTAACAAAAAGAAAGAAGGAGAATAATGGATAGATTTATTGAAGGAATTAAATGTACTATTATTAGAGAAATATATTCATCTAATAATTACAGAACTTTTGCGTGTCTTTTAGATAATCCCAAAGATGAAAACCAAATAACTCTTAATAAGTATGGGAATTTTACTATATCAGGGGATTTATCCTATCTTAAAAATGGAGAATCTTATACACTGGATTTAAAACAGGTCAATCATCCAAGATATGGAATTCAGTACATGGTAGAAAGAGTGAAAGATTATGAAATAGTAAAAGACTTGGATGAATTAAGTGTAGAACAGTCCAAAGAAATACTTACCAAATTTACTACTGAAACTCAGGCCAACACATTATTAAAAGAATATCCTAACTTTATTTCCATGGTAATAAATGGAAAGACTAATGAAATAGATGTTAAGAAATTAAAAAACATCAAAGAATATAGACTGAACTGTTATATCAGAGAAATTAACACAAGATTTAAATATTACTACATTTTAATTCATCATAAAAACTATGATTTAACTATTGGAGAATGCCAGGAATTAGATAATGTATATGGCTCTGTAGAAGCTGTAGAGGAAGCTATTGATAAGGAACCTTATTCAGTTCTTATAGATATACTGCATAGAGAATTTTTAAGAACAGATAAATTACTTATGAAAATACGACCAGAATTAAAAGAAACTTCCAATCGTATTGAACACATTGCGCTTCATATTTTAAGTCTTAATGAAGAAGATGATAACACCTATATGGATGCAAATACAATGGCAGGTTTTTGCGCTGAAATAGATAAAGATTGTATCCAGTATATCAAAAAAATCTGTATAGATAGTCAAAAAATTTGGTATGACGATGATACTAAACGCATTGCTAAAGCAGATACTTATATAGCAGAATCTACTATAGCTGATTACTTTACAGATATCTTATGTAATCAAGATGAAGTGTGGGATTTTAATTGGAAGAATTATACTGAAATCAAAGATGGTACATTAACGGACGAACAAAGCGAATTACTTCACATGATATGTAAAAATAGAATAGTAATCCTTAACGCTGGCGCGGGGCGCGGCAAAAGTTCTTCTATGATGGCATTGGTTAATATGTTAGAAGATAATGGAAAAACATATTCTATGTTCGCACCTACAGGTAGAGCCGCTAAAAGATTAGCTGAACAAACCCATAGAAAAGCTTCAACTGTTCATAAAGGGTGTTCTCAAGCACAAGCTGATGGCGGTATAGATTCAGATGTAATTATATGTGATGAATGGTCTATGTATGGATTGGAACATATGATGATGTTAATTAAAGCTTGTTCTAATCCTAATGTAAGATTTGTATTTAGTGGAGACATTCATCAGCTTCCATCAATTGCTTTGGGTTGTATTATGAGAGATTTTATAGAAAGTGGTATTATTCCAATTATTACTCTTACTATTACATTTAGATATAAAGAAGGTGGATTATCAGCAATTGTTGATGATATTTACAATAAACTTCCCATACATGAAAAACTTAATTTTGAAAATGGAATTAAATGTGTATTAGGAACTAATAAAGATTATACTTTTATAAAAAGTAATGGAACAACAGAACAAATTTTGGACGTTTATATGGAAAAAATAAATCAAGGTATTAAACCTATTGATATCGCTGTTATTACTCCATGGAACGTAAAAGATTTTGGAACTTACAAAATCAACAATCTCATTCAATCAGCTATTAACCCGGCAAGAAAGAACGAAAAAGTTGTAGAAAGAAACGTAAAAGAATGCACTATCACTTTTCGTAAGGGGGATATTGTAATGAATACTCAAAACAATTACCATGTTCCTACTTATGAATCTTATAAAAATATCTTAGAACAAACCGGAGAAGTAGATTTAAGCCTTGCTCAAGAAACCGTAGGTGTGTTTAATGGAGATATAGGTAAAATCCTGGAAATTGATGCTAACAACGTTCTAATCATCCAGTTTGATGAAAATATGGTAGTGTTCCAAGAAAGCGATTGTAACTCACTTGTACTGGGTTATGCTGGAACCATCCATAAATATCAAGGCTCTCAATGTCCTCATATTATTCTTCTTACTATGAAGTGCCATGAGAGAAGCTTCAATAATAATCTTCTTTATACAGGTATTTCAAGAGCTTCTAAAGAAACTATTCAAATTGGAGATTTAAGTACTGTAGAAAATTGTATTTCTATTGATGGAAACGAAAATAGACAAACTCAATTAAAAGATTTTATTATAATGGATTATGAATTAAAATCTAAACGAGAAAAAATTATAAGACAAAGAGAGGAAAACTAATATGAAAGAATATATTAAATGTTTAAATGAAACATCTATACCAAATGAAAAAGGGGCTAATTTTGCCCCTTTAGTAATTTGGCGCAAAGGAGAATATTACAGAATTTTAAAAGAATCAGATAAATATATTTGGCCTATGAATGAAATACTTTTTTCAATAAGTAAAAATAAAATTATTGATAATCTTTTTGAAAATATGATAGCTTTAGAAAAGCCTAGTGGCGCAAGAGTACCTTTGGGATTTATAAGATTAACAGAAGATGAGGTAAAAGCCGAAAAAGAGAAAAATAATTAAAAATATTAAAAATAAATACTGATAATCTATATCTAGTGGTATATAATATAAGTGTGCCTATATCTTGTGTATTGAACAAAAAAGGCGCACTTATATTTTATAAAAAATAAAAAAGGAGATATAAGAATGAAAGTAAAAGAAGTAGAAAAGCAGGTTATTAAAAGAGATGGAAGGAAGGTAAATTATGATGTAAACCGCATAATTGTAGCTATTGTTAAAGCTTTTAAAGAAACACGTAAAGATTTTATAGAAAATCGCATTCAGTACGAAAAAGATATAAACCACATAGTTTTTTATGTGGAAGAAAACTTAAAAAAGAAAAAAATATATACGGTAGAAGAAATACAAGATGTAGTAGAGCGCACATTAATGAAATCTAAGTACAAAGATGTAGCAAAAGCCTATATTGTTTATCGTAACAATCGTACTCTTGCCAGGGGAAGTATTACAGATAAAGATGTTATGGAATTATTAGGTAATAAAAGTGAATACTGGACTTCTGAAAATTCAAATAAAGATAGCAAAGTAGTAACAGTTCAGCGTGATTATTTAGCTGGTATTACTTCTACAGATATTGCTAGAAGATTTTTATTGCCCCCAGAAGTATGTAAGGCTCATGACGAAGGTATAATTCATCAACATGATATGGATTATATGGCCCAGAAAGCACTTCATAACTGTTGTTTATGTAATCTTGAAGATATGTTAAACTTTGGTACAGTTATTAATGGAGTAGCTATTGATGCACAGAAACGATTAAGCACAGCCGTGACAGTAGCAACTCAGATAATTACTGCTGTTTCTTCTAGCCAATATGGAGGAATCACTATTACTTTAACCCATTTAGCTCCTTTTGTCAGAAAAAGCTATGAAATTTATTACGACAAATATAAAAAAAGAGGTTTTAATGAAGAAGATACAATTAAATGGGCCGAAGAAGATTTAAAGAAAGAAATCAAAGATAGTGTACAGACTTTCAATTATCAGATAAATAGTATGAGTACCACTAATGGTCAGGCTCCTTTCCTTACAGTTTATATGTATATTAATGAAGATAAAGAATATGAAAAGGAAACAGCTTTACTTATCGAAGAATTTTTAAAACAGAGAATAAAAGGAATGAAAAATGAAAAGGGAGTTTATATTACTCCTGCTTTTCCTAAACTGATTTATGTATTGGATGAAAACAATATAGAAGAAAATTCTCCTTATTGGAATTTAACTGTATTGGCGGCTAAATGTACGGCTAAACGTATGGTTCCAGATTATATTTCAGCAAAGAAAATGAGAGAATATAAAAATGCAGTATATGCATGTATGGGATGCAGGTCTTTCCTTACACCTGATAGAACAACAGAAAATTATAGTAAATGCAATAATTGGGAAAAGGGAAATAAGTATTATGGAAGATTTAATGCCGGGGTTACAACTATTAATTTAGCTGACCTTGCATTATCATCTGGTGGAGATTTTAACAAATTCTGGGAATTATTTGAAGAAAGAACAGAGCTTTGTCATTTAGGATTAAAGGCCAGATTAAAAAGATTGGAACAGGTTACTTCTGATGTGGCCCCTATCTTATGGCAGAACGGCGCATTGGCACGTTTGAATAAAGAAGAAGGATTATACGACTTACTTCATCATGGTTACTGTACGGTATCATTAGGTTACGGGGCTTTATACGAATGTGTAAAATATATGACAGGGCATTCACACACTGATGGAGCAGAAGGTGAGAAATTTGGCCTGGAAGTTATGCAGAAACTTAATGATAAATGTGCTCAGTGGAAAGCGGCAGAAGATATAGATTATTCTGTATATGGTACTCCATTAGAAAGTGGAACTTATAAATTCGCTAAAAGTCTTAAGAAAAGATTTGGTGAAGATGTATTTATAAAACTTGATGGAAAAGACCGAGATTATGTTACTAACAGCTATCATGTTCCTGTATTTGAGCATATTGACCCATTTACTAAATTAGCTATTGAATCCAAGTTTCAGAAACTTTCTCCTGGTGGGGCAATAAGTTATATTGAAACGGCTGATTTAACCGGAAATATAGATGCTGTTTTAACAGTTATGCGTTTCATTTATGATAATATCATGTATGCAGAATTAAATACAAAAAGTGATTATTGTCATGAATGCGGTTATGACGGAGAAATGAAAATCAATTCAAACAATATGACTTGGTATTGCCCTAATTGCGGAAATACTAATCAGGATACAATGAATATAGCAAGACGTACTTGTGGGTTAACTTTATAGGCTCACGTTAAACCATCTAAACTGCGGGGACTTCCTTAAGCTTTAATAACTAAACTTATATAGCAATATATAAGCGGCAAAAAGTAATGTTTTTGGTATAGTAAAATCATTAAAGATTGGATAATCCGCAACGAAACCTCTCATTGAGAGGGACGCTCAACGACTATAATGGTGGAATATTATTTTCTTATATTATAAAATAGAAAATAATATTAAGGGATAGTCTACTCCCACATTTGAAATAAAATGTGTTAAAGTACTAGGAAACTAGGGGTATAAAGGATATAGGAACTCATTATTGGAATTATGGAAGAACAGAAGAAATTAGAGATAGATTTGTTCATTTGGGAGATAATGAAAATTAATTCTAATCTACTTTAAAATAACCTAGTAAAACTCAAATCTAGCCGTTTTAACCCTGTAGCCTAATACTTCTTCATCCAAGGGTATTAAACGGCTAGATTTAGTTTATACGATGTTTTAACCATATAGGAGGTAAAATCATGAACAGTCTTTTTAACGGCCTCGCAATAGAATATCTTAATGGCAAAAAAACAATAAGGTATGCCGCACTTAAAGAAAATGATATAGTAAACGGAGAAAACATATGTGTTTCTTTTTGGACACAAGGATGCCCCTTTCATTGTCCTGGATGCCATAATCCAGAAACATGGAATTTTAATGGAGGAATTGAAGAAAGTTTTCAAGAAGTTTTAGATAAAATATTAACAGCTATTCCAAAAAATGGAGTACAAAGAAATTTTTCTGTATTAGGGGGAGAACCTTTATGCAATGAAAATATTCGTTATGTATGGGAAATATTATATTTTGTAAAACAATATTTTCCAAATATAAAAATCTTTTTATGGACGGGATATACAAAAGAAGAAATATTCTCTTTTTCTATTAAGAAGAAAATTTTTAATAGTCTCACATATGAAGGTTGGTATGAAGATTGGCTTAGAATTAATATTATTAGATTTATTGATGTGATAATAACAGGAAGGTATGAACAAGATAAAAGAGATATCACTCTTAAATTAAAAGGAAGTACTAATCAAGAAATTTTATATAAAAATATTGATTATTAATATGAAATAGGATTAATATTACAGTAT
>SKEB01001038.1_pt1 | contig 14062 bp, 12 predicted proteins | sample 4826561 | NCBI WGS metagenome assembly SKEB01 (sample SAMN11008820, study PRJNA524170) | human gut metagenome | biome: Human fecal sample; material: Feces; isolation source: fecal sample from pouch patient p17 | host: Homo sapiens | place: Israel: Tel-Aviv | collected 2016-03-29
GGGTAAAAATACGCTCAAATACATCCGTACCATTAAAACGGCGCAGACGGTTTTGGCTTAAGGTACTGGCATCTATCACTTTTTCCGTGAGGCTCATCCCCAAAAACCAACGGTAAGCTACGTTGACCTCAATCTCTTTCACCAACTGGCGTTCGCTTTTAATGCCGAAAAGGTAGCCGAGTAACATGATTTTGAACAAACGAATGGGGTCAACTGCGGGGCGACCGTTGTCATGGCAATAGAGATGCGCCACTTCATCACGAATGAATTCAAAATCGATGGCTTTAGCGACTTTACGGACAAGGTGGTCTTTCGGTACGAGTTGTTCGAGACTTATCATCTCAATTTCATATTGGGGTGAGGCAGTATTATTTTTGAGCATAGGCATTTCCTTTTTTCGATATGCCTATTAGATCAAACCTCTAGAGATATGTCTAGAGGTTTGTCAGCAGTCTGAGAAAGGATACGCTAGCCGTATCCTTTCTACTCTTTATTCTGTTTTAGCTTACTATTGCTCAATTAATGGCTAAGTTTATATGCCACTAAATCTTCAATAGTGACCACCGGATAGCCTTGAGCTAAAGCAAATTTAACAATTTCCGGTGCTCTTGCCATTGTGCCGTCATCATTGGTGATTTCACAAATCACACCGGCGCGTTTAAAACCTGCCATTTCGGCTAAATCCACAGAAGCCTCGGTGTGACCACGGCGACCTAAAACGCCTTTATCATTAGCACGTAATGGGAAAATATGCCCCGGACGATGTAAATCGCTCGGTTTAGCATTATCTGCCACCGCCGCTTTTACTGTGGTAACACGATCCTGTGCAGAAACACCGGTAGTAACGCCTTCTGCCGCTTCAATGGTGATGGTAAATGCGGTGCGATTAACACTGGTGTTATGTTCAACCATTGGCGGTAAATCAAGTTTTTTGCACAATTCATCCGTAATGCAAAGGCACACAATACCGCTGCCATAACGAATTAATTTCGCCATCTGTTCTTTTGTAATTGTTTCCGCCGGATAGATCAAATCGCCTTCATTTTCACGATCTTCATCATCCAACACTAAAACGCCTTTGCCCTGTTTTAAAGCAGAAATTGCATTAAGAACGCGTTGTTCCGGCGTACCGAATTGAGAAAGAATTGACTGATTCATAGTAATTTCCTTTGTTAATTTAATATTTTTCGCTACTAGAATCAGGGCTTGAGGGAAATACGGCAAACACATTATCAAAATAATGCGTTTTTAAACGTGGTTTAAAAGCGTGCAACGTGCGTCAACTTAGCGTCTCTACGTTAACACACTTATCACAACGATACCGCGATTCTCTACCATCCAGACTATAACTGTCGGCTTTGGATTTTCACCAAATCTGCTGACTTCGTAAAAATACGAACGCTCGTGGGCTTACTTTCGCTTACCACCGGTGGGGAATTTCGCCCCGCCCTGAGAATGCGAGGAAAAGTATAAAAGAAAAACAGATACTTGCCTAGTAAAATTCTGTTTTTTCCCCTACAATTAGCCAAGAAAAAATGAGTGGGGTGTGTATGTTAAATCCAAAAAAAATAGAAGAGATTATTCAACAAGTCCAAAACAACTTACCACAAGGCATTAAAGATATCGGTAACGATGTTGAATCAAAATTAAAACAAGTTTTACAGGCGCAATTAGCCAAACTTGATGTTGTAACACGTGAAGAATTCGATGTACAAACTCAGGTTTTATTGCGCACTCGTGAAAAATTAACCGCTTTAGAAGCCAGAGTTGACGCCTTATTGCAACAACAAAACGATATTGCACCAAAATAATCTTATCGTTTTAAATAAAACACAGTAATCATTACTTAACCTTTTCGGTCAATGATAAATTGTATTATCTGTTGAGAAAGAAAAGAGATAACAATAAATAAATCGTTTTAGCGCATAAGTTATTTCAGCGCTGGATTTCAACTTTCTGATATTTTATTGATGCAGTGGGGCATCTACCAACATCTAAGGTGCAGAAAATGACTGATTTTCTTTATTTACAACAAAAACGCAAACAATTGGGGATGAAGGTTGCGGAAGTATGCGAAAAAGCACAAGTAACTCGCGCTTACTATAATCAACTTGTCGGCGGTAAAATTCAAAATCCGAGTGCCAAAAAATTAAATGCCATTCATCACGCTTTGCAAATCACTGATACACCAAATAAACAAGTTGGCGTTATTTTTGGCAAATTTTACCCCGTCCATACCGGTCATATAAATATGATTTATGAAGCCTTCAGTAAGGTGGATGAATTGCATATCGTTGTTTGCAGCGACACAGAACGTGATTTAAAACTTTACTACGACAGTAAAATGAAGAAAATGCCGACTGTGCAGGATCGTCTCCGTTGGATGCAACAGATCTTTAAATATCAGCAAAAACAAATCTTTATCCATAACTTAATTGAGGATGGTATTCCCTCTTATCCGAACGGTTGGCCGGCGTGGTCAGATCGTGTGAAGGCATTATTCAGCGATAAACATTTTAATCCAAGCGTGGTTTTCACCAGTGAACCGCAAGATAAAGAGCCTTACGAAAAATATTTGCATTTAGATGTTGTGTTGGTTGATCCGGAACGTACATTTTTTAATGTTTCTGCCACCAAAATCCGCACCCATCCATTCCAATATTGGAAATTTATCCCGAAAGAAGTGCGTCCATTCTTTGCCAAAACTATCGCAATTTTAGGCGGAGAAAGCAGTGGTAAAAGCGTGTTGGTGAATAAATTATCCGCCGTTTTCAACACCACTTCTGCGTGGGAATATGGTCGAGAATTTGTCTTTGAAAAACTGGGGGGTAACGAGCAGGCAATGCAATATTCCGATTACCCTTTGATGGCATTGGGGCATCAGCGCTATGTTGACTACGCCTTACGGCACGCACACAAAGTGGCATTTATCGATACCGACTTCATCACTACGCAAGCATTCTGTATTCAATATGAAGGGAAAGCACACCCATTCTTAGATTCAATGATTAAAGAATATCCATTTGATGTTACTATCTTATTGAATAATAACACAAAATGGGTTGATGACGGTATGCGCAGCTTAGGTTCGCAACAACAGCGACAACGCTTCCAGCAATTATTGAAAAAACTGTTGGAAAAATACAATATCCCTTATATCGAAATTGAATCACCAAGTTATTTAGAGCGTTATGCCCAAGTGAAAAGAATTGTGGAACGCATCTTAAATGACGAATCGGTTTATGACACCATTGAGCATAAGGAGAAATAGAGCTTAATGTTGTTATTCGCCGGCGATCCCCACGGTTCATTTGACCACCTTTATCCATTTATTCAGGATAATCAATCCGTTTCGTTGATTATCTTGGGTGATCTGCAACTTACCGACTGTCGTGAGCTGGATAAGTTAGCGCATTATTGCGACCTCTGGTTTATTCACGGTAATCACGACAGCAAAACTCCGGCAGCATTTGAAGCCATCTGGGGCAGCGAATGGAAAAGCCGAAATCTGCACGGTCGGGTTGTGGAAATTGAAGGCGTGAGAGTTGCCGGATTAGGCGGCGTTTTCCGCGGTCAAATCTGGATGCCGCCGAATAAACCGCTGTTTTTTGATCCGATTCACTATTGCCAATACTGTTCGCAAGAAAAAATTTGGCAAGGCGGTTTGCCATTGCGTCATCGTAGCTCCATCTTCCCTTCTGATTTTGAACTGTTGGAACAGCAAAAAGCAGATATTCTTATCTGTCACGAAGCGCCGAAACCCCATCCCTCCGGTTTTGCCGTGATTAATCAGCTTGCAGAAAAAATGGGGGTGAAAAAAATTTTTCACGGTCATCACCACGATAATTTTAATTACTCGGCACTTAAAACTCGCCCTCGCCCTTATCAAATTTTCAATATCGGTTTTCGTAGTTTAAGCGATGCGGAAGGGAAATATTTGTTGATCGGCGTAGATGATAGGAAAAAATAGTGCTTGTGCTTCACAATTAACACAAGCACTGTTTATTATGCTTTACTTAATATGCCCTTGGTCAAGATGAACCATATCAATTTGCCTATTCGGCATTACTTCAAAGGCTTGACCAAAACCTTTCACAAACAGCCCTTGTTCCGGAATCAAATGAAACAACGAAAAATCCTGAAACTTCACCAGTTCCGACATAATGTTGCCATGCCGTTGTTGCAATAATTGTGTTCCTACCACCCATTTTTCACTGTCTTTGACAACTTCCTCAACTTTCGCCATTGCACTAAAACGACGGCGGGCAAAAAATTACAGATCGCAGTATCCAGTTAAACTATAGTCTTAATCCTGACTCCAAATACATCGACACCCAATTTACACTCTATCACAACAACACAAAAGAGTTAGAAGATCAAATAGATAATGATCTACATGACACAACAAAATTCTCGACTTGGGGCTTTAACTTACGCAACAGTAGTGCATTTGATTACATCACATTAACCTATGGCGTTGATTATTATCAGGATAAAGCAAAAACATTCCGACAAACCAATCAAACGGAAGCCGGCTTATTCCACCCTAATAGCTATAATGCTCAATCAGATGTAGTTGGTACTTATTTATTAAGCTATATTCCAATGTTTAATGAAAAATTTACTTCCGGAAACCATTTTGGCTATAGCAGTCGTGGTTGAGCAACCTCAAATAAATTTATCTCTAATCCTAATTTGAAACCTGAGGTGGCAAAAAATAAAGAAATTTCAGCATATTTTCATTTTGATAATTTCATCACACAAAATGATAAAGCGGAATTAACCACCACCTTTTTCCAAAATGATGTGAAAAATCTTATTAATCTCGAAACCTACTATTCAAATCCGAATAGTGCCTTTAATTTTATGCCGGATCTTTCACAATATCGTAATATTGCAAACGCTCGTTTACGTGGGTTTGAAATTGAAGGGAAATACAGCTTCAACAATCTTTCTTTTGCTCTCAGTTATGGTCAAACACGCGGTAAAAATAAAAATAGTGGAGAATATTTAGAAAACATCAACGCCGATAAATATTCAGCCGCAATTGATTATGCTTTATTCGCAAATGCACTCAAACTAGGAGCAAGAATCAGTTACTATGCAAAACAAGATCGTGTTCCTCAAGGCTCGCCTTCTTATCCAAGTTATACACTAACAGATTTAACGGCAAGTTTTTCACCATTATCAGGTAGTTTAAAAATATCCGTATTGATTTAGCCATTGATAATTTGTTTGATAAACGCTATTTACCGGCATTTAACTTAATGGAAGGAACCGGTCGCAATGTGAAGGTTGGTGTAAGTTACTACTTCTAAACGTCATTAAAAAAGGAACGAGAGTGCAACCTCTCGTTCCCATTCAACGTGATCTATTTCAATTTCACTTCATCCAACCATTTCTTCGTTAAACGCTTGCCTTCTTCATCCGAACCAAAACGATCAAAATCAAAATTAATTAAATGCAACGTTTTCGGATCAACAGAATTTGGTGAGGCTTTTGCATAAATATTGGTTGGGATTTGATACATTCTCTCTTCTCGCCACGGAATTTCCTGCGCCTCCGCACTCAACGCCCAATCCATAAATAATTTCGCATTTTTCAAATTACGCGCACCTTTAATAATACTGATGCCGCCCAAAGAGTAACTATCGCCTTCACACGGCAAAACTGCCTTAACCGGCGCGCCTTTCTCTTTTTCTGTTTCATAACTATGAATAAAACCCACTGTTACCGCGGCATCACCACGTGAAAGATTAGTGGTTTCTGTGCCGCTTTGTGCGTAAATCGAGATATTTTTATGCAACGCTTTCAAATAACGGAATGCTTCATCTTCGCCAAATAGTTGTACTAAAGTGGCAATAAAGGTGTAGCCGGTGCCGGAACTTCTCGGATCAGGCATTTGCACCTGATCCTTAAATTTCGGATCAAGCAAATCTTTCCAACATTTCGGATACTCTTTAATGCCTAATTGCTTAAATTTTTCCGTATTTACGCCCATTCCCAACACAATCATATAACCAATCGATGTGTAATCACCGTGTTTAACCAAGAGCGATTTTAATTGAGGAATAGTTTCAGCCTGTTTTGGTGAACGGTACGGATAGAGCAATCCCAACTCGGCAGCCTGAAAATGCGGTTCAAGCGTACCGCCGTACCAAATATCACCTTGAGGCTTGGTGCTTTCCGCTTTAATTTTAGATAACGTTGAGCCGGTGCTGTTGCGCACGAATTTAGCGTCAACGTGATATTTTTTGCCGAAAATCTGCGTCATTTTTTCACAAACCCGATATTGCACACTGCAATAAATGGTGAGTTGTCCTTCCGCTTTTGCCTGCTTAATTGGCATAAAAATCGCCAATAAACAGGATAAAACCAGTATTTTTAATAAAACACTTTTTAGACGATATTGTTGAGAATAATAAATTTGCATAACACTTCCTTGGAATTAATAAATATAAATAATGTTAACTGATGGGAACAAAAGAGAAACATTTCAATATTATATTGAATAGATAAGGCGTTTTCTTATTAGTTTCCTACGTCAGCATTAACTGAATCAGGTTCTCGGGTATGTTCTCAGCCCAAAAGCACCCCGACTAATTCGAAATCAGTATAGGATCGGTTAAACTTTTCTGTCAAACGAATTTCTTTGCCAAAAAATAAGGTACACCGAAGTGTACCTTATTAAGTTTATGTGGGGTAATGATTAAATTTTGGTGATTTTTGCCGGTAATCCTTGTCGTACCGCGGAACCACACACCCAATCAACCCAAGGTGAAGCGATCTGTTTGGTATCATCAATCAAGCCAAGATCATTAATATTAATGCCCTGCTTAATGCGTTCATCGCCGGCAATCACTTTGCCATCAATTTCATAGCTGCTTGCACCCAGTTGTTTATGTCCATAACCGTGTTCAATCGCAATTGTGCCCGGCATCACGCCGTCAATAACCATCACTTGAACATTCACTTTGCCGCCCGGTGTCGCCAATTCCACCAAATCGCCGTGAGCAATTTTAAATTTAACCGCATCTTGGCTGTTCATTGCCACAATGCCACTTGGCTTAATGCTATGAAGGCGTAACAATGGCGCAGTAATGCTGCTCATCAAATTCGATTTAAACGACATTAAAGCAAATGGCCATTCCGCTTTCGGATAACGACTTTCAACGGTACTGTTATCCGCAAATTGTGGTGCAAAATATTTCGGGCAACCGTGATAATGCTCACCGTTTTGATGATTTTTCGCTTTTGCCACCGTAGGATTCCACACTTGCAAGCACGCTTTCCATTTTGCTGTCATATTTTCACCGTCCCACGCACTGTTAAACGGTGCAAAACGTCCGCCTTTACAGAAAACAGTCGCAGCTTTCAACACTTCTTCCGGTTTTAAGGTTTTATTAAGCAACGGCATAATGCGTTCAACACCGGACAATAAACGATCTTCCTGTGTCGCATCATTCACCGGCTGTTTACCATCAAAAGCGATGTTGGCGGCAGCACGTAAGAAATAATCTTCACTGCAGTTTAATGGATAAGTCTGCTGCTGATTATCGCTGATGGCATTCTCACCAAATCCCGGCAAGCCCATTGCCTTGGCAACGTGAATGATAAAACTTTCCATACAGATAGTTTCGCCATCGGCATTCTTGGCATTTGCGGATTGAATAACCGGCCAACGCGCCGTGCTGGTTTTAGTCGGCACACCTGCCCACGGCGTACTAAAGCCCCAACTTTCAAAGTTGTGTGTATCCGGCACGATATAGTCCGCCAACGCAGTGGTTTCATTCATAAAAGCGTCCACAGCAATAAATAACGGCAACACTTTCGGATCACGTAACTTCTCTTCAGCAATATGATGAATACCGGTTAAACCATATAATGGATTGGTCATATGGCTAATCCACGCTTTCAATGAATAAGGATAACCTTGCAAGGCGGAAGTAATCATTTCCGACATTTGACCGCCAACAAACGGATACCAAGCTGCACGTGCAGGATAAGGCGAACCTTGCGCCGCTTTGCGTTTAAACTCACTTGATTTTTCATACGCACGTTTACTGCGCGCTAAATTGGTGCCTTTTGGTTTCACCATATCCGGGAAAGTCGCAAGATTGTAACGAGGGCCGGGTGCAAAATCTTTGAATTTACCGCCGCTGACACTCATTCCGCCTTTCTTGTTCATATTGCCAATCATCACATTGAGCAATAAGATCGCCCACGCGGTATAGAAACCATTGCTTTGCATTGTGCCACCGTGAGTAATGGCAACCGCTTTATGTCCGTGTGAAGTAAATTCTTTTGCCAATGCTTCGATTGTTGCCACCGGCACTCCGCACAACGCTGCGTACTCTTGCAATGTATGTTCAAAGCAGGACTCTTTTAATAAAGTCAATGCCGATTTCACTGCCACAGCAGAGCCATCTTTTAAGGTAACGGTTTCATCCACCCAAATTTGCGCTTTTGAGGACGATTTAGCAGCAACAAATTGATCATCTTCCGCATTTTTGACTAAATCATAATTTTCCACCACTTTATCTTCCGCATCCGGTGCAACATCAAACAGATCCTGTTCTGTCAATGCTTGACCAAAGCGTGGATGTTGTGGCTCAACGATAAATAAATGGGAGGCATTACAATAACTTGCTGCGCCTGCCTGCTGCATTGCAAATTGGCTCGGTAATGATAAGTAATCTGCATTAAAGCGTTCATTTTCAATAATCCAACGCAACATTGCCAATGCCAACGCTAAATCACCGCCCGGTAAAACCGGCACCCAACGATTATTTTGCGTAGCGTGTGTTGACGTTAATTCCAATCGAGGCGAAACCACCACATAATCAAAATTGTCTCCCGCACGTTTTTTCGCTAATTGACGTGCCTGACGTTTAAACGGGTTGCCTGACTGTGCCGGTGAAGTTCCCATAAAGAGAATAAACTCACAATTATCCCAATCCGGTTTTGCGTGTGAGTTTTTATCCAAATCATTCATCACCGCACCGGAACCGGCACGATAGGACAAACCGCAATAAGAGCCGTGAGAAGCAAAATTAATGGTGCCGAAACTGTTATTCGCAAAACGTTGCAATAACGGCTGTCTGCCTTCCGGGCCGGCAAAAGTCACGAAAAGCTGGTTCGCTTTCGGGCCAAAATCCGGATTCTCCGCATCTACTGGAGTTTTCAAATCACGGATCGCTTTTAAGCCATCAATATGACCTTCACCAAACAGATCACCACCATTCACCACTTCTTCAATTAATTGTTCAAAGCTAATGGTTTTCCATTTGCCTTCGCCACGTTTACCCACACGTTTTAATAGTTGCGTAATGCGATAAGGGCTGTTTACTCCTTCCATAAACACCGCACCACGCGCACAAGCGGTAGAACGATTTTCCAAACCGTTTTCGCCTGCTACACTTAATTCTGCTTGTTGTAGTGAGGTGTTGTAATTCAAATATTCATCGGCAGAAAGCGGATGATACGGATTACCACTGATGCGAATAACTTTATTTTGTTTCAAATCCACTCTGGCACGCAAACCGCAAAGTGTCCAACATCCCATACATTGAGTATTACACACAACTTGATCAGCATTCGGCATCACTTTATTATTCTCAACCTTATATTCTGGTGCGAGTGAATTACCGTGAATGTTATGTTTGGTTTTTTCACCGGAAGAACCTGTGAAAACGCCATTAGCAATTTCTTTCACTTTTGGTGAATAACCGACTACAAAAGCAGCAGCACCACCAACAGCCAAACCACCTTTAAGTAAATTACGACGTTTATTATCCATTACGCTGCTCCTTATTAATGAATCCGAATAATTGCCACAAAATCACACTTACAGTCACCCATAAACCGGCTACCGAAAGCATTCCTAATCCGCCGTCAACGCCCCAATTAAACTGATATGAGTTCATTAATACGTTATATTTTGCGACAGTTTGCACTTCAAGTAATAGCACCCAACGAACCATTGCGGTTAAGATAAGTGAAGCAATTAATAACAGACATTGCATTGTTTTTGCCTGTATGGTGAACAGTGCCAACAATAAGGTCAATCCCCAAATCACAGCAGTGAACACCACCGCCGGACTAGCTTGCCACAAAGTGGATAAATCCAACGCAGTTTCTGATGAGTGATAATAGATAGCTCCAACGGTCGCGGCTAATAACAGCAAACAAGCAATCACTAATGGTTTCATCAGCACTTTATTATTTGTACCGTTAATCATAGAAATCGCAAAATGTGTTAACAGAATTGCGCTCGGCAACGCACTGAAAATAATCAATGGGATGAGCCAAGGCTGATGCCACAACGGACGCGCAGCAACGTTATATACTTCCATTGAAGTATAAAGCAGAATTAAGACACTGCTGATGATAGTTAAAATTCTAAAAATCCAACACCAAAGCGCGTTATTTAAATTGCCGACATAAAGCAATGCCAACCATTTTTGTGTTGGACGTTGCGGTAATTGACGCAATAAAAACAGAATATAACCGACCAAACTCAACATAAAAATTGGTAGGAAAATTGAGCCCCACGCCATCCACGACCAATTAGCCAAATAAGCATAGAAATGCCACACTCTTCCCGGCTGATGTAAATCCGCAGTGAGCGCAATCGGTGCAACAATGGCAAAGCTTAATGCTACTAACAACGCTATCAATTCCGACTTAGACTGATAGGGTTTAACAAAAAAGCGAAGACAAAGTGCGGCAATAATGGCGCATAATGCCAAGCCGATATAGAAGAAATAACTTACTGCCCAAGGTAGCCACGCAATGGCTTGCGGTTCAACTAAAACTTCGCGAATCATCATTATTCCCCCTTACCTTGCCAAAGCATAGGTTGTCCCTGTACACGGCTTACAAACGCATCATCAAGCCCTAAATAGAAAACGTGCGGCTGTGTTCCTGCTTCCGGTTTCAACACTTTTAATTGATCTTTATGACTATCAAACAGTTTTCTGATTTGGCTGTTCGGATCGGCAAGATCGCCAATAATACGTGCCCCACCGACACAACTTTCCACGCACGCCGGTAATAAACCTGCCTCCAAACGGTGCGCACAAAACGTGCATTTATCTGCTGTTTTGGTCTCTTCATTGATAAAACGGGCATCATAAGGGCAAACTTGAACGCAATAAGCGCAACCGACACAACGTTCATTATCGATAACGACAATGCCGTCTTTTTGTTGATAAGTTGCCTGCACCGGGCAAACCGGCACGCACGGCGGATTATCGCAATGGTTGCATAATCGTGGTAATAACACGTTGTTTACTGTCTGCTTACCATCGGTAATTTCATATTGACGTACCGTTGTACGAAATTCACCGATCGGTGTTTGATTTTCGATATTGCAGCTGACGGTACAAGATTGACAACCGATACAACGGCGTAAATCAATAATCATCGCATAACGATGCTGTTGATCACCGCCACGTCTAGGTGGCTGAAACGCAATACTTTCAAGCGGAATCAAACTTGCGCCGAAAGTGAGTGCGGTCAGCGATTTAAGTGCTGTTCGTTTAACACTATCCATAATTTCCCCACTATTGTCGTTTTGTGCTATTGTTGGTTCTATCGTATTGTGGTTTACCCTAAAATAGGTATCTATTGTGGTTTTCCACATAAATAGTATGGGTATTGATCTGAGTCAAAAAATAGGAGGCAATTTTGAGGAAATTCATTGTGCTTTCAATGACTTATATAATGCTGTCGCTCTTTCCCTTTTTCGCCGGAGCAGATAATTGGAAAATCGGTATTTTGGCACAGCGTGGTGAAACCTTTTTATCACAACAGTGGCAACCGTGGATAAATTGGTTAAACCAGCGTGATCCACAACAGCATTTTTCATTGGTACCATTGCAACTTGATGATCTTTCCCAAGATAAAGCTGACAACATTGATTTTATTTTAACCAATCAATCGCAATTTTTTTATCTCAATGATCAGCCTGTCCGTTGGTTGGCAACATTACAATCCCCTCGTCAGCAACACACCAATGCCGGTAAAGTTGGCAGTGCGATTTTAGTCAATACCGAGAGTGATTTTCATCAAATCACTGATTTAAAAGGGAAAACATTAAGTGCAGTTGGCGAAAATGCCTTTGGTGGTTTCTTACTCGGCTACAACGTGTTATATCAACAAGGTTTAGTTGAAGATAAAAACATTTTTTTCCGTTTCAGCGGTTTTCCAGTTGATAATACCGTTTTCTGGCTGCAACAGCATAAAGTTGATGCTGCCATTGTGCCTGTTTGTATCTTGGAAGATTTAGCCCGTGAAGGGAAAGTCAATTTCTCGGATTTCCGTGTGCTAGCGCCACAAAATAACGACTTAGGCTGTGTCTCCAGCACACCGCTGTTACCAAACTGGTCGTTAGCGGCAATGGCACAAGTGCCGGATAACATCGTGAAAAAAATGATGACCATTCTGCTCGGTGATGTTCCGGCAGATTTACCGCAATGGAATCCGCCTTACTCCGACCAGCAAGCGGATAATATTTTGCGAAATCTTTTCCGCCATCCACAACAACAAAATTTATGGCAAAGCGTAAAATATTGGATTAATCAGCACCAGTGGCAATTATTTCTGCTTCTATTTTTTATTATTTTCAATTACTTATGGATTAGTTATCAGGTTCATCGTAAAAGCAAAGCGTTAACCCAAGCCCATCAGGAAATGCGCCTTTATGAACAACAACTGATAAAAGCCGACCGCTTAAGTATTTTGGGGGAAATGAGTGCCGGCATTGCGCACGAAATTAACCAGCCGCTTACCGCTATCGGAATGTACAGCGAAGGACTGAAACAACAGCTAAAACAACGATCCGACGCAACATTTGAATTGCAAATTTTGGATAAAATACAAGTTCAGGTTGATCGCAGTCGGCAAATTATGCGCAACCTTACCGGTTGGGCAAAAGGTAAAGAAGACGAAAGGCTACACAATATTGAGCTGAAATCTTGCTTAGAAAAAACAATTGATTTTATCCGCCAACACTATAATTCCCGTGCCAAGATACGACTGATTTGTGCAAAACAGTGGCAAGTTTGCGTAAAAAAAACGATGTTGGAGCAGATCCTCTGCAACTGTTTGCTCAATGCACTTCAAGCACAGGCAAATAAAATCGTGATAAGCGTACAGGCGAAAGAGAACAGCATTCAAATTTTGATTGTGGATAACGGTAAAGGCTTTTCAGAAACCGAATTGGCATTTCCATTTGTGCCATTCCGCAGCCGGAAAAAAGAGGGCTTAGGTCTTGGGTTAACGTTATGTCAGCGCCTAATCCACTCAATGCGAGGTGAAATTTATCTCAAAAATCGTCCTGCCGGCAAGGGAGCGATGGTAATTCTGGAATTACCGCGTAATCAGGGAATTGGTGACAAACAATAGGAGTTTCTCGTGAAAGTACATATCTTAGATGATGATGAAACGGTGGTCGATGCGGCAACATTTCTGCTTACTCAAGCAGGTTATGATGTTGTCAGTTGGTCGAACAGTAAAACTTTTTTAGAACAGGTTAACCCTTTTGAACCGGGAGTAGTGTTGCTGGATATGCGAATGCCCTATTTTGACGGTCGCCAAGTGCATAAAATACTCAAACAAAAAAACAGCGTATTACAAGTTATTATTATGACAGCGTTTGCCGATGTGGATATGGCAGTCAATGAATTAAAGCAAGGTGCTATCGACTTTTTACAAAAACCGATTCTGTTTGATCAGCTCAAAACTGCATTAGAAAATGCACGCATCCGCAGTGAAAAACGCTTTCAACAATATCAAATTGAGCAATGTTACGATCAACTTAGTAAAAAAGAGAAAGAGGTATTGGCATTGATTATTGAGGGGAATATCAACAAACAGATCGCAGAACGACTAAATATTTCTGTTAGAACCGTTGAAGTTCACCGTTCACACATAATGGAAAAAATGCACGCAAAAAATGTTGCCGAACTCATCAGAAAAGTGGATTTACTCAATTAGATAAAATCTATAAATGGACTTCACTGTATCCTTTTTCTACTTTCATATTTTATATATGTAC
>SKEB01001041.1_pt1 | contig 14030 bp, 14 predicted proteins | sample 4826561 | NCBI WGS metagenome assembly SKEB01 (sample SAMN11008820, study PRJNA524170) | human gut metagenome | biome: Human fecal sample; material: Feces; isolation source: fecal sample from pouch patient p17 | host: Homo sapiens | place: Israel: Tel-Aviv | collected 2016-03-29
ACGTAATATGGTGCGTATGTGCAACTTTACGCCATTCTTTAGAGCCGCCAGATTTGTTAGCGCCTAATGATCTTTGGTAAATGTAATCATCCCCCCAACTAAATTTGGAGCCAAAGACTTGATACTCTGGCGAACTAACAAGGGTAGTACATAAGTTTTTAGTTTGGCCCCATCCATTTCCTTTAACTGCGGTACCTTTTACAAAGATCCATGAGGTATCGTTCGAATATCTCACTGAGACATACTGAGACATGAAGCGTGGGTCTACGCTCGTAATGGTAGAGCTAGCGGTGGGATAATCACTAAAACTTGGCGTTCTTCCATTGCTAAAATTCTGTACTACGTACATCCAAAGATCGTATTCATGGCGCGGAATATGATGAACTTGATGTTGCGGTATCCCTGCCTGTGATGCCGGGTATGCGGTTGAAGATAAAATCAAGTTTCTCCACGGAGCTTGGCCTGATAATGTGTTGACCATGCTTAATGCTTGTTGTTTTAAACTATCAGTTGCGTTTTGAATATCTCCAAAATCAATGATTACATCAATTAAACTAGGATGAATATTTAAGTGGTTAACCAGACTTGTGAATTGGTGCCATGTCTGGGGGGTGATAGATATAGCGAGCCCATTGATTAAGTTGCGTTGAACAGCATGTATATAGTTTGTTGAATATGCGGGAGAAACAACAGGGATAATTTCCTTACCATTTACTCTAGCATCTTGGATACACATATCTAGAGGATGATGGCGGCTCGAACCATGTTTATCTAAATATTTAACATCCAGCAAAACAGGACGATTGGCTTTCCAGGATGCCGCAAGGTTAATACCGAAGTCAGATAAGTAAGAACTCAAACTCTTCTTGTAGCATTCGTTTTCATAATCCCAGTCTATGTCTGGAATGGTAATGATCGGAGTAAAACCAGAGAGCGTAGTTTGATCTAAAAGCATCAGAGATTCATATTCAGCAGGCTTCCATTTCAGCTGTGGATAATATTGATGTTGACTCATTAAAACTCCTTAAAATCTTTACTTATCCTAAGTATAGTGTTATGGCGTAACGCCAATTGTTTTTATACACTTGAAAACATTGGGAAAAGTTGAGCTATATCTAAATTTACAAAATTGGATGTTATAGAAATCGAGGTTTCAACTAGGCATGGAACTGCAAAATTTTTAATGCCTGCACGCGAAAGTCGTTGGCGGGTCCTTTCCGGTGATCCAGATCGTTACGGGGCGGCGACCTCGCGGTTTTTCACTATTTATGAAAATTTTTCAGGGAAAATCGTGTCGGTACTTCTCGAATATAACTTTTTGTTTTTTTTAATATTACATCCGTAAAGGTCCGACATGAAAGTGTCCGAAAATGCCTTTTTCTGGCGTTTTCATGTCGGGCCTTGTATTTGATAATGGGTTGTTTTCATGAAGGTTAATAAAAAGAGGCTTGCCGAAATTTTCAACGTGGACCCGCGGACGATTGAACGCTGGCAGTCTCAGGGACTCCCTTGCGCCTCCAAAGGTAGTAAGGGCATTGAATCTGTATTTGATACTGCCATGGCAATTCAGTGGTATGCGCAGAGGGAAACTGATATCGAAAACGAAAAGCTCCGCAAAGAACTGGACGATTTGCGTGCGGCAGCGGAGTCAGATTTACAACCCGGCACCATTGACTATGAACGCTACCGGCTCACAAAAGCGCAGGCAGATGCGCAGGAACTGAAAAATGCCCGTGAAGACGGAGTAGTGCTGGAAACTGAACTGTTTACCTTCATTCTGCAACGTGTGGCACAGGAGATTTCGGGGATACTTGTGCGTGTGCCGTTGACATTACAGCGTAAATATCCGGACATTTCACCATCACACCTTGATGTGGTGAAAACTGAAATCGCGAAAGCCTCCAATGTTGCAGCTAAGGCCGGTGAAAACGTGGGCGGGTGGATCGATGATTTCAGACGCGCAGAAGGCAGCTAATGCAGCCGGTGCGATAGCTACAGGGCTTTTATCTCTCATTATTCCTGTTCCACTGACGACAGTTCAGTGGGCCAATAAACATTATTACCTTCCTAAAGAGTCGTCTTATACCCCCGGGCGGTGGGAAACACTGCCGTTTCAGGTTGGCATCATGAACTGTATGGGCAACGATCTGATTCGCACGGTTAACCTGATTAAATCTGCCCGTGTTGGTTATACAAAGATGTTGCTGGGAGTGGAGGCTTATTTTATTGAGCATAAATCACGCAACAGCCTTCTTTTTCAGCCCACGGACTCAGCTGCTGAAGATTTTATGAAATCTCATGTTGAGCCAACGATAAGGGATGTTCCTGCATTGCTGGAGCTGGCTCCATGGTTCGGAAGAAAACACCGCGATAATACGCTCACCCTGAAGCGTTTTTCCTCCGGTGTGGGGTTCTGGTGTCTGGGTGGTGCGGCAGCAAAAAACTACCGTGAAAAATCCGTGGATGTGGTCTGTTATGACGAGCTTTCCTCGTTCGAACCGGATGTTGAAAAAGAGGGTTCGCCAACCCTGCTGGGGGATAAACGTATTGAGGGCTCTGTATGGCCAAAATCCATTCGCGGCTCGACGCCTAAAATCAAAGGCTCCTGCCAGATCGAAAAAGCCGCTAACGAGTCGGCACACTTCATGCGTTTTTATGTGCCCTGTCCGCACTGTGGGGAGGAGCAGTATCTGAAATTTGGCGATGATGCCTCGCCTTTCGGTCTTAAGTGGGAGAAGAATAAACCAGAAAGTGTTTTCTACCTTTGTGAGCATCATGGCTGTGTGATCCATCAGTCTGAGCTTGACCAGAGTAACGGGCGGTGGATCTGTGAAAACACGGGCATGTGGACCCGTGACGGCCTGATGTTTTTCAGCGCCCGGGGTGATGAAATTCCGCCGCCGCGTTCCATCACTTTCCATATCTGGACGGCGTACAGTCCGTTCACCACCTGGGTACAGATTGTCTATGACTGGCTGGATGCACTGAAAGATCCCAACGGCCTGAAAACCTTTGTGAACACCACGCTGGGCGAGACCTGGGAAGAGGCCGTGGGCGAAAAACTCGATCACCAGGTACTGATGGATAAGGTTGTGCGTTACACGGCGGCGGTGCCTGCCCGGGTGGTTTATCTGACGGCGGGCATTGACTCGCAGCGAAACCGTTTCGAGATGTATGTCTGGGGATGGGCTCCGGGAGAGGAAGCCTTTCTGGTGGATAAAATCATCATTATGGGGCGTCCCGATGAGGAAGAGACGCTGTTACGTTTGGATGCGGCGATCAACAAAAAATACCGCCATGCAGACGGAACCGAAATGACTATTTCCCGTGTCTGCTGGGACATCGGGGGGATCGATGGCGAAATCGTTTATCAGAGGTCAAAAAAACACGGTGTTTTCCGGGTGCTGCCGGTAAAAGGTGCATCTGTTTATGGCAAGCCGGTGATCACCATGCCAAAAACCCGCAATCAGCGGGGCGTGTATCTGTGCGAAGTGGGGACGGACACCGCAAAAGAAATTCTCTATGCCCGTATGAAAGCCGATCCCACGCCTGCGGATGAAGCCACGTCGTATGCCATCCGTTTTCCTGATGATCCGGAGATTTTTTCGCAGACAGAGGCGCAGCAACTGGTGGCGGAAGAGCTTGTGGAGAAGTGGGAAAAAGGAAAGATGCGTCTGCTGTGGGATAACAAAAAGCGGCGTAACGAAGCGCTGGACTGCCTGGTGTATGCCTACGCGGCATTACGTGTGTCCGTGCAACGCTGGCAGCTTGATCTGGCTGTACTGGCAAAATCCCGGGAAGAAGAGACGACCCGGCCAACCCTTAAAGAACTGGCAGCGAAGCTGTCCGGAGGAGTGAATGGTTACAGTCGCTGAACTGCAGGCGCTGCGTCAGGCGCGCCTTGATTTATTAACCGGTAAACGGGTGGTGTCTGTCCAGAAAGATGGTCGCAGAATTGAATATACGGCGGCTTCTCTGGATGAGCTTAACCGGGCGATCAATGATGCGGAGTCGGTACTGGGGACAACCCGGCGTCGCCGTCGTCCGCTGGGAGTGAGGTTATGAAACGAACGCCTGTCCTGATTGATGTGAACGGCGTTCCGCTTCGTGATAGTCTCAGCTACAACGGGGGCGGTGCAGGATTTGGCGGGCAAATGGCTGAGTGGTTGCCACCGGCGCAGAGTGCCGATGCGGCCCTGCTGCCCGCGTTGCGTCTGGGGAATGCCCGGGCAGATGATCTGGTGCGCAATAACGGAATAGCGGCCAATGCGGTGGCCCTGCATAAGGATCACATTGTCGGGCATATGTTTCTGATTAGCTACCGTCCGAACTGGCGCTGGCTGGGGATGCGGGAGACCGCGGCAAAAAGTTTTGTCGATGAGGTGGAGGCGGCCTGGTCAGAATACGCAGAAGGGATGTTTGGTGAGATCGACGTGGAAGGGAAACGCACGTTTACGGAATTTATCCGTGAAGGTGTGGGCGTTCATGCGTTTAACGGCGAAATCTTTGTGCAGCCGGTCTGGGATACGGAGAGCACGCAACTGTTTCGTACGCGTTTTAAAGCCGTGAGTCCGAAACGGGTGGACACGCCTGGACACGGTATGGGGAACCGTTTTCTGCGGGCCGGTGTGGAGGTCGATCGATATGGCCGTGCCGTCGCGTACCATATTTGTGAGGACGATTTTCCGTTCTCTGGTAGTGGACGATGGGAACGGATCCCGCGTGAACTTCCCACCGGGCGTCCGGCCATGCTGCATATTTTCGAGCCGGTGGAGGACGGGCAGACCCGTGGAGCCAATCAGTTTTACAGCGTTATGGAACGGCTGAAGATGCTCGATTCCCTGCAGGCAACACAGCTTCAGTCGGCCATAGTGAAGGCGATGTATGCAGCGACGATTGAAAGTGAACTTGATACCGAAAAGGCCTTTGAATATATCGCCGGTGCGCCGCAGGGGCAGAAGGATAATCCGCTTATTAATATTCTGGATAAGTTCTCCACCTGGTATGACACGAATCACGTGACGCTGGGCGGTGTCAAAATTCCGCACCTTTTCCCCGGTGATGATCTGAAACTTCAGACCGCGCAGGATTCAGACAATGGATTTTCGGCGCTTGAACAGGCGCTGCTGCGGTATATCGCCGCCGGTCTTGGCGTTTCCTACGAACAGTTGTCCCGTGATTACTCGAAGGTCAGTTATTCAAGTGCCCGCGCCTCCGCCAATGAGTCGTGGCGCTATTTTATGGGGCGGCGAAAATTTATTGCGTCCCGGCTGGCCACGCAGATGTTTTCCTGCTGGCTGGAAGAGGCACTTCTTCGGGGGATTATTCGTCCGCCACGGGCACGTTTTGATTTTTATCAGGCGCGATCAGCCTGGTCACGGGCTGAGTGGATTGGAGCCGGAAGAATGGCCATTGACGGGCTCAAGGAGGTTCAGGAATCAGTGATGCGCATTGAGGCCGGACTGAGCACGTATGAGAAAGAGCTGGCGCTGATGGGCGAGGATTATCAGGACATTTTCCGCCAGCAGGTCAGGGAATCTGCAGAGCGGGAAAAAGCCGGACTCTCACGTCCGGTGTGGATAGCGCAGGCGTATCAGCAGCAGATAGCGGAGAGTCGCAGGCCGGAAGAGGAGACAACACCACGTGAGACGTAATCTTTCACACATTATTGCCGCAGCATTCAATGAACCGCTGCTTCTGGAGCCCGCCTATGCGCGGGTTTTCTTTTGCGCGCTCGGGCGCGAGATGGGGGCAGCAAGTCTTTCGGTACCACAACAGCAGGTACAGCTTGATGCTCCCGGAATGCTGGCTGAAACGGACGAGTACATGGCCGGAGGTAAACGACCGGCCCGTGTTTACCGGGTGGTGAACGGTATTGCGGTACTGCCGGTGACCGGCACGCTGGTGCACCGGCTGGGGGGGATGCGGCCATTTTCCGGAATGACTGGCTATGACGGCATTGTCGCCTGTCTTCAGCAGGCAATGGCAGATAGCCAGGTGCGGGGCATACTGCTGGACATTGACAGTCCGGGCGGGCAGGCCGCCGGCGCGTTTGACTGCGCTGACATGATTTACCGCCTCCGGCAGCAGAAGCCGGTTTGGGCACTGTGTAATGACACGGCCTGTTCTGCGGCCATGCTGCTGGCGTCGGCCTGCTCCCGACGGCTGGTTACCCAGACATCCCGTATCGGCTCCATTGGCGTGATGATGAGCCATGTCAGCTATGCCGGTCATCTGGCGCAGGCCGGTGTGGATATCACGCTGATTTATGCCGGGGCGCACAAGGTGGATGGCAATCAGTTTGAAGCGTTGCCGGCAGAGGTTCGCCAGGACATGCAGCAGCGGATTGATGCGGCGCGCCGGATGTTTGCCGAAAAAGTGGCGATGTTTACCGGTCTGTCTGTTGATGCAGTCACGGGAACAGAGGCCGCTGTTTTTGAAGGTCAGTCCGGCATTGAGGCCGGGCTGGCGGATGAATTAATCAATGCGTCGGATGCCATCAGTGTGATGGCCACGGCGCTGAACAGTAATGTCAGAGGAGGCACTATGCCGCAATTAACTGCAACGGAAGCCGCCGTGCAGGAGAACCAGCGAGTGATGGGGATCCTGACATGCCAGGAAGCGAAAGGACGTGAACAGCTTGCCACGATGCTGGCAGGGCAACAGGGCATGAGCGTTGAACAGGCCCGGGCGATTCTGGCCGCGGCGGCACCGCAGCAGCCGGTGGCATCCGCGCAGAGTGAAGCCGATCGCATTATGGCGTGTGAAGAAGCGAACGGTCGTGAACAACTGGCGGCAACGCTGGCGGCGATGCCGGAGATGACGGTGGAAAAAGCCCGCCCGATCCTGGCGGCTGCACCACTGGCGGATGCCGGGCCCTCACTTCGTGATCAGATCATGGCCCTGGATGAGGCAAAAGGGGCAGAAGCGCAGGCTGAAAAACTGGCGGCCTGCCCGGGAATGACCGTGGAGAACGCCCGGGCTGTGCTGGCTGCGGGATCAGGTAAGGCCGAACCGGTCTCTGCATCCACAACCGCCCTGTTTGAACATTTCATGGCGAATCATTCACCGGCAGCGGTGCGGGGTGGCGTGTCACAGACGTCAGCAGACGGTGATGCGGACGTGAAAATGCTCATGGCCATGCCATGAAGTCAGTGCTGACCATCAATATGAGGTTTTAACAAAATGGTGACGAAAACCATCACTGAACAGCGTGCGGAAGTACGTATTTTTGCTGGTAATGATCCGGCTCATACCGCCACAGGCAGCAGCGGGATTTCTTCTGCAACACCGGCTCTGACGCCCCTGATGCTGGATGAAGCCACCGGGAAACTGGTGGTCTGGGATGGACAGAAAGCCGGTAGTGCGGTTGGCATACTGGTACTGCCGCTTGAAGGCACAGAGACGGTGCTGACCTATTACAAGTCGGGGACCTTTGCGACGGAGGCAATCCGCTGGCCTGACAGTGTGGATGAACACAAAAAGGCAAATGCCTTTGCCGGCACAGCCCTGAGTCACACGGCTCTGCCGTAACACGTTATCAGGCCACCATGGCGGCCTGACTGATTTCTGAATGAAAGGAACTGATTTATGGGATTGTTTACGACCCGCCAGTTACTCGGTTATACCGAACAAAAAGTGAAATTCCGTGCGCTGTTTCTGGAGCTGTTTTTCCGCCGGACGGTGAATTTCCATACCGAAGAAGTGATGCTGGACAAAATTACCGGAAAAACGCCGGTGGCGGCCTATGTCTCCCCGATCGTTGAAGGAAAAGTGCTGCGCCATCGTGGTGGTGAAACCCGCGTGTTGCGTCCGGGCTACGTCAAGCCGAAACACGAATTTAATTACCAGCAGGCGGTTGAGCGCCTTCCCGGTGAAGATCCGGCTCAGCTGAACGACCCGGCCTACCGTCGTCTGCGTATCATCACTGATAACCTCAAACAGGAAGAGCACGCTATTGTGCAGGTGGAAGAAATGCAGGCGGTGAATGCCGTGCTGTATGGCAAATATACGATGGAAGGAGACCAGTTCGAGAAAATTGAAGTCGATTTTGGCCGATCGACGAAGAATAACATCATACAAGGTAGCGGTAAGGAGTGGTCAAAACAGGATCGTGACACGTTCGACCCGACATATGATATCGACCTTTTCTGTGATCAGGCCAGTGGTCTTGTGAATATTGCCATTATGGACGGTACGGTCTGGCGTCTGCTGAATGGCTTTAAGCTGTTCCGCGAAAAACTGGATACCCGTCGCGGCTCAAATTCACAACTCGAAACGGCAGTGAAAGATCTGGGCGCAGTGGTGTCCTTCAAGGGGTATTACGGCGATCTGGCCATTGTGGTGGCGAAAACGTCTTATGTGGCAGAGGACGGTACCGAAAAACGTTATCTGCCGGAGGGCACGCTGGTGCTGGGGAATACGGCAGCAGAGGGGATTCGTTGCTATGGAGCCATTAAGGATGCACAGGCGTTGTCTGAAGGAGTGGTGGCTTCTTCCCGTTACCCGAAACACTGGCTGACCGTGGGCGATCCGTCCTGTGAATTCACCATGACGCAGTCCGCGCCGCTGATGGTGCTGCCGGATCCGGATGAGTTTGTGGTGGTACAGGTGAAATAATCCGTGAGCGGGGGCGAAATGCCCCCGTGTTTTTTTCACAGGGAGCTGGATATGGCAACAAAAGAAGAAAATCAGAAACGTCTTCGTGAACTGGCTGGTCTGCTGGGGCGCGAGGCGGATATGTCGGGGAGTGCTGCGGATATCGCACAGCGTGTGGCAGAGTGGGAAGAGGAGGTTTGCGCCTCGGAAAATGAAATCGCAGATGTTGATGATACCGTTCATGAGCAGGCATGCAGGCACACCGGTGAGGATGACGTTGGTATTCTGGAACGTATCAGGCTTCTGAAGTGTTTTTACCTGTGCGGTGTTGACGATGAAACAGGTGGGCCTGTTGAGCATGTTGATGCTGGCAGAGTAATTCTGATGCCCCCCTCAGTGGCAAAAGACATGGTCAGGAGCGGAGTGGCCGTTTATGCGTGATTTTGAGAATTCCTTTGATGCTGCCCTCGCCGGGGTAGACAGTACGATCGTTGAAGTGATGGGACTCTGTGCGCAGTTCACCTCGGGGGCACAGTGTGGCAGCGAAGTTCAGGGGGTTTTTGATGATCCGGAGTCGCTGGGGTTTGCCGGTGGCGGGGTCCGTATTGAAGGAAGCAGCCCGTCATTATTTGTGCGGACGGATACGGTTCGTGCCGTGCGGCGTGGTGACACGCTGACCATTAATGGTGAGATATTCTGGGTGGATCGTGTTTCTCCGGATGACGGGGGCAGCTGTTATCTCTGGCTCAACCGTGGTCAACCACCCGCAGTTAACCGGCGACGATAAACGCAGGGTGAAATTATGGCGATAAAAGGGCTTGATCAGGCGATTGACAATCTGAGCCGGGTTCGTAAAAACGCCATTCCGGCGGCTTCAGCAATGGCCATTAACCGCGTGGCCACAACGGCGATTAATCAGTCTTCATCACAGGTTGCCCGGGAGACAAAGGTTCGCCGGAAACTGGTTAAGGAACGGTCCAGACTGAAACGGGCGACGGTCAGAAATCCGAATGCCAGAATTATCGTTAACCGCGGTGATCTCCCTGTGATTAAGCTGGGGATCAGGATGCTGGGGCGTCGCCCGAACAGCATACTTAAAGCCGGTCAGCATCGGTATCAGCGGGCATTTATTCAGCGATTAAAAAATGGTCGCTGGCATGTCATGCAGCGTGTGGCCGGGAAAAACCGTTACCCCATTGATGTGGTGAAAATCCCGATGGCGGCCCCACTGAAACAGGCATTTGATGAGAATGTTGACCATATCCGGCGTGAACGCCTGCCTAAAGAACTGGCATACGCGCTGAAACAACAACTGAGGATTGCGATAAAACGATGAAACACACTGACATTCGTGCCGCAGTGCTGGATGCACTCGAGCAGCATGAACACGGGGCGACGCTGTTTGATGGTCGCCCCGTTGTTTTTGACGAAGAGGATTTTCCTGCGATCGCGGTTTATCTGACGGATGCAGAGTATACCGGTGAAGAGCTGGATGCAGATACCTGGCGGGCCACGCTGCATATTGAGGTGTTTTTACCGGCACAGGTACCGGATTCAGAGCTTGATCAGTGGATGGAAAGCCGGATTTACCCGGCGATGACCGCGATCCCGGCACTGGCAGGACTGATTACCACGATGGTTACGCAGGGCTATGAGTATCGTCGTGATGACGATATGGCGTTATGGAGTTCTGCAGATCTGACTTATTCCATTACATACGAGATGTGAGGACGATATGGCAACACCAAATCCCCTTGAGCCGGTAAAAGGTGCCGGTACCACTCTGTGGGTTTACAACGGCAAGGGTGATGCTTATGCAAACCCGTTGTCAGACGATGACTGGCAGCGACTGGCTAAGGTGAAGGATCTGACGCCGGGCGAGATGACGGCAGAATCCTACGATGATAACTACCTGGATGATGAAGACGCGGACTGGACCGCGACCGGGCAGGGGCAGAAATCTGCAGGTGATACCAGTTTTACACTGGCCTGGAAACCGGGAGAGGAAGGCCAGAAAGGGCTTATAGGCTGGTTTGAAAGCGGCGATGTCCGGGCCTATAAAATCCGTTTTCCGAATGGCACGGTGGATGTGTTTCGTGGCTGGGTCAGCAGTATCGGTAAGGCCGTGACGGCGAAAGAAGTGATCACCCGCACGGTGAAAGTCACTAACGTGGGTAAACCTTCTGTAGCGGAAGAACGCAGCAAAATTACGCCGGTCAGTGCGATTAAGGTGACGCCGACATCCGGTACGGTAGCAAAAGGGAAAACAACCACCCTGACGGTTTCTTTTGAGCCGGAAAGTGCAACCGACAAGACGTTCAGAGCGGTTTCCGCCGATCCGTCGAAAGCCACCATTAGTGTGAAAGATATGACAATTACGGTAAACGGCGTGGCGACAGGTAAGGTGCAGATCCCTGTGGTGAGCGGAAATGGTCAGTTCGCCGCAGTGGCTGAAGTCACCGTTACTGAAGCGGGCGCTGCAGGGTAAACGGAGGTAATACATGTTTCTGAAAACAGAACAATTTGAATATAACGGTGTGTCTGTCACGCTTTCCGAATTGTCTGCGCTGCAGCGTATCGAGCATCTTGCCCTCCTGAAACGGCGTGCAGAACAGGAAGAATCCTGCGGCAACCTGCAGGTAAGCGTGGAAGATCTCGTCAGAACCGGCGCGTTTCTGGTGGCGATGTCCCTGTGGCATAACCATCCACAGAAAACGCAGTCACCGTCAATAAATGAGGCCGTGATGAAGATAGAGCAGGAAGTGCTCACCACCTGGCCTGCCGATGCCATTGCCCGGGCGGAAGACGTGGTGTTGTGCCTGTCCGGGATGATCGAAGCTGTTCGTCCGGATACTGATATTACTGAAGTGGCGAAAAATAACACGCTGACTGATGATGATTTTTCTGCGGGAAAGTCTTCGACGGCGAGCTGAACTTTGCCCTCAGACTGGCGCGTGAGATGGGGAGACCCGACTGGCGCGCCATGCTTGCCGGGATGACATCCACCGAATATGCCGACTGGCACCGTTTTTACCGCACGCATTATTTTCAGGATACCCAGCTGGATATGCATTTTTCCGGGCTGACGTACGCTGTACTCAGCCTGTTTTTTTGCGATCCGGATATGCATCCCTCTGATTTCAGTCTGCTTGTCCCCCGGCATGAGGAAGAGCAGGTGGAGAGGCCGGATGAGGACAAAATGCTGATGCAGAAAGCGGCAGGACTTGCCGGAGGCGTCCGGTTCGGTGGGGACGGAGGGCGCGATATTTTATCGTCTGCGGATGTGGCGGATGTCATGGTGGATGATGCCGCATTAATGATGGCTTCAGCGGGGATTCCGGGAGGTGTGAGATATGTCCCAGCCGGTTGGTGATCTTGTTATTGACCTGAGTCTGGATGCTGTCCGTTTCGATGAGCAGATGAGCCGGGTAAGGCGTCATTTTTCAGGTCTGGATACCGACGCCAGAAAAACCGCCAGTGCTGTTGAACAGGGCCTGAGCCGCCAGGCGCTGGCTGCACAAAAAGCCGGGATTTCCGTCGGGCAGTATAAAGCGGCCATGCGAACCCTGCCCGCACAGTTTACGGATATCGCCACGCAGCTTGCAGGTGGTCAGAATCCCTGGCTGATCCTGCTGCAACAGGGCGGTCAGGTGAAGGACTCCTTCGGCGGGATGATCCCCATGTTCAGGGGGCTTGCCGGTGCGATCACCCTGCCGATGGTCGGGGTCACCTCGCTGGCGGTGGCGACAGGTGCGCTGGTGTACGCCTGGTACCAGGGAGATTCCACGCTTTCAGCGTTTAATAAAACCCTGGTTCTTTCCGGTAATCAGTCCGGACTGACTGCCGATCGTATGCTGACTCTCTCAAGAGCCGGGCAGGCAGCAGGACTGACGTTTAACCAGGCGAGAGAGTCACTGGCAGCCCTGGTGAATGCCGGTGTGCGTGGTGGTGAACAGTTTGATGCCATCAACCAGAGTGTCGCGCGTTTTGCGTCTGCATCCGGTGTGGAGGTGGATAAAGTCGCTGAAGCCTTCGGGAAGCTGACCACTGACCCGACGTCGGGACTGATGGCGATGGCGCGCCAGTTCCGTAACGTGACGGCAGAGCAGATTGCGTATGTTGCACAGCTGCAGCGTTCCGGAGACGAGGCCGGGGCATTGCAGGCGGCGAACGATATCGCCACGAAAGGCTTTGATGAGCAGACCCGTCGCCTGAAAGAAAACATGGGAACACTGGAGACCTGGGCGGATAAAACAGGGAAGGCATTCAAATCGATGTGGGATGCCATTCTGGATATCGGTCGTCCGGAATCCTCAGCGGATATGCTCGCCAGTGCGCAGAAGGCATTTGATGAGGCGGATAAAAAATGGCAGTGGTACCAGAGCCGGAGCCAGCGCCGGGGAAAGACCTCCTCTTTTCGTGCGAACCTTCAGGGGGCATGGGATGACCGGGAAAATGCCCGTCTGGGTCTGGCAGCGGCCACGCTGCAGTCGGATATGGAAAAAGCCGGTGAACTGGCGGCAAGGGACCGGGCTGAGCGTGAGGCGTCACAGCTGAAGTATACCGGAGAGGCGCAGAAGGCGTATGAGCGCCTGCAGACGCCGCTGGATAAATATACCGCCCGTCAGAAAGAGCTGAATAAGGCCCTGAAAGACGGAAAAATCCTGCAGGCGGATTACAACACGCTGATGGCGTCGGCAAAAAAGGATTATGAATCGACGCTGAAAAAGCCGTCAGGTGTGAAGGTGTCTGCCGGTGAGCGCCAGGAAGACCGGGCGCATGCAGCCATGCTGGCGCTTGAAACCGAGCTCAGGACGCTGGAAAAACACAGCGGTGTGAATGAGAAAATCAGCCGGCAGCGCCGGGATTTATGGGAAGCGGAAAATCAGTATGTGGTCCTGAAAGAGGCCGCCACGAAACGGCAGTTATCTGAGCAGGAAAAATCCCTGCTGGCCCATGAGAAAGAAACGCTGGAGTACAAACGCCAGCTGGCTGAGCTGGGCGACAAGATTGAACACCAGAAACGGCTGAATGAGCTGGCACAGCAGGCGGCGCGGTTTGAACAGCAGCAGAGCGCGAAGCAGGCGGCAATCAGCGCAAAAGCCCGCGGCCTCACTGACCGTCAGGCGCAGCGGGAGTCGGAAGAGCAGCGCCTTCGTGAGGTGTACGGTGATAATCCGGCTGCGCTGGCGAAGGCCACATCTGCACTGAAGAACACCTGGTCTGCGGAGGAGCAGCTTCGTGGAAGCTGGATGGCCGGGATGAAGTCCGGCTGGGGCGAGTGGGCGGAAAGTGCGACGGACAGTTTTTCGCAGGTTAAAAACGCGGCCACGCAGACCTTTGACGGTATTGCACAGAATATGGCAGCGATGCTGACCGGCAGCGAACAGAACTGGCGTGGTTTCACCCGTTCTGTGCTGTCCATGCTGACA
>SKEB01001044.1_pt1:0-12500 | contig 13974 bp, 11 predicted proteins | sample 4826561 | NCBI WGS metagenome assembly SKEB01 (sample SAMN11008820, study PRJNA524170) | human gut metagenome | biome: Human fecal sample; material: Feces; isolation source: fecal sample from pouch patient p17 | host: Homo sapiens | place: Israel: Tel-Aviv | collected 2016-03-29
AAGTATATGCTATGTATATAACAAGTATGTGACGACCCAGAGGAGGCAGACATGGCTAAATATAAAATTACAAAAACAGATGAATATTATACATATGAACTTCCGGCACATAATGAGTGTAAACTGACGAGATTGCATGATCCGGCAGATGTAGAAGGTGGTAAATTGATCTTATCCCGCTCACATTTCCTGCCGGCTGGCGGCGGCACTGATTTCAGTACCAATGCAGCAGAGTCTATTTACTATGTGGCAAAAGGAAAACTGCTCTTCAAAGGCGAGGATGGTCAGGAAACCTTGCTTGAGGAAGGTGACAGTGTTCATATTGCAGCAAATTCTCCGAAATGCGTGACAAACGTAGGGGTAGAGACTGCCATTATGCTTGTGATTCTTCTTCCGGCTCAGTAAAGCGATTATTTACTTTCTTTGGATAATAATTTTCTCGAAAAGAACCTTCGGCTTCCCATTCCGCCGGAGGTTCTTTTTTACCTAAACTCTGTCATATGTTTACGGTACCAGATTGGCAGATGAGTACGTTGGCAGTTTGGGTTGTGGCGTTGTGTAATCTCAATCTGATGGAAAAAAGACTTCCACAGATCTGTAAATGGATCCACCTGATTTTCAACATGGCTGAGCCGGTGAAATTCTTCCTTGGACAATGTGGTCAGATAAGTCGGCGCATCTGCCGGATGGATGGCAGCGGTTCTCCGGGTGGCATCGATGATCATCCAGTTTTCTGATGGCATACGGTCATCGAATGCTGGATAGAGTAGTGTCAGAATATCGGATTTTGGTTTTATATGAGCCAGCAGTACACCGTCCGGAAGTGCCTGAAAGCGCACACATTCCCGGAAGAGATGAGCTTCATTCATAACTTTGCGGCTCAGTTCAAAGACCGCATTGACGTAAGGATGCTGCAGCATATCGGTAAGTTGTGCCGGATAGGCGAATCCAAGTAGCAGAAACCGGTAGATACGGTCCAGCTTATCCGGATGGTCCGACAAGGCGCAGCGGTAAACCATAAGGTAGGCAGTGGAAGAAATTTTCTGCTGGATGGAACGGACGACTTTCCGGGCTTTTACAGGATCAGAGGTGACGGTGCGGTACTCACAGAAGAGTTCCATGGTTCCTAGGGGCTCTGTCTTCAGTCGGATGTTCTGGTGTCCTTCTTTGGAAGCCCAGGCGTCATAGATACAAGTCATCATAGCTTCAAAGGTATCTTCACATGTATAGACAATCATAAGATCGTTCTCCTTCTTGTTTCATTTCTTGTTATGTAAAGCAGACATTCGCAATCCGCTTTCGCTACTTGCTCATGAACGCAGTCGCTTTGCGACCCGTCAGTGGGAACTTTTAATTTCCACTGACATAAGCATCCCCCTATCCATTGCTTAGTACTCTGCACACTTGACGTGGGGGAATGCTTATTCTGCGTTCATAAAATCAAACAGAGATAACTGTTCATAGCGTGTATCCGGGTAGGCGATGGCATACCCTGTGCGGGCATCCAGTCCGGTAAGCTGGCGGGTAATAAAGGATTCTTCCAACCGGATCGGCACATGCATTTTGCCATTACAGGTAATAAAATATTGTGCCCGTTTTAAGACAACACCCATTTTCCGGATACTGTCAAAGGAGAGAGGAGCCATACGGCGGGCTTTCAGAATACGCAGGGCAGATTTACTGCCAATGCCCGGAACACGCATCAGGGTGGCATAGTCCGCAGTGGCAACTTCAATCGGAAACTGTTCCAGATGCCGCAGCGCCCAGTCACATTTCGGATCCAGAGCGAGATTGAAATTTGGACGATCCGGAGTCAGCAGTTCAGAAGCATGGAATCCGTAATAGCGTAGCAACCAGTCTGCCTGGTAGAGCCGGTGTTCACGCAACAGCGGTGGTGGTGTGCCGATGGCAGGAAGGGCGGAGTCGTCATTCAGAGGGATGTAGGCGGAATAGAATACACGTTTCAGATCAAAATTCTGATAGAGTGCCTGAGTGGTAGACAGAATCTCAAAATCCGTTTCACCAGTGGCACCGATGATCATCTGAGTACTTTGGCCGGCGGGGGCAAAGGGACGATCCGGGTGGCCGGAAATAGCAGCTGACGGAACGGAGTCTTTGCACACAGAGTGAGGAGTATACTGTTGGGAAAGTTCCGGTGAGGCAGAGTGTAAGTGTCTGGGTTCAGTTGCTAAGGCAGATGGTGACAATGTATGAATTTTATGATCAGGTTTTTCGGATACATGCAGAATCTCCGGCGTCAGGGCATTCGGTGTAAAAATTCCGTCCGATAAACCATCCAATGGCTGTGTTTCTGAAAAAATGCTGTGTTCCAGGTATTGGTTGCCGGTACTGCGCTCCATAAAGGCACTTTTTCCAATGGCAAGGCGATATCCGCTGATCCGCTGCTGCATGCGGCGCATGGGAGTCAGAATGGATGCACGGGTTTTCTGTGGCGCAAGCGTGGCCAGTCCTTCCGCTGTGGGAAGTTCCAGATTGACACTCATGCGGTCAGCCAGATAGCCCACCTGTTCCAGCAGATCATCCGGAGCATAGGGGATGGCTTTGACATGGATGTAGCCGTTGAAATGGTAGCGGGTGCGCAGCAGAAACAGTGTCTGATACATCAGTTCCATTGTATGTGTCGGATTCTTATACACACCGGAACTCAGAAACAGGCCTTCGATATAGTTGCGTCTGTAAAATTCGATTACCAGCTGACAGATCTCATCCGGGGTAAATGTGGCACGGCGGCAGTCGTTGTCGGCGCGGCTCTGGCAGTAGCGACAGTTATAGATACAGTCGTTACTCAGCAGGATCTTCAGCAGGGAGATACATCTGCCGTCCCCGGCAAAACTGTGGCAGATGCCGGCGGCACAGGAATTGCCAAGAGAGCCCTTTTTTCCGCGGCGGTCTACACCGCTGGAGGTACAGGATACATCGTATTTTGCCGCATCGGATAATATTTCCAGTTTTTCCTGTAAGGAAAGTGTTGTATGATAAAGTTCCATAAATGATACCTCTGTTGAAAAGAACGTGTGTTCGAGTACGACAACAGATTATCACGGAGAACAGGAAAAATCAACAGGAAAAAAGATTCTTTTACATAATTTTTATCGTTGCCTGCGCCTGAAAAGCCAGGTTATAATTCTGGGGGGATTATTGCTTGCAATTATAAAATCTGTGTGTTATAATCCAAAAATGACTGTAAGTAGTAGAAGTATACCTTTTTCTAAGAAAATACAATGACTACATAGATATAAAGGAGGAAATTGTCAATGAGCGTACAGGTGGAAAAGTTAGAAAAAAATACAGTAAAGCTTACCATTGAAGTTCCGGCTGAAGAGCTGGAGAAAGCACTTCAGGAAGCATATAACAGACAGAAAAAAAATATCAGCATGCCGGGATTCCGTAAAGGAAAAGTTCCGAGAGCTATGGTTGAGAAAATGTACGGTGTAGGCGTATTCTACGAAGACGCAGCAAACGCACTGATCCCGCAGGCATATGCTGATGCAGCAAAAGAGTGTGGAGAGGATATCGTATCCAGACCGGTTGTTGATATCACTCAGATCGAGAAAGGCAAACCGTTCATCTTCACAGCAGAAGTTGCTACAAAACCGGAAGTAACACTTGGTAAATACATCGGTGTAACAGTTACAAAAGTAGACGGAACTGTAACAGATGAGGACGTAACAGCAGCAATCGACAAAGAGCGTGAGAAAAATGCAAGAACAATCAACGTTGAGGATCGTGCCATCGAGAACGGTGATACAGCAGTGATTGATTTCGAAGGATTCGTAGACGGTGTTGCATTTGATGGCGGCAAAGGTGAGAACCACTCTTTAGAAATTGGTTCCGGAAGCTTCATCCCGGGATTTGAAGATCAGCTGATCGGCAAAAACGCCGGTGATGACGTAGACGTAAACGTTACATTCCCGGATGAGTATCATGCAGAAGATCTCGCTGGAAAAGAAGCTACATTCAAAGTTAAAATTCATGAGATCAAAGCGAAAGAGATTCCGGAGCTGGATGATGAGTTTGTTCAGGATGTATCCGAATTCGATACCGTTGCTGAGTACAAAGACAGTGTAAAAGCAAAATTAGAAGAGCAGAAACAGAACGAGATCAAACGTGCATACCAGGATGAAGCAATCGATAAGATCGTTGATAAATCTACAATGGAACTCCCGGATGCAATGATCGATACACAGTGCGAGAATATGATCAACCAGTTCGCACAGCAGATGGCACAGCAGGGTCTGTCTATGGATCAGTACCTTCAGTTCTCAGGACTGACACTGGATCAGTTAAAAGAACAGGTTCGCCCGGATGCAATCACACGTATCAAGAGCAGCCTTGTTCTTGAGCAGATTGCAAAAGAAGAGAACATTGAGATCACAGATGCAGATGTAGATGCTGAGATTGAGAAAATGGCTACAATGTACAACATGGAAGCTGACAAACTCAAAGAGTACATGGGCGAGGATGAGAAAGAGAACATGAAACAGGATCTGGCTGTACAGAAAGCAGTTGAACTGATCACTGAGTCTGTAAAACCTCGTGCAAAAGCAAAAACAAAAAAAGAGAAAGAAGCAGAAGCTGAGACAGAAGCAGCTGAATAATTCTCAAAGAGCAGCAGGAATCAGATATCCTGCATGACAAAGTAAAGATACGAAAGCAGATCGTGCCGGCGAGGCCGGTCTGCTTTTCATGTTTAGGAGGTAGCAATATGAGTTTAGTACCTTACGTTGTTGAACAGACAAGCAGAGGCGAGCGGAATTATGATATTTATTCCCGTCTGTTAAAAGACAGAATCATTTTCTTGGGAGAAGAGGTAAATGAGACCACAGCAAGTCTGATCGTGGCACAGTTACTGTTCCTGGAGTCTGAGGATCCGGGTAAAGATATCCAGTTGTATATCAATTCCCCGGGTGGAGTAGTTTCCTGCGGTCTGGCAATTTATGATACAATGCAGTATATTAAGTGTGATGTTTCTACCATTTGTATCGGTATGGCAGCAAGTATGGGCGCGTTTCTGCTTGCGGGGGGAACAAAAGGAAAACGTTATGCATTACCAAATGCAGAGATCATGATCCATCAGCCGTCCGGTGGAGCAAAAGGACAGGCTACAGATATTCAGATTGTAGCGGAGAATATACTGAAGACAAAAGAACGCTTGAATCGTATTTTATCTGAGAATACCGGTCAGCCTTATGAAGTTGTAGCTGCAGATACTGAGCGTGACAATTATATGACAGCTGAAGAAGCAAAAGCATACGGTCTTATTGATGCCGTAATTACAAACAGACAGTAAAGGTAGCGTGGGAGTAAGATTGAATGGCAGGAAGAATAAATCAGAGCGATAAAATCCGTTGCTCTTTTTGTAATAAAACCCAGGATCAGGTACACAAACTGATTGCTGGACCGGCAGGCATCTTTATCTGTGATGAGTGCATTGAGACCTGCAATGACATCCTTGAGGAAGAGATGCAGGATTACGAGGATAATGACAGCATGGATATCAACCTGTTGACACCGGAAGAAATCAAAGGATTTCTGGATGACTATGTTATTGGACAGGATGAGGCAAAGAAAGTATTATCCGTAGCAGTTTACAATCATTACAAACGTATTCTGGCTGAGCCGGATCTGGATGTGGAACTGCAGAAAAGTAATATTCTGATGCTGGGTCCAACCGGTTCCGGTAAGACTTTGTTGGCACAGACACTGGCAAAAATTCTGAACGTACCGTTTGCAATCGCAGATGCGACGACATTAACGGAGGCTGGATATGTTGGTGAAGATGTGGAAAATATTTTGCTGAAGATTATTCAGGCAGCAGACTATGATGTGTCCAAAGCAGAGTATGGTATTATTTATATTGATGAGATTGATAAAATTACCCGTAAGTCAGAAAATGCATCTATCACAAGAGATGTTTCCGGTGAGGGAGTACAGCAGGCCTTATTGAAAATTCTGGAAGGAACCGTTGCGTCTGTTCCGCCACAGGGTGGCAGAAAGCATCCGCAGCAGGAATTGATCCCGATTGATACCACCAATATTCTGTTTATCTGTGGTGGTGCTTTTGAGGGCATTGATCGAATCATTGAAAATCGTATGGATCGAGGTTCCATTGGCTTTAATGCGGAATTGGCAGGAACGAATGACAAAAATATCAGCGAATTGCTGAAAGATGCGCTTCCGCAGGATTTTGTTAAATTTGGTATGATTCCGGAGTTCATGGGTCGTGTGCCAATTACAGTATCTCTGGAAGCTCTGGAGCGGGAAGATTTGATCCGTATCCTGAAAGAACCGAAAAATTCTCTGTTGAAGCAGTATCAGAAGCTGTTTTCACTGGATGAAGTGGAACTTGTTTTTGAAGATGATGCCCTGGAGGCAGTGGCAGATTTGACAATCAACAGAAAAACCGGGGCGCGTGGTTTGCGTGCCATCATGGAAAATGTCATGATGGATTTGATGTATCGGATTCCGTCTGACAAAAATATCAAAAAATGCACGATTACAAAAGCAATGGTGGAAGGAACTGATGAAGCGGTTCTTGAGTACCGTACTGGTGCAATTGAAACTGAGAATTAAAAGAGAGGGAAATACGGCTAAAAAGTGTTTCCTGTTTTGCAGGGGCGGGGTCAGATATGACACCGCCCATTTGTTAAGAGAGAGAGGAACAATATGGGTGAAATTTTGAAAGAATTACCTGCGGTGATCCTGCGTGGGTCCGTACTGCTCCCGGGTGTGGTGTCGCATTTTGATATCAGCACTCAGCAATCCATTCATGCCGTGGAAGCGGCAATGAATGACGACAATCACATTTTTCTGGTGACACAGAAGGATATGCAGACCGAGCATGCCAAACAGGAAGATGTCTATACTGTCGGTGTTGTTGCGGAGATCAAGCAGATTGTAAAAATGCAGAATCATGTAGTCCGGGTAATTGTGGAATCGAAACAAAAGGCGGAACTGGCCTATTTTATAGAGAAAGAAGAATTCCTAAAAGCACAGGTTGTGCTGGAAGAGAAAGAAAATGTGCAGGAGCAGCTGCCACCGGAAGTGGAGGAAGCGATGCTGCGCAGTCTGCAGGAAAAACTGTTGTCTTACTGTACTTCTAATCCAAAAATCGGGAAAGAATTAAAGAAGCAGGCAGAGGGGCTCAACAAGCTGAAAAGTTTCATTCAGGTAGTGGGCGGTACACTGCCTCTTGGTTATGAAAAACGTCAGGAACTTCTGGAAGCAGATTCGCTCACTGCACAGTATGAGATCCTGATGAAGATTCTGCTTTACGAAACAAATATCCAGCAGATTAAGAATGAACTGCAGGAAAAGGTAAAAGAGAGGATCGATCAGAATCAGAGAGAATATATTCTCCGGGAAGAGATGAAAGTCATTCGGGAGGAACTGGGAGAAGATAATACAACTTCTGATATCAGGCAATTTGAGGAATCACTGGAGAAACTGGAGGCTGATGACACAGTCAAAGAGCGGATCCAAAAAGAAATTGCCCGGTTTAAAAATGTGGCAAACAGCCCGTCAGAAAGCAGTGTAGTGCGTGGCTATATTGAGACATTGCTGGATCTGCCATGGAATAAGAAATCTGCGGACAATACCGATCTGAAAAATGCGGAGCAGATCCTGAATGATGATCACTATGGTCTGGAAAAAGTAAAAGAACGTGTGCTGGAGTTTTTAGCTGTCCGCGGACTGACAAAAGGAGGCGAAAGCCCGATCATCTGTCTGGTGGGACCTCCCGGAACCGGTAAGACAAGTATTGCCCGTTCTGTTGCCAGGGCACTGGATAAAAAGTATGTCCGCATCTGCCTGGGAGGTGTGAAAGACGAGGCAGAGATCCGTGGTCATCGTCGGACTTATGTTGGGGCTATGCCGGGACGTCTGATCCAGGGCATCCGGCAGGCCGGAGTGAAGAATCCACTTATGTTGTTGGATGAAATTGATAAAATGAGCAGCGATTACAAGGGAGATCCATCTTCCGCTATGCTGGAAGTGCTGGATTCCGAACAGAATGCCAGGTTTATCGATCACTATGTAGATATGCCGGTGGATTTATCTGAGGTGCTGTTTATCGCAACGGCGAACGATGTACATACGATTCCACGTCCGTTATTGGATCGTATGGAACTGATCGAGGTATCCAGCTATACGGAAAACGAAAAGATGCATATCGCAAAGGAACATTTGCTGGGCAAGCAGATTGAAAAAAATGGACTGGAGCCGGAACAGTTGACAATTACCGATGAGGCGATGCATCAGATCATCAGCGGATATACCAGAGAAGCAGGTGTGCGTAACCTGGAGCGTAAAATAGGCGAAATCTGCAGAAAAGCAGCCAGAGAGATTTACGAAGGAACCTGTGAATCCGTGTTTGTAGATGAAAAACAGCTGGAACAGTATCTCGGCAAAGAACGGTTTCATGTGGACCGGATCAATGAACAGGACGAGATCGGTATCGTGCGTGGCCTGGCATGGACCAGTGTGGGGGGTGATACGCTGCAGATCGAAGTTAATGTGATGCCGGGCAAAGGCGAATTTAAACTGACAGGTCAGCTGGGAGACGTGATGAAAGAGTCTGCACAGGCAGGCATCAGTTATATCCGTTCTGTCGGTGCGTCTTATGATATTCCGGAAGACTTTTTTACAAAACACGATATCCATATCCATATTCCGGAGGGGGCTGTGCCGAAGGATGGTCCATCTGCCGGTATTACCATGGCGACGGCAATGCTGTCTGCTATTACAAAGAAACCGGTGCGTGCGGATGTGGCAATGACAGGTGAGATCACATTGCGTGGTCGCGTGCTGCCAATCGGCGGTCTGAAAGAAAAATTGCTGGCAGCAAAGACTGCAGGTATCCGTACCGTATGCGTTCCGGCCCAGAACGAAGCGGATATAGCAGAGATATCTGAAGAAATCCGGGAAGGTCTTCAGATCTGTTACGTTAAAAAAATGGAAGAAGTGCTGAAAATCGCAATGAATGGAGGAACCAATGATCATTAAAAATGCTTCACTGGAAACGGTGTGCGGCTACACCAGCAAATTACCGAAAAATACAAAGCCGGAGATCGCATTTGCCGGAAAATCAAATGTGGGAAAATCATCTCTGATCAACGCTCTGATGAACCGCAAGGCACTGGCCCGCACTTCCGGTCAGCCGGGCAAGACACAGACCATCAATTTTTATAATATCAACGATGAACTGTACCTGACGGATCTTCCGGGGTATGGTTTTGCAAAAGTATCTCAGAAGGAAAAAGAAAAATGGGGAACTATGATCGAGAATTATCTGAATAGTTCCGAACAGCTGCGTGCAGTATTTCTATTGGTGGATATCCGTCATGAGCCATCTGCGAACGACAAAATGATGTACGAGTGGATGGTATATCAGGGCTTTCATCCGATTATTATTGCTACAAAGGCAGATAAGGTCAAGCGCAGTCAGCTTCAGAAACAGTTAAAAGTGATTCGTCTGGGGCTGAATACGGAAAAAGGAGCCATTCTGATTCCATTTTCCGCTGAAACCAAACAGGGAAGAGACGAAATCTGGAATCTGGTAGATCAGATTTTAGCATCCTCAGGAGAGACAGATGAAGAATAAATATGTATTTACCGCAGTGCTGCTGGCAGTAATCCTGTTTGTGGGAAACATGCTGACCATGGTATATGTCAGAACAGAGCAGAGCCGCGAACAGTTGAAAGAGGGCAATCTGCTGGTAGTGACATCTTTTTATCCGATGTATGTTGCAGCAGAAAATGTTATCGGTGATGTGGAAGGCGTGACACTGGAGAACTTAAGTGAACCTCAGACCGGTTGTCTGCATGATTATCAGCTGACAGCGGCAGATATGAAACTATTGTCCAAAGCAGATGTGTTTATCGTAAATGGCGGCGGTATCGAGTCCTTTTTGTCTGATGTGGCAGAATCTTATCCGAATCTGAAGATTATTCAGGCCTGTGATGGAATTGAGCTATTACAGGCGGCAGAAGGAACGGAAGATGTCGATTCGGATGAAGCGGAATCAGAAGAACACCTGCATGAGACGGAAACAGCAGATACGAAGGCGGAAAGCGATGTTCATGACGAAGAGGCCGATCATGCAGATCACGATCATTCTGAGCATTCACATGGGGATGAAAATGCTCATGCATGGATGAATCTGGCGGATTATCAGATTCAGGTCCAGAACATTTGTGAGGGGCTTTCCGAAGCTGACAGTGTCCATGCAGAGCAATATGCAAAACATGCACAGACCTATCAGGGGAAAGTGCGGGAACTACAGCAGGAGGCAGCAGAACTTTCGTCGCAGATTGCTGCACAGCCGGTGGTGGTTTTTCATGAAGCATATGAATATATCGTACAGGAATATGGACTGACACTGGCCGGTGAGATGAATCTGGACGAAGAACGCCAGGTTAGTGCCGGTGAAGTGGCAGATATTTTGCATGCAATAGAAGAGAACCATGTTTCTGTTGTGCTTGCAGAAAAACTGTATGGCACAGACATGGGAGAAATGGTAGCAAAACAAAGCGGCGTCAAAGTTATTTATCTGGATACACTGACCAGGGGAGATTATTCGGCAGACAGTTATCTGGAAGGCATGAAAAACAATATTGAACAGTTGAAAGAGGCATTCCAATGATGAAAAAAATTATGCAGCCCTGTGGTTTGCACTGTATCAAAATGCAGGATATCGGTGTGACCATCGGGGAACAAAACATCTTGCAGCATGTGAATCTGCATATCCACTGTGGCACCCTGGCGGCGGTGATCGGGAAAAACGGTGCAGGTAAATCCACGCTCATCCGGGCCATTCTCGGAGATATTCCACACACAGGAACCATTGAGTTCAAAAATCGGGAAAATGGACATATGCAGAAGATGCGCATCGGCTATGTGCCACAATCTCTGAATATTGAGAAAAAGACACCGATCAGCGTCTATGACATGATTGCAAGTTATCAGAGCCGTTATCCGGTTTTTTGGAAAAAAAGTAAAAAACTATATGAAAAAATAGAAGAACATCTGACAGTTTTCAAGGCAGAAGAACTCATTGACAAACAGGTGTGTAATCTGTCCGGTGGTGAACTGCAGCGTGTGCTGCTTTCTATGGCTGTTATGGATGAACCCAACCTGCTTCTTCTGGATGAACCGGTGTCCGGGATTGATCAGAATGGTATGGATCTGTTTTACCATACTATCTCTGAGTTGAAGAGGCATTACGATCTGGCGATCATTCTGATTTCCCACGATCTGGATTATGTGGCACAATATGCAGATCAGGTAATTCTCATCGATGGAACCGTGAAAAAGCAGGGGACTGTACGTCAGGTGTATGAAAGTGCAGAATTTCAGGAAATATTTGGCAAGTTTGATCTGGAAAATTACAAACCGAGCCGTCAGGTAAAGGAACAGAAGGAAAAAGAGATTGCCATGCCGAAACACAACCATAGTTTATGGAAGGAGGACGTGTAAATGAGTGGAATAACCTCCTTGTTTCAGTATGATTTTATGAGGAATGCATTTCTGGCGGTTCTGATTATCACACCGCTGTTTGGCATTCTTGGTACTATGATCGTCAATAATAAAATGGCATTTTTTTCAGATGCATTAGGGCATTCTGCTCTGACGGGAATTGCCGTGGGCGTGGTATGCGGAATTCCGGATACAAATCTGTCCATGGTGATCTTTGGAATTGCTTTTGCATTGTTACTAAACTGGATCAAAAGTAAAAGTACCGCATCGACGGATACGATTATCTCAGTCTTTTCTTCCTGTTGTATCGCTATCGGTCTGGCAATTTTGTCCCGTGGCGGCAATTTCAGCAAATATTCCAGCCTGTTGGTAGGGGATATTCTCAGTATTACGAAGAGAGAAATCGTTTATCTGTTGTTGATCTTCCTGGCAACCATTGTATTTTGGATTTTGTGTTATAACCGTCTGCAGGCTATCAGTCTGCACCGGACGCTTGCAAAGAGCAAACATATCCGGATCCGGTTGATCGAGAACCTGTTTTCTGTATTTATTGCGCTGATGGTTATGCTATCTATTAAATGGGTGGGAATTCTGATCATCAATGCATTGTTGATCCTGCCGGCGGCGTCCAGCCGAAATATATCGGAGAATCTGAGGGAATATCATTTCTTCTCGATTTTGTATTCTGTTTTTTCGGGAATTGTAGGATTATTTATATCCTATTATACAAATGTGGCAACCGGACCGATGATTGTGATCATTGCATCGGTGATATTCTTTGCGACATATTTTTATGGCAGAAACCGTTAGGATTCTGTGTGAATGAAAAAATTTAGGGTTTTAGGTTGTGAAAACGCCAGTCATCAATCTTACCTCTGCAGCTAATAATCGCTTGCCGAGGAAAGATTGCCTGACTGGCATTCCTTTACGTTTACGAATATTCTAAAATTTTTCACCACACGGCACTGTGTGCCGCACTCATTGAAAGACTATCGAAAATATC
>SKEB01001047.1_pt1 | contig 13902 bp, 17 predicted proteins | sample 4826561 | NCBI WGS metagenome assembly SKEB01 (sample SAMN11008820, study PRJNA524170) | human gut metagenome | biome: Human fecal sample; material: Feces; isolation source: fecal sample from pouch patient p17 | host: Homo sapiens | place: Israel: Tel-Aviv | collected 2016-03-29
TGATTATTGCCAAATAGATCGTTCAATCCCTCAATGGGGTGATGCTCCTGTTTGGAATGAACTACATATGTCTACAGATTTTCCAACTTATTGGGATTAGTCACACACACTTTTTGTCCTATAACCCTATTTGTCAGTACATGATAGTGACCGTAAGAGAGCTTTCACATTGGCAAGTAGGCACAGCCTAAAGGGAGGAACTATGCAAGTTCAATTAAAAAAAGGTGTTATGGATATGTTGGTGCTAGCATTATTAACACAGCAGGATCGCTATGGATATGAAATTGTAAGCACTATTTCGGAATACATAGAAATTTCTGAAGGAACGATATATCCATTATTTAATAGATTGAAAAAAGAAAAGTATGTTGAAACGTATTTGAAAGAGTCGTCCACAGGGCCATCTCGAAAATATTATCACATCACGGCAAACGGCCGTGCAGCATACAATCAGATGCGCCAAGAATGGGATGAATTTTCTGGTGTCATCAATATCCTGTTGAAAGGAGTCGACTATAATGGACAAAAATAGCTTTTTAGAGGCATTGCGCAATATTTTTAAAAAGGCGCACGTTGCCGATGTAGAGAGTATTATAGAGGTTTATGAGGAACACTTTGCTGTAGGCCATGAAAAAGGCCTTACAGATGATGAAATTATTAAATCCTTGGGGACTCCAGAGGAAATTTATGCATCCTATGTAGATGCTGGAATTATTACAGATACGTTAAATGAGGATGGTAATACAAGTAAATCTGTAAATATGCAAGAAATCTATGCTAGATTTGATGAGTATAAAGAACGCTTATTACCACAACTGCCGGGAATGGCAAAAAAGGCATCGAAGACATTAGTTGCTATTGGCAGTGCGTTAGCCTATATTGTAGGCGTACTTATATTGGTGATTACGCCAGCTATTTTATATTTATTAGGTAGCTCATGGCAACCATTTGAAAATGTAACCGCATTTCCTGCATTATCTATGATAACTTTAGTTGCACTCGCAGGTGTAGGCCTTTTTGGTGGCCTTACATGTATATTTATCGGTGCTGAACTTCGTGGTGTACGCGAACGTTATTTTAGCAATGTAGATTAAGGAGGACCTATGAGACGAATTATAATTGCTGCCATTCTAACTGTAATCAGTGCTGTAGGGGTAGGTACATCCTTTGCTGTAAATGATTTACCAAATTTTGGTGAATGGATGAAAACCAATGAACAACAGTTTAGAAAACCACATAGACATGATGGTTCTAATATGCATATGGACCAACATATGATGGATGGAAATAATCAAATGATGCCTCAAGATGGTATGGGACCAAATAATGGTCAACATATGTACCAAAATTGTCAAAACCAAATGATGCCTCAAGATGGTATGGGACGAAATAATGGTCAGTATATGGATCAAAATGGTCAAATGCCTCCACAAGACCAACCATCTCAAGGTAAGCAACCTAATGGTGATACACAAGCTCAATAAAATATATAAAACTATTAATATAGATTGGGCCGTATATTTTAAGATATTAATAGATATAGAGTTAGATCTATCTGAGGATATAGTTGTTTTAATCGTATTTGAATATTAGGTAAAGGTGAAAATATGAAAAAACTTTTAATTGCTACAGTATTAACCGCAGCATTTGGGATTGGCGGTGTAACATTTGCTTCTACTAATGACGTACAAAATAATAATGAGCCAATCAAGATGAACTTGTTAGTAGAACGAAATCATGATGATGCAAACAATTTCCAAGATAAAAAATGTGATATGCTACTAGAAAATCAAAATAACCAAATGCATAGACAAGATCGAATGGAGCATATGCCAATGAATCATCACGTTGATAATATGCATCGAAACGATAACGATCAATCTATGAGACCAGAAGGTCAAAACCATCATATGAGACAACAATGTAATAATCATCAAATGCCTCCACAAGGTCCAGGACCACAACAATCTAATGGTGATGCACAACAACAAACTGGTCAAGGTGCACCACAAACTACACAAAACTAACCATATTTTATGAGTCCTTTTCTCTCATAAAATAATAGAGCGCGTGGTCATGAAAGTGCATTCATGGCCACCATAGAGCCACACACTCTATGTGATACATTCGTATCAGAATCTCTCTCTTACACACAATAACTACACACAAGCAAAAAGAGCTCCTCAGTGAAGGAGCTCTTTTTGTATCTGTTTATAATTTTATTTGATGTGTTTAGAACCGCGTTCTGTCATAGCTACGCCTTCTTTGCAAAGAGGGCATTCTTCTGGTTTGTATGTTGGTACTTCAAGGTTAAGTAATGCTTGTACTTTTTCTTTTGGTACACCGAACTCAGCTTTGCCGCCAGAACGGTTAACGAGAAGACCTACGCCTACGATTTCACCGCCGGATTGGTTAACTACGTTAACAACTTCTTGTACGGAACCGCCTGTAGTTACGATATCTTCTACGATAAGTACGCGTGTACCTGGTTCGATTTTGAATCCACGACGCAATGTCATAACGCCTTTTTCACGTTCTGTAAAGATAGCGCGTGTGCCTAATTCTTTACCGACTTCGTGAGCTAATAAGATACCGCCAGTCATAGGTCCAATAACGAGCTCTACGTTTTGATTGCGGAAGCGTTCTGCCAATTCTTTACACAATGTTTCAGTGTACTTTGGATGTTGTAATACGTTGAATTTTTCAACGTACATAGGGCTATGTAGACCAGAAGTCAATAAGAAATGACCTTCTAAAATTGCTTGAGTATCGATAAGTAATTGTTTTACTTCTTGTTCTGACATCATTTGGATACACTCTCCATTTCTTCAATAATTAAACGTACCGCCTCTTGTGGATGTTCAGCCTGCGTAATAGGTCGGCCAATAACAAGGCGAGATGCACCATCCTGTAATGCACTCGATGGTGTAGCAATGCGCTTTTGGTCATTTGTAGCTGCGAAGGATGGGCGAATACCTGGTGTAACGATAAGGAAATCAGGTCCACAGGCCTCGCGAATCATCTTAGCCTCTAAAGCGGAACATACAACACCGTCCATACCGGATTCTTTTGCTAGTTTAGCAAGGCGAATTACTTGGTCTGCAATTGGTAATTGACCGCCAATAGATGTCCAAGATTCGTCATCAAAGCTCGTTAAAACGGTTATAGCCAATAGTTTTGGACGTTCGATGCCTAGCTTTTCAGCGCTTTCACGAGCAGCCTCAGCGGCAGCTTTCATCATTATAGGGCCACCTTGACCATGAATGGTAATTAAATTGGCGCCTAAACGAGTAAGGGAAGATACGCCATGGGCCACCGTATTAGGAATATCATGTAATTTCAAATCGAGAAATACATGTTTGCCGTGCTCTTGCAAATAGCGAACCGTTTGGTCCCCTTCGGCGTAGAATAATTCCATGCCCACCTTGTAGAAACTAACGGAGTCCCCGAGTGAGGACACGATAGATTTCATCGCATCCATTGTGGATACGTCGAGGGCGACGATTAATCTGTCATCTGCCATGTTATAACCTCCATAGTACTTATATATCTAAATAATTTTCACATAGAATAGGGCGTCCTGTCAATGAAAATCCGTTGTGAAAGTCGGCTTAAGAACTGCTTTTATACATCGATTTTCTTCGCGTTCATGATATAATAAATACAGAAGTGAAGATGATTCCTAATACGAGTTGATATATGTATATCGGACTGATGTATATAATATGTTGTTAATAGCTAAGAAAGGATTACCATGTTAGATTTTGTAGCATTGGATTTTGAAACAGCTAATAAATATAAAAATAGCGCCTGTTCCTTAGCGGTTATTACCGTTGAAAATGGGCAGATTACCAAAAAAGCGTATAGTCTTATTAAACCACCGTTTATGTCCTTTGACCCAGAATGTATTGAAATTCATGGAATTGAACCTAAAGAAGTATTGCATGAAAAGACATTTGATCAACTATGGCCTGCTATCTATGAAAATCATTTGAAGGGAAAAATCATGATTGCCCATAACGCAAAATTCGATATGAATGTATTGCGTGCCACTCTTGATTACTATAACATTCCTTGGCCAGAACTTGACTATGCGTGTACTGTAAAAATTTCTCGTGCCGTATGGCCCGATTTAGTAAATCACAAATTGAACACAATGGCGGCGTACTTAGGCGTAGAATTTAAGCATCATTATGCATTGGATGATGCTGAAACATGCGCCAAGGTTGCTATCGAGGCAGCTCGCTTGAAAGGGGCGAACTCACTACCCGAATTACTTTCAAAAATAGGCGTACCTCTTGAACCATTCATCGATGAAAAAAATAAAGCTGCACAAGCAGAATTACATAAGGAACCAGAACCAGAGCAGATGTCCTTTTTCTAAAGACGTGCTCGGTTACGATGGTAACTAATCCTGATAGAATAATAGATTGTTTTGGAGGTAGTCATGTTAGGTAAAGAACTATTAACCTATGTGGATCATACATTGTTAAGACCCATTGCTACATGGGATGAAATTAAGGTGATTTGTGAGGATGCATTGGCCTATCATACGGCATCAGTTTGCATTCCACCTGATTTTGTGGCATCCGCTCATAATGCATATCCCAATTTGAATGTTTGTACCGTTATTGGGTTTCCTCTAGGCTATCAAACGACAGAATCTAAGGTGGCGGAAGCGAAACAAGCTATTGCAGAAGGTGCATCAGAAGTGGATATGGTCATCAATCTAGGTGATGCGAAACAAGGGGACTTTCATGCTATAACAGAGGAAATCAAGGCTCTTAAATCCGTATGCGGTGATAACATTTTAAAGGTTATCATCGAGACCTGTTTCTTAACGAATGAAGAAAAGATAGAACTATGCCATTGTGTAACGGAAGGCGGCGCAGATTTTATCAAGACCTCAACTGGATTTGGTAGTGGTGGCGCTACATTAGAAGATGTGCAACTATTTAAGAAGCACATTGGTCCTAATGTACAGATTAAGGCAGCTGGAGGTATTCGTTCCATTTCTGATATGAAGGCTTATATTGCAGAAGGATGTAGCCGTATCGGGGCGAGTGCGGCCGTAGATCTCCTAAAAGATCATTTGGACGAAGAAGTATAAAGAAAAACCACCTAGGTAGTGCTTAGGTGGTTTCTTAGAATGGCGGTGTAACTATGCGCATGTATGATATTATTTTGAAAAAAAGAGCCAATTTAGCACTAACAAATGAGGAAATTCGCTTTGTCATAGAGGGCTATGTAAATGGTACTATTCCTGATTATCAAGTAAGTGCTCTATTGATGACCATCGTATTTAATGGCATGAATGCTCGTGAACTCGGTACGTTGACACTCTCGATGGCTCAGTCAGGACAAATGGTGGATTTATCGTCAATTGATGGTATCACCATAGATAAACATAGTACAGGTGGTGTAGGGGATAAGACGACACTTATCATTGCTCCTTTAGTGGCCGCCTGTGGTGGTAAGGTCGCAAAAATGTCTGGTAGAGGCCTGGGCCATACAGGGGGGACTATCGATAAAATGGAATCGATTCCTCATTTGAAAGTATCCTTAAGCCAAGAAGATTTTATCGCCCAAGTGAATAGAATAGGCCTTGCCGTTATAGGTCAATCAGAAGGCTTGGCATCAGCCGATAAAAAACTTTACGCTTTGCGCGACGTAACGGGAACAGTGGACAGTATTCCTCTTATTGCTTCCTCCGTGATGAGCAAGAAATTGGCATCTGGTGCGCAAGCCATTCTACTAGATGTAAAGGTCGGCAGTGGGGCCTTTATGAAAACCATTGAAGAGGCCCGTGCCTTGGCTAAGGCTATGGTAAATATTGGACGTGAAAACGGTCGTTCCGTTAAGGCTGTTTTGACGGATATGGATCGGCCTCTTGGTCATGCCATAGGCAATGCCTTAGAAATTCGTGAGGTCATTGATACATTAAAAGGTCATGGCCCTGAGGACTTGACCCATGAATGTATTATCATGGCTGCTCATATGCTCGTTTTAAGCCACATCTGCGACTATGAAACTGCCCTAACTCGTGTGCGTGAGGCTCTCGATTCTGGCGCTGCACTCGAACGTCTACGTCTCATGATTGACGCTCAAGGTGGTAATAGCTCTGTGATTGATGATGAAAGCCTACTAGCTATCGGCCAATGTACCTATGATGTAATAGCGCCTAAGGCTGGTTACATTACCCATATGAATACCGAACAATGTGGTATAGCATCTGTTATGCTTGGTGCTGGTCGCACCATTAAAGATGGCCCTATCGATTATAGTGCAGGTATTATCATGCATAAAAAAACTGGTGATGCCATTATTGAAGGTGAATGTATAGCGACTTTGTATGCCTCTGATGAAAGCTTACTTGCTAATGCAGCTAAGACTTATAGTGAGGATATTACAATTGGTGACGAAATGCCAAATGTAGTGGATACCATTCTTGATATTGTGGAATAAGGAGTCGTAAATGACAGAATTAGAAATTCAAAAACTTATGGATTACGCCATAAAATCTCGTGAAAACGCTTATTCTCCATATTCACATTTCGCTGTTGGCGCTGCCTTGTTATGCGAAGATGGTACCCTTTTCGAAGGGTGCAATATAGAAAATGCTTCCTATGGTCTCACAAACTGTGCTGAACGAACGGCCATTTTCAAAGCCGTATCCGAAGGTCATACAAAATTTAAGGCCCTTGCCGTAGTTGCTGATACGGAAGGACCTTGTGCGCCATGTGGCGCATGTCGTCAGGTAATGGCTGAATTTAAAATACCTCTAATCATTATGGGAAACTTGATGGGGAATATAAAAATAGTAACTATGGAGGAACTATTACCATTTAGTTTTTCTGAATGCGATGTAACTGGTAAATAGATCCTTCTACAGTGAAATATACGTAGTACAAGAAAAAGGCTGGAGCGCGTGGCTCCAGCCTTTTAGCATAAGATAATGACCATTAGAATGCAGGAACAATTGCACCTTGGTATTTATCTTGAATGAATTTTTTGATTTCAGGGCTATGAAGAGCTTCCATCAATTTCTTGATACGAGGGTCGTTTTCATTGCCTTTAAGAACAGTTACGACATTTACGTAAGGGGAATCATTAGATTCGATGAACAATGCATCTTTACCAGGGTTAAGACCTGCACTTAATGCATAGTTTGTGTTGATAGCTGCTAGTGCAACATCGTCGATGGAACGAGGCACTTGAGCTGCTTCTAATTCTACGAATTGGTAACCATTAGGATTAGAAGCGATATCTTGTACAGTGGATAAGATATTGTTAGAGTCTTTCAATGTGATAAGACCAGCTTTTTGTAATAACATTAATGCACGACCACCATTTGTAGGGTCATTAGGAATAGCGATTTTTGCACCTTTAGGAAGGTCTTTTAAATCTTTGATTTGACGGGAATATAAGCCCATTGGTTCAAGATGAACGCCACCCACAGATACTAGAGGAAGGTTATGAGCTTTCGCAAATTCGTCCATGTATGGCACATGTTGGAAGAAGTTAGCGTCGATTTCTTTATCACCCAATGCTAGATTTGGTGTATTGTAATCAGTGAATTCTGTGATTTGTAAATCGATATTATCTTTTGCTAAAATCGGTTTTACTTGTTCTAAGATTTCCGCATGTGGTACTGCAGTAGCACCAATTTTTAATACTTGTTTGTCACCGCTGCTAGCCGCTTTATTATTATCGCTGCCGCAACCTGCGATTAATAGCGCACCGCCAAGAACGACTGTAGCCGCTAATGCTAAAAATTTGTTCATACAAACACTCTCCTTTTCGAGAAAATTAAATGTAATTTAATAAACTTATAGTACTAAATTATTTCCTATTCCGCAACTATGTATTATTAGAAGTTATCCATAACTAAAAGTTATAGGGCTCATTATACGTAAATGTAAAAGATAAGCCACCCTAAATAACTCCACCGGCCGGGTCTGTCTCCGGCCTTCGGCCTCCGCAGGGCCAAAGTCGTAATTTAGGATGGCTTATCTTCTTTTTTACTTACCTATAATGAGCCCTATACCTAATAGTAATTGGTATAACATAGCAGCACCAGCGGTAGTACCCATGGCTTTATCTAATTTGATTTCGTCCACATGGGTATAGAATGTTTTGATGGTTTTAAATGCTGGGATGATGGCGAGTAATGCGAGTAATGCTGGGATTGGGAGGACTTTCAAATAGATCCAGGCACCAATCCAGAAGAAGTTAAAGATATAGGTGATGCTCATTAGGCTGATGGCACGGTCGCGGCCTAATACAATTGGTAATGTGCGACGACCGTGTTTTTCATCGTTTTGAATATCTCGAATATTGTTGGTGAGCATGATGGATCCAACTAATAGGGTAGCAGGTAGTGCAGGGATTAGGAATGCTAGTGAAAGTTCACGCGTCCACGCAAAACCTGTAATGAGGACAATAGCAAAACCCATGGCGATACCGGATGAGATTTCCCCAAATGGTGTGCGAGAAATTGGCTTTGGGCCACCTGAATACAAAAAACTAATTAAAATACAGATGATACCGGCCGGAATGTACCACCATGTAATGGTGGCTGATAGGTATAGGCCGATGATGATAGGTACAATCATAAGAACCTTAATCATAGTGGAGATGAGCTTCGGCGTCACTGCACCACGGGTAAGGGAACCAGCATTACCTATTTTTTGTCCCGCATCAAGACCAGATTTAAAATCTTTCAATTCATTCCATAAATTGGCGATGATTTGAGCCGATACGACGGCTAAAAATATAAGAATTGTATGGAATATGGCGAGTCCTGTGCCATGAAGTGCACCGAAGGTATAATAACTAAATGCAGCACCTAAGATGGTTGGCCCTAATGCAGCAGCCAATGTGCGAGGTCTAGTGAGAGGAATTAATTCTTGTATCATAATGGTGTGGCGAAATGCCAACTCCTTTCTGTTAGAAATACGTTTTCTTATCTTTAAGTATTGTATAGTACATTAGGAGAAATGTAAATTTGGTGTACCTATCATGTTAGTACAATTATATAGTATAATACTATATGTATATTTAAAATTCTTAATTTAACTTACTTATATAATTCAATTCATATATTCATGAGGTGAGACTATGAAAACGTGGAGTAAGAAGGTAATGACACTAGCTTGCGCGACCTGCTTAACGGTAGGTATGGCGGCTGTAGCTTGTGCTGATACAATTGATTTAGGCTATGGTCAGTATGCTACCACTAATAATGGTGTACATGCGGTAGCTGTAGATGCGATTCCTACAAATTCTACTTTCAGAACGATGGAACAAAATAAGACCCTTCAAATAGCTAATGAGCGAGCTGCAAAATCTATGAATGATCGTATTAAAACATCCTATCCAATGGTAAAGGAAGAATTTAAAGGCACTGCTGTAGATGGATACAGTTTATATCAATTGTCAGGCGATAGTACATTAGGTCATCATACGGGTTGGTTGCTTACATACAATGTAAATAAAGAGGCGATTAATTATCTCGATCGTACGGCGACTCAAATTGTTAATTCCGCAATGGCTGATTCACAAGTGAAAGTACAATCTGTTAGCGAACCATATACAAAATCTAATGCAGAAAAGTATATTTCTAAAATGGCCGCAGTTACACTTGATCGCAAGATATTAGAACCACAAATGGCAAACTTAAATGCTACTATGCATCGAGATATGATTAAAACAATACAACAAAGTGCTATGCAAGATACATCGTTGTCACCAAAGGCTCAACAAAGTGTGCAAGAAGTTGTGGATCTGTTAAAAAAAGTCATTCCAAACTTTTCAATGCATGCTACAGAAATTTCATCCAAACCTTATACATCTAAATTCGGTACCATGGCAGACATGAATTTACGTGGTAGCTTAAACTATGATGGCTTTACGTTGCCAGGAACTTTGAATATGTATGTAATACCAGAAAATGAAGGCCTTACAGTTCAAATTTTTGCAACAGAAGATACAAGCCGCGACTATTGGGTAGGACAATTTGAATCCATGTATGGGTTGAAAAGCCTAAAAGGAGGCAATAAATAATGAAACCTTTAAAAACTCTTGTATTAGCAGCATGTTTAGTTGGTGCTGTGACTAGTTTTTCGGGCGCAACGGATGTAAAAACATTAGCAGGGACTATGTCTGTTCCTAATACAGTTACGGTGGCAACCGCATCTAATACAGATTCTGTGGACATTATCAAGGATTTGCTTATCAAGGATAATGCAAAACCAACTACGAATAAACGGACTCGCCAAAGTAATGAAGATGCATTATCTGCGCTTAACTATATGGGCGTTTCCTATGATGTATACCAATTACAAGGGGAAGATAAAACCGGCCAAAAGGACGCTTTGTTAGTAGCCGTAGATTTGAAAACGGCAGCCAATGCATTGTTTGATAACCCTAAGGCTAATGCGTCTGTCCTTCCTGTATTAGCCATACTCAATAATGGTGAGTTGGATCCGATTACAGAACAACTCATGTTGACTACGGTTAATAATCTATTGCCAAAAGAATCTAAAACATTTACATTGCCAGATAAGAGCGTACCCGGTTCCATCTATGTAAGTGCTGGTAAAGATTACAGCACCGCCGTTGGTATTGTTGGTGAAAGCAAAAAACCTACTACCATTACTGTTGAAAATACGGAACAAATGGAGAAAATGAATAATACAAAGTATCAAACATATACCGTAGGTTCTCGCATATTAGTTGATGCGGAAGGTATCAAATTCCCATATTATGCAAAAGCGGCACTCGTAATGAATCCACAAAAGCCTACATTGTTCTTGGCATTGACTAGTGATGTACAACATCAATATTTTATGCCAATCTTTGCAGATGCTTTCAAATCTATTAAATAAAGTATATTGAAAAAAATCGATGTTAATGTATAATAATTTAAATATGATGTATGTATTGTAAAAAGGAGTTCTATTATGAAAACAATTCACACAGATAAAGCGCCTGCAGCAGTAGGTCCCTATTCTCAAGCTAAAGTAGCTGGCGGTTTCTTGTTCGCTTCTGGTCAGGTAGCGATTAACCCTGCTACAGGTTCCGTAGTTGAAGGCGGTATCGAAGCACAAACTGAACAAGTATGCAAAAATATTGAAGCTGTATTAGCAGAAGCAGGTTCTGATTTCTCCAAGGTTATCAAAACAACATGCTTCTTAGCTGATATCAATGACTTCAAACCTTTCAACGAAGTATATGCAAAATATTTTACATCTAAACCAGCTCGTTCTTGCGTGGCTGTAAAGGATCTTCCATTGGGCGTTGCAGTAGAAGTGGAAATCATCGCGGAAGTATAATATGGATTATATTTTATTATTACAAAAAGAAATGAAACCTGCCTTTGGCTGTACAGAGCCAATCGCTCTTGCCTATGCAGCAGCCAAGGCCGCATCCGTATTGGATGAGTTTCCAAACCACATTCATGCGCGATGCAGTGCCAATATCATTAAAAACGTAAAATCCGTGGTCATTCCGAACTCTGAAGGCCGCAAAGGCTTAGCCGCGGCTACCGTGCTCGGCGCCATCGTAGGTCATCCTGAACGAGAACTAGAGGTATTAGAATCGGCTACCGATGAAGATCGTAAGTGCTTAGGCACCTTATTAGAGGCTAACTTTTGCACTGTAGAACTAGCAGAAGGCGTTGATAATCTCTACATTGAAATTACGGCCACAACCGATGAACATACGGCAGTGGTACGCATTGAAAATGCACATACCAATATTACCTATGTGTCTGTAGATGGAAACGTGATTTCTGAAACTGTTAATGAAATTAAACAGGCTGAAAGTAGTACTTGCCCGATGACATTCGATAGTATCTACGAATTTGCAAAAGCTGGCGACATTTCCGGTATCTTACCTAGCATTAAGCAACAGGTAGAATATAATACGGCCATTTCAAATGAAGGGTTATCCAATGATTATGGTGCCAATATTGGTCGATTGTTATTGCTTGATGATGAAACCCCATCTCTAGAAACAAAGTGTAAGGCTCGTGCCGCAGCAGGATCCGATGCACGCATGAGTGGGTGCCCGTTGCCTGTAGTTATTTGCTCCGGCTCTGGCAACCAAGGATTGACCGTTTCAATGCCTATCATTACAACCGCGGAGGAGCTTGGTAAAACTGATGAGGAACTGTACCGAGCTCTTGTGTTTGCCAATTTGTTAACGCTTTACGTTAAATCTGGTATTGGTAAACTGTCCGCATATTGTGGCGTTGTATCGGCTGGCATTGTAAGTGTAGCTGGTATTGCCTTCTTGAAAGGCGATAGTAAAGATATCATCGAAGATACACTTGTAAATGGCCTTGTTAGCCTATCCGGTATCGTATGTGATGGGGCGAAACCATCTTGTGCCGGTAAAATTGCCATTTCCTTAGATGGAGCTTTCATGGGCTATAAACAAGCTCGCCTTAACAAGAGTTATCAAAAGGGTGATGGTCTCGTAGCTCACTCCGTTGATGATACGATTAAAAGTATCGGTGTCGTAGCACAAGGCATGAAAGAAACTGATGTGGTTATTTTGAATGAAATGTTAAAGCATTAATTGGTTTTATATACAGGAAACAGTTCGTCCTGTAATTCTATAAATAAGAAAACAGCGTTATGACCCGTTTGGTTATAACGCTGTTTTTCTAATGTTATTGTAATTTTTTAGGATCCTTTAATAGTAATGAAGCGCCCAGTCCCACAATAAGGAATGGAACTAGTGTCATCATGGCTGCTGGTAGGGAATAGGTATCTGCTAAATTCCCTACAACCGGTGCGATGATGCCGCCGATTGTTTGGCTCACACCAAGGGTGATACCCGATGCAAATCCGATGCTCTTAGCTAGATATGTTTGGCCCAGTACAATTACAGGGCTATAACTGATGGCCTTTGCAGCACCAATCATGAGTAAAATTAGATAAGCTAGCGGCATCATAATCGTTACAGAAAACTGAGGGACTTGTGTTAATAGGAACATGGATGGCAACCAAATCAATAGAGACAATCTGATGATTTTGATAGGACCGTATTTATCGCCCAATAAGCCACCGATGTAGGTCATAAAGATACCGATACTAAAGAATACGGTTAATGCAAAACTACCTTGTTCTGGACTCGTGCCGAGTTCATGAGTCCAGAATACAGGGATAAATGCATTAATAACGCGGAAATTAACCGATTGGCTTAGAATAATGATGAACAATATACCAAAATATTTCCAATAATTTTTCAGTGGCTGAGCGGAAACTGTTGGATTTTCTGTGGCTACAACTTGGTCGATAGTTTGGGCATGAGCTACGATACGTGGCATGAGCAGGAATAGAACGGTAGATATAATAATACCGGCTACGGTGAAAGCTGCTAGACCATGTGCACCTACTGTATAGGCGATAGCGCCAGCAAATAGAGGACCAAAAGCGAAGCCTGAACTACCGCCGATGGCGAAGGTTCCCATTGCTTTGCCCTTCTTGCCACCTCCGAGGCGGTTCATAATTTTTGCCCCTTCAGGATGGAAAATAGAAGAACCTACACCGGCTAGTGTGGCACATACAAGGAGACTTTCATAAGACGAAACAAAACCCATCATCCCCGTACTACAAGCGGACAACAACGTGCCTGCTGCGATGAGGCGTGGCTGATTGAGCTTGTCTGAAATATACCCTAGCAATGGTTGTAGCAATGACGATAATGCCGTGTTTGCTAAGATGAGAAAACCTGCTTGCTCCAAGGACAGTCCATACGTATAGATAAACAGCGGCAATAATGCGGGTAATACACTTTGGCATGAGTCATTAATCATGTGACTCAGCGTAATGAGATAAGGATAATACTTTTGCATAATAGTAGACCTCGTTAGTTGATGATGTAATATAC
>SKEB01001068.1_pt1 | contig 13617 bp, 10 predicted proteins | sample 4826561 | NCBI WGS metagenome assembly SKEB01 (sample SAMN11008820, study PRJNA524170) | human gut metagenome | biome: Human fecal sample; material: Feces; isolation source: fecal sample from pouch patient p17 | host: Homo sapiens | place: Israel: Tel-Aviv | collected 2016-03-29
CAATATTAGATGTTTCATGAGCAGTATTTGAGTTTATTTTAAATTCAGGTATTGCTTTTTTATTTATGCAAAGTTTCACGGGGCCGCTGGTATTTTTTCTCATGTTCATTTATAATTGCTGATAGAGAAAACTGGAAAGAACACCCAATGAATCAGAAAGTAGAGAGTATAAACACATGAAAAAAAGAATTTACAGCATGATATTAATATTAATGACCGGACTTTGTGCCGGATGTGGCAAAGAAGGAGTAAAAAATAATAATACAGGAATAGAAAGCGAATCTTCCCAGGTGGAAGATTCGGTCAGTTTTGAAAACACAGAAGACACAGAAAGCACAGAAGACACAGAAAGCACAGAAAATACAGAAAGTACAGAAAGTACAGAATACAATGACGTCGTATTAAATGAAGAAACGGATTTTACTTATGACTATTCGGAGGACATCAAAGCGGATGTTGACAATGTGGTATCAGGTTCCGCATCACTGCAGGACGAATTGAAGAATATTGAGAACATCGTAAAGAAATATACGCCGCTGGCGCAGGCAGCCCAGACACAGACAGAAATGAATCTGTCATCCAGATGGTTTTTCGACATATGGGATACGGAATTAAATAACCTTTGGAGCAGATTCAGCGATCTGGCAGATCCACAGACAAAGGAGAAGATCCTTGCAGAACAGAGAAACTGGATCGCTATGAAGGAAGAAGTGACCTTGCTTGACATTGGATCTTACGAAGAAAACGGCAGTATGTATCCGCTTCTTCAGAATTCTTATCTGGAGGAGATCACGAAGAACAGGGCTTATGTTATTGCAAATGAGCTGGCAAAGATAAAGGGGGAATCCTTTGTTATGCCGGAAAAATCAGCAAAGTACGGTCTGTTTGTGGACAATCAGGGGACTGGCAGCGTATACAGTTCCCTGATCACCAGACAGGGGCTGGAAGGAGAGGATGAAGCGCTTATCTCCATTTACAGAGAGGGAGAAACAAAAGGAACATTTGTTGACAATGGAAACGGGGAGCTGGCTTTCACATCAGATGACGGAAGTGTAAAAGGAACCATTAAAATCAACGGATGGGATGGCGCAAGTTTCAAGGTTACAGAGACATCAGGAGAGGCTGTTTTTTCTGCAGGAGAGGAGGTCAATTTTCCGTTTGCATTTTGACAGCATTGTTTGATATGTTGTTTGTAATGATTCAGCGATATAACAGACAAAGAATCATGAAACTCGTAAATCGGCAGTTGCGGAGGTGAATAAAATATATGCTGAATGTGAAAAATGCTGATATGGCAGATTTTGAACAGATTATGAAAATTTATAAATATGCACAGGATTATATGATAAAGTCCGGAAATCCTGCACAATGGGGGCATTTTTATCCGGATGCAGAGCTAATAAAATCTGATATTTGTCAGAATGTATGCAGGGTAATATATGACAAAGATGGGATACATGGGGTATTTGCATTGTTTAAAGGTGCAGAACCTGCTTATAAGCATATTGAGAATGGGAATTGGCTGAATGAAGAGCCTTATCTTACTATTCACAGACTTGCTGGGGATGGTCAGGTGCATGGTTTGTTTCAGTGTGTTTTAAATTATTGTAAAAATATTTCTCAAAATATCAGGGCAGATACCCATGCGGATAATCAAATCATGCAAAAGCTGATGGAAAAGAATGGTTTTATGAAATGCGGTATTATATATGTTAAAAATGGAACACCAAGAATTGCATATCATTGGACTGCTTCATAACTTTCAGTTGTGCGTCCGGCAAAGGGCAATTAACCTGGCAGGTGCAAATTCTCTCTGATACATGATATGACAGTGGAAATTTCCTGAATTGACAAAAAAGTTAGAATAGACTAACATGCAAAATAGAATGACAGAGCAGAAAGGGGCGGGAAATGGAAAGAGAGAAGAAAAAGAGGGCAATGATTGCGGGAATGGTCTCAATGACATACTGGTGCCGTTTATGGTATATTATCTGGTCGCAGATATCGGAATGCCTGTGGTAATTGCTGATGTTTTTGACGGCATTTCTTTTATTACAGGATTCGGGTGTGAAAAATTTGTCAATCAAGAAGTTTAAATGCACTATCTGACCCCAACACCATGATAATTGCACCGTTCTTTTCTCCCTGTCATTTACTGTTTGATCTGCACATCCATCTGAGGATATGGGATGGAAATATTGTGACTGTCAAACGCATACTTGATATTTTCGGTCAGGCGCCACCTTGCAGACCAGTAGTCCTCTGTTTTTACCCAGATACGCACACCCATGTTTACGGAAGAATCTCCGAGTTCATCCACAAATACAAGAATCTCTTCTTCCGGCAGTCTTGCCTCCTCCGCTTCTGCAACAGAATACAACACTTCTTTTGCAGTTCTGATATCTGCTTCATATGCAATGCCTACTACCAGATCCACACGGCGTTTCTCCATGGTGGAAACATTCGTGATGCTGCTGTTAGAGAGTGTACCGTTTGGTACCATGACCACTTTGTTGTCAATGGTGAGCAGTTTCGTATAGAAAATGGAGATCTCTGTTACCGTACCCTCTTTCCCGCCGGAATGTTCTATAATGTAATCTCCGACACGGAAAGGTTTTAACAATAAGATCAGCACACCACCCGCAAAATTTGAAAGGCTGCCCTGTAATGCCAGACCGACTGCCACACCAGCAGAACCAAGCACTGCCACTGCCGAGGTGGTTGCAATTCCAAACAGTCCCATGATAATAAAGATCAGTACCAGGTATAGTGCGTATTTGATCAATGGCAGTACAAACTGTCTGACACCGGTATCGACATCTCTGCGCTCCATGGATTTGCGGAACATTTTTAAGATCAGGTTAATGATCTTGCTTCCGACAATATAAATGATAATCGCAACTACAACCTGAAACGCAAAATTCAAAAGATCCGGGATCAGACCCTGCAGCCATGTGCCTACGATTCCAGGGTTCTTCGCAACCTCCTGTAAGTTTTCCTGCGCCTGGTTTAACATTTCGACGGTCTCAGTTGCATTTGCGATTCCTTCTACATTTTCTGCCAGCATATATGGCTCCCTTCGTTTTTATTCGAATTTGAATTTTAAAAAAATCATCTTTAGGCTATGAATGTTGTGAACCTGACACAGATTCACAACTTCCTCAGTTCTTTATAAGTTTTCAAAATTCCATTTCTCGTTTTGTCCTGCTCTAAGGAATTTCCTTATTCTAAGGAATGAATGAACAGACCGCTGCGGAGCTTCGGCTCAAACCAGGTAGATTTTGGAGGCATGAGTTTTCCGGCATCTGCGACGGAGAAGAGCTCTGTGATCGAGGTCGGATACATGGCAAATGCAACGGAGCAGTCTTCCTCACAGCGTCTGACCAGTTCGTCCATGCCGCGGATTCCGCCGACAAAGTCGATCCTGCCGTCTGTTTTCGGATCTCCGATGCCGAGTACCGGATGGAGTAAGAGGTCATGTAACAGTGAGACATCCAGACTTTTAACCGGATCATCCGCCACTGCCGCAATGTCTTCCTCCCTGATCTTACACAAGAACCAGTGTCCTTCCATGTACATGGTAAAGCTGCCTTTTTCCTGCGGTCTCTTTTCTTTCTGATCTGTGATCTCCGTCACGTCAAAGCGTTTTTTCATTTCCTTGTAAAAACTCTGGAAAGAGTATCCGTTTAAATCCTTGACCACACGGTTATAATCCATGATCATAAGCTGGTCGTCCGGGAATAACACGGACAGGAAATAATTAAATTCTTCCGTTCCATCATAGTCCGGATGTTCTTCTCTTCGTTTCAAACCGACTTTTACTGCGGAAGCAGCACGGTGATGACCGTCTGCGATATAGATATCTGCCATATTTTCAAATGCCTGTGAGACCGCAGCTATTTTTTCGTCGTCATCGATCACAAACACGCGGTGTCTGATCCCGTCCTCCGATATAAAATCATACTCCGGCTCTCCCTCTTTGACCTGTGCTACGATTCCGTTGATCACCGGATCTGACCGGTATGCCAAAAAAATCGGTCCTGTCTGCGCATTGCAGACGTCTACATGATGGATACGGTCTGCCTCTTTTTCCGCTCTGGTGTTCTCATGTTTTTTGATAACACCGTTTAAATAGTCGTCGATCGACGCACATGCGGTAATACCTGTCTGCACGCGTCCATTCATCGTAAGTTCGTAAATATAGTAGCAGCTCTTCTGATCCCTGATAAAAGAACCATCCTCTACCATCCCCCACAACAGATCGTGTGCCCTTTCGTACACTCTGTCGTCATACATATCCACGGAAAGCGGATAACCCGTTTCCGCACGGTCGATCTTTAAAAAAGACTCCGGGTTCTTTTCCACTTCCTCAGTTGCTTCTTTTCTGTTATAAACATCATAAGGGAGGGCAGCGATTTTAGCTGCCTTCCCTTTTTCTGGTCTGATGCTCATAAACGGTCTGATATCTGCCATTTTTGCTGCACCTCATCTTATTCTTCTGAATTAAGTTACCATTTTCCTTAAAGTTCTTTCCTATGCCGATCTAGGAAACAATAGAATGTACCTTTCTTAAACACTCTATTGTCACAAATCACCGTCAGATTTCTAGCAGATCTTGCGAACTTTTAAGACACCCTCTGTATTCTTTAATTTTTCAAGTACATTCTCCGGAACAGAAGTGTCTAAATCCAAAAGCGCATATGCATAATCGCCTTTTGATTTGTTTGCCATTCCGTCAATATTGATTCCTGCATCACCAAGGATCGTTGTATATAAACTTAACATACCTTTGACATTGCGGTGTAAGATTCCGATACGTCCTGCAGTTGTGCATGCCCCCATGCTGCAGTCCGGAAAATTTACAGAATGGACAATATTACCATTTTCTAAGTAATCACGGATCTCACGCACTGCCATGATCGCACAGTTATCCTCTGACTCTGCTGTGGAAGCTCCAAGATGTGGAGTTACGATACAGCCCTTTGCACCAACGGTTGTTGTGTTCGGGAAATCAGATACATATTTGTGTACTTTTCCTGCTGCAAGTGCATCCACCATTGCTTCTTCATCCACAAGCAGATCTCTTGCAAAATTTAATACGATCGCAGTTGGTTTCATCATAGCAATTGCGTCTGCACTGATCATTTTTTTCGTAGAATCCAGAAGCGGCACATGGATCGTGATGTAGTCACACTCACGGTAGATATCTTCTACGTTGCTGATGTGCTTAACACTTCTTGATAAGTTCCATGCTGCTGCAACAGAGATATACGGATCATATCCATATACTTCCATTCCCATATGGATTGCTGCATTGGCAACTAATACACCGATCGCACCAAGCCCGATGACACCTAATTTCTTTCCGGAGATCTCGGTTCCTGCAAAGTTCTTTTTCTGCTTTTCTGCAGTCTTTGCAATATTCTCATCGTTCTGGTTCTCTAAACACCATTCGATACCGCCTACGATATCACGGGATGCATAGAGCATACCTGCAAACACGAGCTCTTTGACACCGTTTGCATTTGCACCCGGTGTATTGAATACGACGATACCTTTTTCTGCGCATTTGTCCAGCGGGATATTGTTGACTCCGGCACCGGCTCTTGCGACTGCCTCTAAGGTATCCGGCAGTTCTAAATCATGCATTGCAGCACTTCTGACTAACGCAGCCTGTGCATCTTTTAACTCATCTACTTTGTCATACTGATCCGAAAACAGATCCAGACCGACTGCTGCAATCGGATTTAAGCAGTTATACTTGAACATTATGCATTCTCCTCCTCGAACTTCTTCATAAACTCTACTAATTTCTCAACGCCCTCTTTTGGCATGGCATTATAGATTGATGCTCTCATACCGCCGACGGTACGATGTCCTTTTAAGTTTACAAATCCGGCTTCTGTTGCCTCTTTTACGAATTTTGCATCCAGGTCAACATCTCCGGTTACAAACGGAACGTTCATTAAGGAGCGGTCCTCCGGTACCACAGTTCCCTTGAATAATTTGCTCTGGTCTAAGAAATCATAAAGGATCTTAGCTTTCTCTTCGTTGCGCTCTTTCATCACAGAAAGTCCACCCATCTTCTTTAACCATTTGAATACTTTTCCGCAGATATAAATGCCGTAGCATGGCGGTGTATTGTAAAGGGAATCTGCATCTGCATGTGTCTTGTATTTTAACATGGTAGGTGTTCCAGGTAAGGTATCCTCCGTGATCAGATCCTCACGGATAATTACGATAACAACACCGGCAGGTCCGACATTCTTCTGGACGCCGCCGTAGATCACACCATATTTTGTGACATCTACCGGCTCTGACAAGAAGCAGGAAGATACGTCAGCGACCAATGTATGTCCTTTTGTATTCGGGAGTTTTTTGTATTTGGTTCCATAAATTGTGTTGTTCTCACAAATATATACATAATCAAGATCATCCGGAATATCAAGATCGGAGCAGTCCGGTATGTAAGAGAATGTCTTATCCTCGGAAGATGCAAGTTTTACTGCCTCGCCGTAAATGGATGCTTCCTGATATGCTTTTTTTGCCCACTGACCGGTCACGATATAACCTGCTTTTTTGTTTTTCATCAGGTTCATCGGGATCATTGCAAACTGCTGGGATGCTCCACCCTGTAAAAACAGGACTTTGTAATTATCCGGAATATTCATCAGATCTCTTAAATCCTGCTCTGCCTCTTTGATGATGTTGTCATACACTTTGGAACGGTGGCTCATCTCCATAACGGACATTCCGCTTCCCTTGTAATCTAACATCTCATCTGCTGCCTCTTTTAATACTTCCTCCGGTAATACAGCCGGTCCTGCAGAAAAATTATACACTCTGCTCATCTTAAACTTCCTCCTCTGATTTATGATTGTTGTTTTTTTGCTAAATCCTCACCGGTAAATGAAGAACTGATTGCCTCTCCCGGTGCAACCATCGGCCACACCTTGTCATCACAATTAATGATACAATCGATCAAAACCGGTATTTTTGATTCAAGTGCTTCCTTAAAAGCCTCTTTGAACTCTTCCTGGCTGGTCACGCGATATCCTTTCGCCCCCATTGCCTCTGCTAATTTTACAAAATCCACACCGTCATCAAGGACAGTTGCGGAATAACGTTTTTCATAGAACAGATCCTGCCACTGGCGTACCATTCCAAGTACATGATTGTTGACGATCACTTCGATCAGCGGCAGTTTTTCGCGCGCCGCGGTTGCGATCTCATTCATGTTCATACGGAAACAGCCGTCACCTGCAATGTTTATCACCTGTTTATCCGGATTGCCGATCTGTGCACCGATCGCAGCTCCAAGTCCATAACCCATCGTTCCGAGTCCGCCGGATGATAAAAAGGTACGCGGGTTTTTGTATTTGTAATACTGTGCTGCCCACATCTGATGCTGTCCGACTTCTGTCACGATAACTGCATCTCCCTTTGTCGCACGGTAGATCTCCTCCATCAGATATGGACCACTGAGTCCCTCTTTCGGATAAGTGAGCGGATATTTTTTTTTCAAATCCATGATCTCCCCGATCCATTCCGGATGACTCTGTGCATCTAATTTTTCATTGACACGGATCAGAATCTCTTTTAAATCCCCGATCACACTGGCATCCACCTGGATATTTTTATTGATTTCTGCCGCATCCACATCAAACTGTAAAATTTTTGCCTGTGATGCAAATTTCTTAGCATTTCCAAGAACACGGTCTGAGAAACGGACACCAACTGCGATCAGAAGATCACACTCACTGACACCAAGGTTGGATGTCTTTGTTCCATGCATGCCGAGCATTCCGGTATAAAGATCATCTGTTCCGTCAAATGCTCCTTTTCCCATCAATGTATCACAGACCGGAGCATTTACTTTTTCTACAAATTTCTTTAATTCTTCCGATGCGCCGGAGATCACTGCACCACCGCCGACAAAGATATATGGTTTCTTTGCCGCTTTGATCATGGAAACTGCGATATCAACATCTTCCTCACTGATTGTATCTGTAATCCTTGCGATCGGTTTTGGTTTCACCGAAGTATATTCCGTCTTTGCCGCTGTGATATCTTTCGGGATATCCACTAAAACCGGACCCGGACGTCCTGTCTGTGCGATCTTAAATGCACGTCTGATCGTATCAGCAAGTTTTGTTACATCCTTTACAATAAAGTTATGCTTTGTGATCGGCATTGTGATTCCCGCAATATCGATTTCCTGAAAACTGTCTTTTCCAAGAAGCGGTACGGTAACGTTGCAGGTAATTGCAACGACCGGAACCGAATCCATATAAGCGGTTGCGATTCCAGTTACAAGGTTCGTTGCGCCTGGTCCTGATGTTGCGAAACACACACCGACTTTTCCGGTACTTCGCGCATATCCGTCCGCTGCATGGGATGCTCCCTGCTCGTGGGAAGTTAACACATGACGGATTTCTCCCTGATGTTTATATAATTCATCATATACATTTAAAATGGCACCGCCCGGATAACCAAAAACTGTATCGACACCCTGTTCTTTCAGGCATTCGATCACGATCTGGGCACCTGTTAACTGCATATTATTCCTCCATTCCATTTTACTGCCATTCATATTCTGACTTTTCAACGATTCCACATTTTCTGCTGTAAATTTAGCATATTTATCTATGGCAGTATCTGTATTTTTTTATTTCTGCTCTTCCGGCAGTGCTAAGATTGCGCCTCTGTTTCCAGAAGTTACTAATGAAGCGTAGCGTTTCAGATAACCTGTTGTAACTTTCGGTTCTCTCGGCTGCCATTTTGCTTTTCTCGCTGCCATCTCCTCATCAGATACTGCAATCTCCAACTTCATCTCCGGGATGTTAATACGGATGATATCTCCCTCTTCCACAAGTGCGATCGGTCCGCCGACTGCTGCCTCCGGTGACACATGTCCGATGGAAGCTCCACGGCTGGCGCCAGAGAAACGTCCGTCCGTGATCAATGCTACAGATGATCCAAGTCCCATACCTGCGATTGCAGAAGTAGGATTTAACATCTCACGCATGCCAGGTCCGCCCTTTGGTCCCTCATAGCGGATCACAACCACATCACCGGCTACGATCTTGCCGCCTTTGATTGCTGCGATTGCATCTTCCTCGCAGTCAAAGACTCTCGCCGGTCCCTCGTGAACCATCATCTCATCACAGACAGCGGAACGTTTGACAACACTTCCGTCCGGTGCAAGATTTCCTTTTAATACGGCAAGACCACCTGTCTTACTGTATGGGTTGTCAACTGGTCGGATTACTTCCGGATTTTTATTTACCGCGTTTGCGATATTTTCTCCAACGGTCTTTCCTGTCACGGTCATGCAGTCCGTGTTTAATAATCCGATGTCCGCAAGTTCTTTCATCACAGCATAGACACCGCCCGCCTCATTTAAGTCTTCCATATAAGTAGGACCTGCCGGTGCGAGATGACAGAGGTTCGGTGTCTTCTCACTGATCGGATTTGCAAATGCAATATCAAAATCAAATCCGATCTCATGTGCGATCGCCGGGAGATGTAACATACTGTTTGTAGAACATCCAAGTGCCATATCTACGGTCAATGCATTTAAGATAGCATCTTTTGTCATAATGTCTCTCGGGCGGATATTTTTACGGTACATATCCATCACTGCCATACCTGCGTGTTTTGCAAGTTTGATTCTCTCCGAATAAACTGCCGGGATCGTTCCGTTTCCACGAAGTCCCATACCAAGTGCCTCTGTCAGACAGTTCATGGAGTTTGCGGTGTACATACCAGAGCAGGAACCGCAGGTCGGACATACTTTTTCCTCATATTCTCTCACATCATCCTCAGTCATGGTTCCTGCTGCATAGGAGCCGACTGCCTCAAACATGGAAGATAAACTTCTCTTTTTGCCCTGAACGTGTCCGGCAAGCATCGGTCCGCCGGATACAAATACGGTCGGAACATTGATACGCGCTGCTGCCATCAGAAGTCCCGGAACGTTTTTATCACAGTTTGGCACCATGACAAGTGCATCAAACTGATGTGCAAGTGCCATGCACTCAGTGGAATCTGCGATCAGATCTCTGGTTACTAAGGAATATTTCATACCAATGTGTCCCATCGCAATTCCGTCACAGACTGCGATCGCCGGAAATACGACCGGAACTCCGCCTGCCTCTGCAACACCTAATTTTACAGCATTTACGATTTTATCAAGATTCATATGACCCGGTACGATCTCATTGTAGGAGCTTACGATACCGACCATCGGCTTATTCATTTCTTCTTCTGTGAAGCCTAATGCATTAAAAAGACTTCTGTGAGGTGCCTGCTGCATCCCTTTTTTTACATTATCGCTTTTCATGTAATCCTCCTTGTTTTGCTTCCTATATTAAATACGCTCGCAGATCAGATCACCCATCTGTGCGGTACCGACCTGTGTGACATTTTTCTTTTTATCTTCTTCCTGCGGCATGATATCAATCGTGCGATAACCGTCTTTTAATACCTGTTTTACGGCTGCCTCGATGGCCTCTGCCTCTTTGTCAAGGTCAAAGGTATAGCGGAGCATCATTGCTGCGCTTAAGATCGTCGCGATCGGGTTTGCGATACCTTTTCCTGCGATATCCGGTGCTGAACCGCCGCTCGGCTCATAGAGACCGAACTTCGTGTCGTTTAAGCTGGCGCTTGACAACATTCCGATGGAACCTGTCACCATGCTCGCCTCATCGGATAAGATATCACCAAACATATTTTCCGTTAAAATAACATCAAACTGTTTCGGATCTTTGACTAACTGCATTGCACAGTTGTCAACTAACATGTGCTCGTAGGTAACTTCCGGGTAATCCTTTGCCACTTCCTCGACCACTTTACGCCAAAGTCTTGAGGAATCCAGCACGTTTGCCTTGTCCACGCTCGTCACTTTTTTGCGGCGTTTCATGGCAATGTCAAATCCTCTCTTTGCGATCCTGCGGATCTCTGTCTCGCTGTATGTCAGGGTATCTGTCGCAGTCATCACACCGTCAACTTCCTCGGTTTTTCGCGCACCGAAGTATAATCCTCCGGTCAGCTCACGCATGATCATCATATCAAATCCATCCCCAATAATATCATCGCGGAGCGGACATGCCTCTTTTAATTCTTCATATAAATATGCCGGTCTTAAATTTGCAAATAAATTCAAAGACTTTCTCAACTTTAATAATCCTGCCTCCGGTCTTAATTCCGGTGCTAATTTATACCACGGAGAGGTCGCTGTATTACCGCCGATGGAACCCATAAGCACTGCATCGGACGCTTTTGCTGCTGCGATCGCCTCATCTGTTAACGGCACGCCTGTCGCATCAATCGAACATCCGCCCATCAAAATCGCTTCATACAAAAAACTGTGACCATACTTTGTTCCGATCTTGTCTAATACTTTTTTTGCCTCTGCCACGATCTCCGGTCCGATTCCGTCACCGGAAATCACGCCAATCTTACATTCCATGCTCTAATCCCTCTTTCTTTTCCTCTGTCAGATATGTGTAACTGATTTTTTTCGCCTGCCAGAAAGTATCCTGCTTTTCTGCACCATAGAATGCATACTCTGCGAACCTCCTGCTTTGTTATGAATAAAAAGAAAATCAGCGGCTGCTGTGCGCCCGCACTTTATCACATTAATAACAGACAGTATGTATAATGTCTATAATAATGTAATTTGGGAAACATTGCAACCTCTGATTCTATTTTTCTTTTTTATAACATTTATAACCTGGTATTATGAAAGTGCTTTCTTTTCATTACCTGGTTGTATACCATGGTATAGCTTAAGCGCTCATTACGGATAACAGACTGCGGAAGATTCCATCTTTCTGGATCAGTTCATCATAATTGCCGCGTTCGATGATGGCGCCTTTGGAAAATACCAGAATTTCATCATATTGTTTTAAGCTGTCTGCTTTTAACTGGTGTACGATATTTAAGATGGTCGTGTCTGACTGCAGGACGGTCTGTTCGATTTTTGCTGCCATGAGGCTGTCAAGACTGGATGTCGCTTCGTCTAAGATCATGACAGGAGTATTGCGGAGGAATGCCCTGGCTATGGCAATGCGCTGTTTTTCTCCGCCGGAGAGATTGGAACCGGATTCCTGTATGGTAAAATCAAGTCCCTTTTCGTTCAGGTAGTCTCCCATACCGGCACGGATTAATGCCTGTTTGATGTTCTCATCCGAATAGCTTTCATAAAGGGAAACATTGTCCCGCAGTGTGCCGTCTAACACGACGACATTCTGATGAATGAGTGCAATGCTGCGGTAGAGTTCTTTCTTCTGGATATCGCTGATGCTCTGGCTGCCAAAACGGATCTCTCCTTCAAAATGGTTATAATAATGCATCAGCACATACATAAAGGTACTCTTTCCACTTCCGCTGTTTCCGACGATCGCATATTTTTTGCCAGGTTCAAAAGTTACGCTTAAATTATGTAAGACCTCTTCGCCCTCCTCGTAGGAAAAACGTAGATTTTCCACTGAGATTGGCAGTGCTGTTTTTAACTTTTCCCCATGGTCTGCATCTTTCGGCAGGTTTAAGATATCCGTCACCCGCTTTAAAACCGGCTGGCTTGTCTTATAGTCTGCAAGCAGTTTTGAGATCCACTGGATCGGTGTCTGGATATAGTTCATAAGCTGTATGGTTGCGATCAGGATACCGACCGTAACGTAACCTTTTAAAACTAAAATCCCGGCAATTCCCATCATGCACACATCGATCAGGAAACCGACCCCGCCGGAGATGCTTCTTGACATGTTCTGCGTATTGCGAACGGAAAAATGCGTCCTTTCCACTTCCCAGTTACATTTTTCATAATCGGTAAGGATCTCCCGCTCCACATGATAGCTCTTGATGACCTCATAGCCGTTCCAGATGTTTTTCAGTTTTCCGTTGTACCAGTCAAGCACATGGATGTATGATTTCTGGCGCGCTGAAATCTGTTTTCCAAACAAAAACGGCACGATTAACGGCACCGCACAGAGCAGAATCGCCGAAAATGCCAGCCACGGTTCCATCTGGTACAACGTGACCGTCGCGATCAGAAATGTGAGGATCTGGATCACAATGTTTGGCAGACACAGAAAATATTTTTCATCGAGCATACCGATATCATTGTTTAAGATCGATGTATACTCCGCGCTCTTGTGCAGACGGTAACTGTCGAGATCCGTGCTCACAATACTTTTACAGATGTCTTGTCTCACATCCACTAAGACTTTCTGTGAAAACTTCATCTCAAAATAGGAGCCGACATAGCCGAATGCTGCATAACAGACAACGATCACCACCCCTGCAATGCTCGTATGTAACATTTTTTGTGCATCCATGGCGGACACTGCGTCGATCATTTTCTGCATATAGAGTGCAAATAAAACTGCGGCTATGGTTTTTAGGACAGCGAAAAATACCCACGCCATAAGGTGTACTTTGTGCTTTTTGAAATATTCATTCATTGTTATTCTCCTTGCAGTCCATATTTACTTGCAAATATTTTTCGCACATCTCTATAACATGATTTCCATTAATATTTTTTATTCTATCATAGACCATTTTTGCTATTTGGTATTCATTTTTTTCAATTAATATTGTAAATAATTGAAG
>SKEB01001074.1_pt1 | contig 13551 bp, 11 predicted proteins | sample 4826561 | NCBI WGS metagenome assembly SKEB01 (sample SAMN11008820, study PRJNA524170) | human gut metagenome | biome: Human fecal sample; material: Feces; isolation source: fecal sample from pouch patient p17 | host: Homo sapiens | place: Israel: Tel-Aviv | collected 2016-03-29
CATTCTATTTTCCTGCTTTCTAAAATTTGAAATACAACATATTGTAACAAAACTTCATCAGTTTTCACCTGCTTATTAATAGCTTGTCAATTGCTCTCAACGCCTCTAATCCTCCCATTTTCAAGCTCAAAAAGTGCATTTTTGACACACCCGCATCAATCGGGTTAATACGAATTAAACCACATTTTTTCTGCTTGGCGATACGTTCGGAAAAATGGCGAACTGTCGGTACGGCTTTTCCTGCACCGATTTCAATGACTATTGGACGCTGGGCTTTACCTAGCCATTCATTAAGTCGTGTATATTTAATAAGTTGATAGTTTTCGCAATAAGTATAATCATTAAACATCATTACATTTTGCCGTGCTAAGCCTCCGCAATTAGGGCAAGTTGGTGCTTCACTCACGACTATACATTGTTCGTCATCCGTAATAGGGTTGTACCCATAAGATCACCAAGATTGGTTTTGACAATTATTCATACATTGCAAGCGATCTAACGTACCGTGGCACTCGTAAATTCGACTTTCATTAAACCCTACTTTACGAAAATGCCCGTCCACATTACTGGTAAATACAAAATAACCATATTGCTTATTTTCTGCCCAGCGTTTTAAAATGGTATAACCTTCGTGAGGTTCGGCTTGACGATATTGATTTAAGCGATGAGCAAAAAACCATTTAGCAAGTTCAGGACATTGTTCATAGGCAAGTGGTGTTGCAATATCTATAAATTGCAAATTAAATTTTTTAAGTGGAGGGTAGGCATTCCAAAATCCTCCAACACTTCTAAAATCAGGCAAACCACTATCAACAGACATTCCAGCCCCTGCAGTAATTAAAATGCCATCAGCTTGGCGGATAAGTTCAACCGCATAATTTAGATCGTTATTCATCGCTTCCTCCTTTGTTTTTTATCATTTTAGCCAGAGAAGCGACAAATTATGTCGTTAAATTATAAAAATTCGCACAAAATGACAGAAAAATCATCATAAGTGCGGTGCTTTTTTACTATTTTTCTGCAAATTTGAAGACGTTCAATGCTATTAGGATATTTTTGCCAAATTTGTTTAATCTGTATCGGCGTAATGTAATTGTGCAAACCATCTGAGCAAAGTAGTATGCTTTCGCCTTTTGCTAGTTGAAATGTTGCAATATGAATACGGAAATCTGCCTCATCAAAATTAGCACTAATACAATCAGATAAACCTTGATACATTGCCGCATATTCCGTTTGCTCATCAGCTAAACCTTGAGTCTGCATTTCAGCAAGAATGGTATGATCAAAACTGAGTTGTTGCCACTCGCCATTTATCGTGATTTTATAGGCTCGGCTATCGCCTGTATTGACTATTTTACCACTTCCATCTGCATATAATTCACAGCCAACAAAGGTACTACTTGTTCCAAAATAAGATTGTGCATATCGTTCACTTAACTTATTTTGAATATCCCTTAGCCAAGCTGAACTAAGCGATTGGCATTGACTTAATTGTTCCATTAGAAATCGGCTAGCGAGTTGAGGTTTTGGGCTATTAGAAACACCATCGGCGATGCCAAAAATTACGCTATCCTCATATAAAATAACATTTTCAGCATTTTTTAGCTTCCATTGGTAAACGTTCACCCCATTGAATAAGGCATCTTGGTTGTGTTTTTTATCATTACCAGCTTGCTGGCAGAATGTAAGTTGAAATGGCATAAAGTTCTCCTAATTGACTATTTGCAAGGAGTTTTATTCAAATTATATAGCCTATACACTATGCTAACGGCTCTCGCTCAATATCCCAAATATCCTCACCAAATTTTAAAAGCCACCAATCCAACATATCATTTTCAGGCAGGGTTGCACGAAAGCGGTAATGTTGATCACTTTCTTCTAAAATCTGTTGATCGTTGGAAAGAGGCGTTTCCGTTAAATGAAACCCAGCCCATTTTGCAATAGAAAAAGTCAAGCGAATTTTGCGAACATTTTGATAACTTGTAAAACCTAAATATCCCTCATCTTGATAAACCTGCAAGTTAAAATCTTTCGGTCGTTCAAAGCTAAATGTAGAAATGTCTGCTTTACAAATACGATGCATTGCCAACATTCGGGTATCAGAAAATCCATCAAAACGACAAATGAGGTAAATGCTCGCACCTTGCTGTGCAATTGCCAAAGGCATAATAGTTGCAAAGTATCGTTTACCACTTGAATTTTGATATTCAATCTTTAATAGCTTGTTCCGATACAAAGCCTGACTAACAGCCGAAAAAATATCATCTTCTATTTTGGCAGGAATTAACGGTAAACTTGTCGGCGTGATGCAAACTTTATCAAGCCATTGATGTGTAGGCTTCTCTTTGTCATTTGGGTAAGTACCTGAAAGCATTCTATCAGCTTGCTCGAAAAAAGGTTTCATTGAGGACATAATATTTGCAGGTAACAGATATTTAAGTTGTTTTTCTGCAAGTTTGAGTAATAGTGATTGTTGCTCATTTAAAACGGGTAGCGCAAATCCAGCTGAACGCTCTTTCCAATAATAAGTATAAGGCTTGCTATCGTTGTTACATTCTAAATCGTCAAAATGTAAGCAAAGTGCTTGTAGCGTTCTCTGAATACTACGTAAATCACGATTAAAGCCTAAATCTTTCAGTTTTTCGTGAATTGTTTTCGCCTCTATGCTCGCTGGCAGCCTAGGAATAATCCTTAAAATTTCTAGTTGCAAGAACGTAGCATCAATATCTTTTGATCGAGTTGTCATAATTTTCCACAATTCCCTCTAGCTTCAATTATAAAATTATAGCAAAAGCAAGTGAATAAAGTGCGGTGAAAAATGACCGCACTTTTTTCCTTGCTTCCACATCACGACTGTTTTAATCTAACGCTTGAAAAAACATCATCTTAACAACATCATAGCAAAAGGAGTTTAATATGGGACACATCTCAACACTTCATTACACAGGCGATTTACACAACGAGATGGTGCATTTGCAAAGTGGCGATAAAATTTCCACTGATGCTCCTGTGGATAATAATGGCAAGGGTGAAGCATTTTCACCAACAGATTTGCTCGCGGTTTCCCTCGCTGCTTGTGCAATGACAATTATGGGAATTAAGGCGAAAGCGTTGGATATTGATTTACGCGGTACGCGAGTTGAGATTGAAAAAGAAATGGCATTAAATCCGCGTAGGGTGGCTCGCGTTAGCTTGGATTTTTATTTATCCCAAGAGCTAGATGAAAACAGTCGCCGTGTTTTAGAAGAAGCAGCACATACCTGCCCTGTGGCAAAAAGTTTAAGTGCAGAATTAATGCAAGAGTTCCGTTTTCATTACCTCTAAATCTATTTGTGAAAAAATACGGTTAGTTTAGACGTATTTTTTTGCTTATTTTAACTTTTCTTTATACAGAAGAAATATTGAATAGAAAAATAAGGACAAGTCTAAGCTTGTCCTTATTGATAAATAAAGTTGAAGAAATCTTAATGCCTAATTTCGCTTTTTGCATATAGCGTTTTCTCTTCGCAAAATCGATAAAACAACTAATGCTATATAAACGACCAATATGCTATCCGTTTGTTAAGCCGAAGCTTAACTTGCCGTCAGCGATCATAACTAAGCCCAATTTCACCAAAACATCACCGATTAAATAGGTAAATGTGCTTTTCAGGCCTCAACAATAGCAACGCTTTAGCCTACTTTGCCAGAGTGACTAAACAATTTGTGCCAGCAAGCCTTCGGCGTTAATCAATTTTGGGCTAAAGGCGGTAACTTGATAATCTGCTAAACCGTTATGGTAAAACACATCTTCTGACAAGATCGCTTGCAAGGTCTCTTCGCTGTCCGCTTGGGCGAGGATTAAGCCGCCTTGGTGGTTGTCATATGGGCCAAACAGCAAGAAGTTGCCCGCCTCGGCGTATCGTTTCAGCCACGCACGGTGTCCGTCTAATAAGCCGTTTACTGCTTCGCTAGGTTCTAATGAAATTTGTACTAAAAACATACCGCACGTCCTTATTTTTGTAGCTGTGCCGCTAAACGCTCAGCGTGTGCCACGGCTTTGGCTTGCACTTCAACGATTTGCTCTGGCGTGCTGACGTTGGGAATGGTCGTCATACCGTTGGAATACACGGGCGGTTGCCATTGCATTCCGCACAAAAAAGCAAGCTGTTGAAAAGCTGGCAAAAATTGCTTCACCGTATGGTGCATTGCGCCCTCTGGCTGATATTGCTCCGCCGCCGCACCGGTGGTGAACGACATCACCAGCTTCTTGCCTTTGAGCTTATCGCCCGTTGAACCGTGCGCGAAGCCATACACAAACACCTCGTCCACCCATTTTTTCAGCAAGGCAGGATAGCTGTACCAATAAAACGGAAATTGCAACACAATGGTATCCGCTTGCATTAAACGATTTTGCTCCGCCACTACGTCAATACGGAAATCAGGATATTGGCTATCCAAATGCACAAATTCCGCCGTTGGCAAAAGGGTTTTTAAGTGTTCCAAAATGGTTTGATTCGCCACCGATTGGGTTAAATTTGGGTGACTGGAGATGATGAGAATAGACATTGTTTTTTCCTTATGTGTTGTCGTTTGATTTCAAAATAATACGGCGTTATTTCGCCTTGCCGTACTATCTGTACTGTCTTCGGCTCATTGCCTTGTCTTATTTTGAACTGAAACGACAATGAATGAATATGTTGCACAGTATAGACAAGAATAATTGCATTGAATAGACTAATAATAACTAAAACAGAATTAGGGAAAATCAAAGAATGAACAGCACCACCTACCACCAACTACAAATTTTCCACGCCATTGCCCAAGAGGGGAGCATTAATTCAGCAGCGAGGAAACTGGGGATTACCAGCCCTTCCGTGAGCCAAGCTTTGAAGCTGTTGGAGCAAACTATGGATATGCCGTTGTTTTGGCGTAGCACAAGGCGGGTTCAGCTCACGGAGGCTGGCACGAGGCTGCTTCAGCAGACCGAGCCGTTAATGCGGGAGTTGGATAGCCGTTTAGAGCAGTTTCTCGGCGAGGAACACGCGCCATCGGGTTTGGTGCGGATTACCCTTTCTCGCTTTGCTTACCGTTTGATTTTGCAAGATCATTTGGCGGAATTTCACCGCCGTTATCCGCATATTTGCTTGGATATTTCTGTGTATGACGGTACGGTGGATTTGGTGGCACAAGGCTTTGATTTAGGTATTCGTTTTGGCGATAAAATCGATGAAAATATGGTGGCACGCCAGCTTCTGCCTGCCTTTCAAGAGGGACTATATGTTTCAGACGGCTATCTGAAACAATACGGTATGCCAAGCCGTGAAAATCTGCACCAACACCGCTTAATCGGCTACCGCTTTATCACCACTGGGCAGATTTTGCCGCTGATTTTGGAACACGAGGGTGAAAGCGTGAGTGTGGAAATGCCCACGCCGATGATTTGTAACGACATCGACACCATCGCAGATGGCGTGCGTGCGGGCTTAGGCATTGGGCGTTTATTCACCCCGATTTATCAACAACTAGCCGATAAAGCTGACTTTATCCCCGTGTTGCAAGACTATTGGCGAACCTATCCGCCTGTGTATGTGTATTACCCACAAGCCAGCCAAAAAATAAAGCGTGTGGTGGCGGTAATTAACTTTTTACTGGAAAAATTTCTATAAGAAAAAACCTGTGATCGTTCACAGGTTTTTATGAAGCTCAATTAGGCGAAAACTTGCTCTGAACATTTCGCTTGTTGCATTCGATTGAATAAAGCGACCAATAGCAGCGTTACCGCTAGAATCACCGCGCCCACCCAAGCAGTATCCAACAGTCCGATTTCCGCCACCACTTGACCGCCGATACCGGCACCAATGGTAATGCCTAAATTAAAGGCGGCAATGTTCAAACCGGAAGCGACATCCACTGACTGCGGAGCATCGATTTTTGCCTGTTCAACCACTAATAATTGTAACGGTGGCACATTGGCAAAACTGGTTAAGCCTAATAACATCGTGCTGATTAACACTGCCCACGCACTTTGTGCCGTGAAATAAAAGGAGAACAACACCAACATTTGCACGCTAAAAATATATTTTAGTGAGCGAATGGTTCCCAGTTTATCCGCCAATTTACCGCCCAACGTATTTCCTAAAGCGACCGCAATACCGTAACCAACCAAAATTAAGCTGATATCATTGCCGTTAAAACCGCTTAATTGCTGCAACATCGGCGATAAAAAAGTGAATAGCACGAACGTTCCACCGTAACCCAATGCGGTCATCGCATAAACCAGCAGTAACCGAGGTGAACGGATCACATCCAACTGTTGCATCAATTTCACCGGTTTAGGTTGCTGTAAATTTTTCGGCACAAATAATAATGCACCGATAAAGGCGATTACGCCCAAAGACATCACCGCTAAAAAGGTGGTTTGCCAACCAAAATGTTGCCCAATATAAGCCCCCAACGGCACGCCGGTGACCAATGCTACCGTAAGCCCGGTAAACATCATTGCAATCGCAGCGGCGGCTTTCTCTTTTGTCACTAATTGCGTCGCAATGGTTGATCCGATTGAGAAAAACACACCGTGAGACAACCCCGTCACAATTCTTGCACCAATCAGTGTAGAAAAATTGGTTGCTTGCCACGCCAAGAAATTTCCCACCACAAAAATAGCCATTAAAAACAGCAACACATTACGGCGTTGCCAACGTGCTGTCATTGCGGTAAGCAAAGGTGCGCTGACAGCAACCGACAGCGCATACAAACTGACCAATAAGCCGGCAAACGGCACGCTGATAGCTAAATTTTGCGCAATAGTCGGCACTAATCCGACAATCACAAATTCGGTTGTTCCGATAGCAAAAGCCCCAATCATTAGGGCAAATAAAGCAACTGGCATTAATTAAATTCCTCTCTTAATTTAAAAACGATTGTGTTATGTACTGAACGAAAGCGCAGAAATCCCACGCTTTCACAGGCAAAAGAAAATATTAATCGTCCCACTCAGCAGCTAAGCCTTCAGGGCTAACTTCACGGCTGCCACGGTCTAGTGCGTTGATCATTTCAATTTCTTGATCGCTGAGTTTGAGTTCTAACGCTTTTAAGTTGGAAATTAAATTTTCTCGTTTGGTTGAAGACGGAATCACCGCAAAACCGCGCGCCAATGCCCACGCTAACGCCACTTTTGCAGTAGTCGCATTATGTGCTTGTGCAATTTGTGTTAAAACCGGATCGTTCAACACTTTGCCATAAGCTAACGTCATATAAGAGGTGATTTTTATGCCTTGCTCTTGCAAAAAGCTCACCAATTTCGGATTTTGCAGATAAGGGCTTAACTCAATTTGATTGGTGGCAATATTTTCCTTGCCGACAACCGCCATCGCCTACTTAGTCAATTCAATATTAAAATTAGAAATCCCGATTTGACGCGTTAATCCTGCTTTTTTCGCCTCAAGCAGCGCATTCATATATTCCGGCAACGCTACGCCGTTGTTCGGTGCCGGCCAGTGAATCAAGGTTAAATCCACCACATCAGTACGCAATTTACGCAAACTCTCTTTTAAGCTGTCTGCCAATTTATTGGCACTGTAATTATCCACCCAGATTTTTGTAGTCAAAAACAGCTGATCACGGCTTACGCCACTTTCAGCAATCGCCTGCCCGACTTCCGCCTCATTGCCGTAAATTTGTGCAGTATCAATTGCACGATAACCCACATCCAACGCATTTTTCACCGAATCAATCACGACCTGACCTTGTAAACGAAAAGTCCCTACCCCGAAATTTGGAATTGTCATTTTTTTCTCCTTCATCTTAATGGTTTAATTTCTGTTTCGTTGATGGCGCGCATTATAGGGAAGCGATTACTTTAGAAAAATAGGGGAATTTGCAAATAATATTTGCAAATTTTGCAAAAATAATCTTGTATTCACTCAATCATTCAGATAATCTCAACCGCAATATCTCTTTCACTCGGAACAATGAATGTGAAACTAAACCTTGAAGCACTTAATATTTTTGTACAAATTGTCGAAAAAAAATCAATTAGTGCTGCTGCACAAAGCTTAAATCTGCCAATTTCTGCCGTAAGTCGCAGTCTATCAAAGCTGGAAAACGATTTAGAAACGACACTGTTGCAACGCAGCACCAGACGAATGTATCTCACTGCCGAAGGTGAACTGTTATTACAACAAGCGCGACAAATTTTAGATAGTGTCCAAATTGCTGAAGAAAAATTGCTTGCTCGCCATACGGATGCTGGCGGATTATTACGTATCAACACATCAGCACCAGTGATGCGGCACGTTTTGATTCCGGCTATGGCAGAATTTTTACAACGCTATTCCCGAATTCAAATAGAACTGAACAGCAATGATAGCCTGATCGATTTATTGGAAGAACGCACTGATGTGGCGATTCGGGTCGGAGAATTGCAAGATTCCTCTATGCACGCTCGTTTGCTCGGTAAAAGTGCAATTCGTATTTTGGCAACACCGCAATATTTAGCGAAACAGGGGGAAATTCATAATGTACATCAGCTATTGCAACATCGTCTGTTGGGCTTCAGCCGTCCTGCACATCTCAATCAATGGCCATTGTTAGACAATTCTGGTCATTTACTCACGATTACACCTAGCGTGATCGCTTCCAGTGGAGAAAGTTTATTGGCACTGGCACTTAATCACGTCGGCGTAGTCTGTTTATCCGATATGATGACTGAACAAGCACGAAAAAATGGCGAACTAGTAGAAATTCTGCCGGATCTTAGACAAAAAATATTACAACCAATTTATGCCGTTTATTATCGTCATCGCCAACTTACCGCTCGGGTCGCGTTGCTGATTGATTTTTTAAGCGAATACTTGCCGAAACAGGCTTGGTGTGAGAGGTGAAGGGAAAATAATAGCAGCGTGGCAAGCTGCTATTATTTGATATTAGGCATCGCTCAAAATCTTGGCAAACATCTGTCGCAAATAATCCTTATCTTGCATAAACAGAATATTTTTCTCGCTATAGCTCGATCTATCCAAACGATTAATCAACTGCTCCCATTCAGTGATCGAAAGAATAAAAGCGTTAAGCGTCATATCCAGATTAAGCCTGTGTTGCAACTGCTTAATCTCTGCTGCTAAGCCGAATTTCGGATGATCAAGGCTCATATGCAAAATGCCTTTCGGATCGATAAAACTCAACCACTGTTCACCGGTTGAGCTATCCAACAGCCACAGTAAAAAATCGGGATAAAAATTGCCGGCAAGGGCAAAACCTAACCCCTTGCTTTTATTGGCAGCATTACGCAACAAATAGAGATCTTTATTGCCAATCCAGCTTCTTAAGCGACCGTCCTCATTAGCTTGTTGCAAATCCTGCACAAAACGGATTTCACTGTTTTCATTCATATCCATCGGCTTCATCGTCAACGGTAAAGTTTCGGCATTTTTCAATGTCATAATCGGGTAATACAGATGCGGCTCAAAACAAATGGCAGTGATATTCGGCATTTGCCACCCCATTGCCTCTTTTAACGTACCATTTTCTAAAATCTCTTGTAATTGCAGCAACTTATTTCGATACGCTTTGCCGCTATCATTATTTTCTACTTTGAAAGTATACTGATTTTGCAACGCCGGATCGTCTTGATCCACCAACACCGTTTCATAAAACTGCCCTTCATATAAGCCTTTTAAGGTTTGATAAAAACGCGACATATACAACTGCAGCAGCTCAATCAAAATTTCCTGTTGTTTTTGAATATCGGCATATTGACGCACAACCAGCTGATTTTTCGGAATAAACAGTGTGTACCAATCATTTTTTACAGCAAACGCTTTGATTTTCTCTTTGCTCAACCGTAAATTCCACCACGAACGTTGCCATTTGTAGTGCCACAATGCCAGATAAATCGCCTCCCAATCAAAAACTTCAAATAAGCGGCTATCTAAACGATTTTTCTCACGTTTATCTATCGGCGTGCTTATCTGTTTACTGCTCAACACCTCAATTTTCGGGTATAAATCCAGCTCCACCTGAATCGGCTTGCTTTTTCCTTGATAGGCTGCTGGCATTTCAAAAAAGGCTAGCTCTCTCACTTGCCGTTTAAAACCCATTTTTTGATTATCTTTATAACCATTTTTTAAACGCAGTGTTTTTAATTTGCCCGATGGTACATTTGGACGAACATCAAATTTAACCGTCAGCATTTCATCCGGCGGCGTAATGCCCTCTTCTTTAAGGTATTTTTTAAACTCCTCCATATAGCCGGCGGAAATACCGAAAATATTGAGCGTTTCCAATTTTTCTAAAAAAACACCTTGTGGTCGCTCATTCTCATTGGTGCGTTTTAACGAAAAATCTTTTCCTTTTAAACGCACACCTCGACCGAATAACTGAATAATTTGGCTGCCCTCGCTTTTGCCCATATTCAACAACCCCATTGTCGATACGCGCCAGCTGGACCAGCCTTCAGTGAATTTTTTAGAACCAATCAATAATTGAATGTCGCTGTCGGCAGTGTTAATACGACGGAACAAAGAGCCGGCAAACTCATTCTGTACCACATCAAAAGCGGTTTGTGTTGCTGCTGTTTTTGCAAAACTTGAGGCATCGCCAATATTAATTACGCCGAACGGTGCGGCATTGCCGACCGATAATGACAATTCGCCGTCCGCCTCTTTGCCTTTTAGCAAAGCCACTTGCAAACGTCCGTCAATAGCCGTGTTGAACACTTTTTGCAAAATATCGTTATATAAATCCGCCTCTTTGCCTAAAAACGACATCAACGGCGTAAATTGCCCTGCAAAAATATTTGCACCGTCTTTATTGGTCAAAACGGCGGTATCGCTTAATAATTGCTTCAAGCGGTTTTCAATCACGGCACGGTCATTTAAAAAATGCGCCAAGAATCTCAAGATTTTCAAAATATCACTTTTTTCTTGTTTTTCGTCCTCGCTTTCTTTGTTAGAACTTTTGGATTTATTTACCGTATGCCCAACAAACACCCACAGCGGTTTTTCAATCTGAAAGGAGGAGATGGCTTTTTGATGCTGCTCAAACAAATACAATTGCTGATAAAACACCAGCAAACAGGCGGTTAAATACATATCGCCGTGCGCTTGATAATCCGCATCGCGTAAATTTAGGATTTGGCTCTCTTTGCCATAACCGTCTGCATAAAAATATTTGTAGGAATAATCAAATAGCACCGCTTTGGCATAGACTTCCAACATCGCCAATTGACGAATTTCCTGCAACGCCAGCACATCGGGTTGTAATTGCGCCAATTGATATTCATCCAATCCTTTCAGGCTTTTTTTGCCAAAGAGTAATTTAGCTTTGTCCTTTTGCCATTCTTCTATTTGCTCTTTAACAATTTTTCCCTTGCTCACTGCCTGCCCAAAAGTCGCCGAATATTCAAAAGCAAAACCATCTCCGATTAACTGTTCACGGCGTTCGAACCACGTCTTGCCAGAGGTACCGCGATTGCCAGAGGTACTGCGATTGCCAGAGGTACCGCGATGACCTTCGTCCACCAGCACCAAATTTTGCCCTGCTAGGCTTTCCACCGCCACCGTCTTATCACCGTGTTTATCCGCCAATTTATTGATGTCGATGATTTGTACTGAATTTAATAAATCGCCACTTTGATTATTTTTATTAAAAAAAGTAGCCTGAAAACCTGAATTTAAAAACTCTTGCAAATGTTGATAACTTAAGCCCTCATTCGGCGTTAATAAAACAATCTGCTCCACCTTTTCAGGGCAATAATGGCGATATTGCAAAATATTGACGTGCATTAGCAACGTTTTGCCCGAACCGGTGGCATTCCAGAACGCAATTTTATTTAAATCTTCCTTTTCATAAGGTCGGAATGGCGGATATTTCTGCTGTTCTTGCGCTTGTATCAAGGTTTGATTTAAGCCCTGTAACATTGCTTCAGTGCGGTTGAAATAGCAGTCTAAATAGATTTCTGTAAACAGTAACGATAGATATTGGAAATATTTCATTTGCAGCTGATGACCGCTGGCATTATTGCGTTGTGCCGTAATCGCTTGCCAATGTTTAATAATATTTAAATCATAACGGCGTAAATCCTGTTCACTGATTTGTCCGTTTTGTGCAAGCGGCAATAATTCAGTGCGTAACACCTCAAAAAAATAGGTTTGCTTCTCTTCATTAATGCCGGTTAAACGTTCATCATTTAGGCGATTTTTAAATTCACTAAAACTGCTTTGCCCCAAAAGGGATAACAGCCAACGGTTTAAAATCAAATATTGGTGGAAAGTGTTACGTTCTTTCGCCGATTTTTTCGCTGTTTTTGCCATTGTTATTTTCCCTTTTTATTGTGCAAACATACGGTTTAAAAACTCGGGGTCAATCGCACGCAAAGCTAACCGACTTTCGCTACCGTCTTCGTTTTGCCACTGATTTGCCATATCGTGATCACCGTTCAGATAAATCACATCATATTGCTTGCTGTTAGGATTAATGTTGTGTTTGTCGAAAAATTGTGCCACTTCGGCATAGCCCATTTTTTCGCAATCACGCCACACAATCAGGCAACGGGCATCATTCGGTAATAAGCCCTCAATCGTGAGATAACCGCGTTTTTCCCGTTCATCGGTGATTTGCTGCACGCGAATACCCAACAGATAATTAAAGGTTTCCGGTAAATCAATCACGGTGGATTGATACGCCCCGGCAGAATCGGTGGCGATATTGAGGCGGTAATCAAAAGGATGTTGGAAATCATCGCTGTTTAGCAATGAGCCTTTGCTTTCGGTGTCGAGCAGATAACGCAATAGATAATCTTCCTGCACCGCTTCAGGCAGCATTTTGAATAAATCGCTTTGTGCTTTTAATTGCAGATTATTGAGCGTGTCTTCATAGCTTTCCAGTTTTAACACTTTAACGATTTGCGAAACGCCGTTATATGGATTTTCGCGAGTTTTTTCATCAGCTTGCGGTTTGCCGTTTTTCCAATTTTCGCTATAAATCACTTTTTGCACACGTGGTTTTAACACGGTGTCAAAATATTCACCTTGTTCGACAAGAATATATTTGCGTTTGCCACCGTCTTCACGGTTAAGATTGATGACGGCATGGGCGGTGGTGCCTGAACCTGCGAAGTAGTCGAGGACTATACCGTAATTCATATTACCTAATGAAGCATCAATTGCATCTCTAACTGTAAAAATTGATTTTGGATAATCAAATGGGCTATTAGGAATAATATTATTTAAAACTGCACTTCCCCAACTATTCGCACTATATCTCTTGTCACTCCATAAGCTCTTATATCTGAATTTGCTTTTTGTTCTAATAATATCCCACTCTTTTTTATTTTTATTAAACTCCGCCGTTAATTCATCAACAATACTTTCAACAGTATCTCTAGCAAAAACCCATTTACTTTCTATTCCTTTTGGATCAATTGGATATACCTCAATTACCCCATCATCTCTGATAACATTTTTAGGCGGATGGAAATCATCACTAGAAACATCACCAAAACCCAAAATAATATTGTCTTTTATAAAAATAGGATAAAAACAATTTTTTGCTGAAGCTCTTAAATGATTA
>SKEB01001079.1_pt1 | contig 13462 bp, 11 predicted proteins | sample 4826561 | NCBI WGS metagenome assembly SKEB01 (sample SAMN11008820, study PRJNA524170) | human gut metagenome | biome: Human fecal sample; material: Feces; isolation source: fecal sample from pouch patient p17 | host: Homo sapiens | place: Israel: Tel-Aviv | collected 2016-03-29
ATAATGAAATATTCTACGCAAGAAGAAGATTCTCAAGTGAGGAAAAAATGTATAAATCCTTTAAAAGGTATGCCACTAGGACAAATAATATATGTCGGAAGATATTAAAGTTTAAAAGTCCCAATGAAGTAATAAAAGAGTATCAGTCCAGGGTTGCATAAAAAGTGTTCAGCTTAAAACTATTTTCTGAGAGTGTGTCATAAATGTTTGATTACTATAGAGGTGCATTTGTAAAATAGTATGTATTATATAGAAATAAGATAAATGCTTTGTTATAATAATAAAAGGGTCGTTTAATAAAATAAGTGTTGAAAGAAGGGTGGGGAGAACTGGCGGAAACTTTTCTGTTTATAAGCTCTGTATATGGCCTTTCGGTTAGATGTAGTGGCATGGGGAAAGGGGTGTGATGGCAGTATCGGCAACATTGGGGATGTTGCTTCTTTTTGTTGCAGTTTTTAATTATATTGTTTTTATGGGAGGAAAACATGAATCACATTTACAAAGTCATTTGGAGTCGAGTGAAGAGCAGTTATGTCGTCGTTTCAGAAATCGCGGGCACAGCGAGAAAAAGCGGGAGGGTGAGAGTCTCTAAAAACACGCTGGCAGCAGTTTTGGCGGCTTTTTTATTGACAGGGATTTCTGTAAGCCCTGTATCTGCGGTGCTTGACGGGGTCAATACGTTTGTAGAACCGGGGAATCAGAATATTAAAATCGGGAATGATATTGATTTAAGAAATAACAGTACGAAAAACGGTGCCATTGCGATAGGCGATCACGCTCAGATTGATGATTATGTTATGCAGGAAGGCAGTATTGCCATCGGCAAAAATGCTTTTGTGGAAAACATGTACGGGAGGCAGGAAAAGAACTTTAAATTCGGACAGTCAAACGAAAAGAAATGGGCAAGCAGTGTAGCAATCGGACAGAATAGTTATGCGCGATCCGGCAGTGTCATGATTGGCGATCATAAATATATAGGGAAACTTGGGGATGTGGAAGTTGACGGTTCGGATGTGCAGAAAGTCAAGTCGAGAAATGTAAATATCAATGCTACGACCGTCGGTGCAAACAGCTACAACCAGGGGGCATTTTCTTCTGTGACAGGGACATACTCCATTATTTCCGGAAAATATAACGGCAGCAACTGGTCTTCCTATGCCGGACAGAATTTTGGCGCCACCATTACCGGTTCTCTCAACAGCATTGAATCGGCAACTTCGTCATCCGTGTATTCCGGAGTGGCGAACAGCATCGTCGGTACAGCGAACAGAACGGCTAATTCTAACGGTTCCCTCATCTTCGGCGCAGGAAATGAAATTACTAATTCCATTTCTTCTATTTCTGCTCCATCTACTGGGGGAGATTCTGCACAGGCGCTGCAGAAGTCATTGATGACAGCAGTAAAAAATTCTAATAGCGGCGGTGCCACCCTTGCCATCGGCGGAGGAAATACAGCGGATTGGACCCAGCTTTCTCAAATTATTGGTGTGAACAATACGTTGAAAGGTACATCTGGGGCTATTAGTAAGTTTAACATGATTGATGGCTACAAAAATACTGTAACCAAGGCCGAACATGTGTCCGTGATTGGCTCCGAGAATACCGTTGAAAACAGCAAGAGCCAGACCGTCATCGGGGACAGCAATAAGATTACTGATAGAAATGCCGGTACGGTTTCCGGGCACCAGGAAGAAAGGACAAAGAATGTGTCCGACCTTGTCATCGGCAAAGGAAATGATATTTCCGGCAACGGTACCTATATGACAGGGCATGAGAGCCTGACCGTTATCGGGAATAATAATAAAGCGGATAATCCCACCTCGTCTATCGTGATCGGGGATAACCAGAAGTTATCAGCGATTAAAGAATCTGTTGTTATCGGTTCCATGACACCGGAAGAAAAGGCCGATCCCGATATCGGGCAGAAACATTCCAGTGTCGTTGTCGGGTATCATGCCCAGAGCGGGACCAGAGACGGCGGCGGAATGAATGTGGCTCTTGGACATGGGGCAAAAGCTTATGGCTGGCAGGAGACCGTGACAGGGATCAAATCCATTGTGGAGGCAGGCTCTGGCCATGACGGCTATCTGGCTTCTGTCTATGGCGGTCTTAATACCGTAGCGTCAAATAAGGCGGACCAGAATGATGGGATGGCAAACACCGTCGTCGGTACCCTGAACAAAACAGAAGGCGCCAATGGGGCACTTGTTTTCGGCGCGGGCAATAGCGTTACACATTCTTTCGGGACGGCACCGACCGATGAAGATGGAAACAGTATGAATGAGCATTGGAGCGATGCCATAATTGAAGGACAGCAGTATGCTATGGGAGAAGGACCGCTGGGTCATGACGAGATCAGGAAAGCGATGGGGCTGGCCATGTCGACCGGCGGCGGCTCTGTGGTGACCATGGGGAACGGAAATACTTCAGATTATGCTGTCCATTCCCAGATCATCGGTTCCGGAAATATCCTTACCGGTACAGCAAATACACCCAGCATCAATAACACGATCAACGGATATGGAAATACAGGCAGGAATGTGGAACGTGTATCTATGATGGGGACCGGGAATAATATATCCGGCAGTACGGCCGATGTCGTGATCGGGGATTATCACCATATGGACGGCGGCAAAAACAATGTAATCCTTGGATCCATGGCGACGGAAAAGAAGACTGTAGAGAAAACGTATACGATGAAAGATGCTTCGGGCAATGTTATTCTTGAAAAGAAATATAAGGTGACGGAAAATGTACCGATTAAATCGCATACGGCGAACATAAGCAATGCGGTGATGCTCGGCTACAATACGGATGTGGAAAAAGACGGCGGTGTAGCGCTCGGCGCGGATTCCGTCGCCTCTGTTGATAAGGGAGCTGCCGGTTACGATCCATCGACCGATACGGCTTCTGCGGATACGTCAGCAACATGGAAAGCGACGGCCGCCGCTGTTTATGTCGGTAAAGCGGCAACTCCGACCAGTGCGGCAGTGACCCGCCAGATTACAAACGTGGCAGCCGGCACGCAGGATACTGATGCCGTCAATGTGGCACAGCTGAAAAAGGTACAGGCAGCTGCCGATGCCTCGAAAGTGCATTATTACAGCGCCAAGTCTACAAAAACGGGAGCCGGCAGCAACTATGACAATGACGGCGCCGAGGCGGAAGACAGCATCGTGCTCGGTATTTCCTCTTCTTCGAAAGGGGTGAACAGCACCGTTCTTGGCAATAACAACAAACTGACCGGAGTGAAAAACGGAAGAAACAATAGTATCGTCGCCGGCCAGAATCTGGATGTGGAAGGCGCCCATAATGCCGTATTCGGCACGGATTACGACAATTATGACTATAAGGAGACAAAAGTTTTCGGGGAAGCGAATACGGTCATCGGTGTGGGGAACCTGGTCGGTTATACGGCGGAGAAAGATCCAAACGATCCGACAAAATGGATTTACACCAAGAAATCCAGCGGCAGCGACCAGAACGTGGCTGTCGGTATGACAAATACAGTCAATGGCGGCAGTATGGTTTTTGGTAAGAATTCCCTCGTAGATGATTTGGGAACGTCTGTCGGATATGGAAACGAAATCGTCGGTTCTAATGACGGCGGCGGCCAGAGAGGTCTTGCCTTGGGAAATCGTCTGACAGTTAAGGGCGAAGAAGCGGTAGCTGTAGGCACAGATGCTTCCGCGACCGCGGGCTGGGCCATTACCATGGGTACAAAGAGCAGTGCGGAGAAAGAAACTTCCATGGCTTTTGGTTATGATTCTCATGCGAAGGTCTCCGGCGGCGTGGCGCTTGGCGCATGGAGTGTAGCAGACACGGCAGCAGGTGCGAGCGGTTATGATCCATCTACCCAGGCGGCTTCCACAGATACGTCTGCTGCCTGGAAATCAACTCTTGGTGCCGTTTCTGTAGGGGACAAGACGGAAGGTTATACACGCCAGATTACGAACGTAGCGGCCGGTACACAGGACACCGATGCGGTCAACGTGGCACAGCTGAAGAAAGCGGTAGCTGGAGCAGCGGATGGCAATGATACACTGGTAAGTGGCAGCAATGGGCTGTCCCTTAGCGGTAAAACCCTGTCCATGAGTGTAAAGGATACGGCCGGAAATGAAGTGAAGGGCAGCGTGGATCTCTCATCCGTTGCAGACGGCAATGATAAACTGGTAAGCGACAACAATGCGCTGTCCCTTAGCGGTAAAACCCTGTCCATGAGCGTAAAAGACACGGCCGGAAATGAAGTAAAAGGCAGCGTAGACCTGTCAGCTATCGCGGGGCAGATTGATACCAATACCACCTATACCATGAGCGGCACACAAAACGCGGATAACACCACCACCATTACGTTAAAGGGCAGTGACGGAAAAGAAAACAAAGTTACCGTGGCCACGAAAGACACAAGAAACACCGTGAAAGCCGGTGAAAATGTGACACTTGACACAGCTGCCAATACGTTTGGCGGAACGGAATACACGGTCAACGTGAAAGCTGATGGAAAAGTGGAAAACGGAAACACAAAGATTGTCAGCGGAAATACGGTGTACCACGAAACCCATGTGAAGAATGACGGCAACTATGTGAAGAAAGAGAACAGTGCCGGAGACAACCTGACCATACTGGACAAACAGGTCGGCAAGAATACAACCAATATTACCAACCTGGGAAATACTATCAACAATCTGAACGGAAAGCTGGGCACCCTGGACAACCGGATCAGTAAAGTAGGAGCAGGGGCGGCAGCACTGGCAGCCCTCCATCCGCTGGACTTCGACCCCCATGACAAGTGGGACATCGCGGCAGGCTTCGGCAATTACCGTAACGCCAGCGCTGCGGCGGTAGGCCTCTTCTATCGGCCGAACGAAAGAACGATGATGAGTCTCGGCTGGACCATGGGAGATGACAGGAACATGCTCAATGCAGGAATTTCTGTGAAGCTGGGACGCGGTGACGTTTACACCCGTTATTCCAAAGTGGAAATGGCGAACCAGATTAAGGACTTGAAAGAGAAAAATGACAAGATGCAGGCGGAAAATAAAGAGATGAGATCGGAGCTGGATGAATTGAAGGCCCAGGTAGCAGCTCTCGCTGCCAAGAAGTAGGGAACTTCCAAAAAGAAAAGAGCAGGCACTGCTGGTGGTGCCTGCTCTTTTTTTCGGTAAAAGTGGAACTCCTGGCAGTGTGTTTGCCAGAACCGTGCGAAAAATCTGTACTCGTGGTGGGGAAAGCGGTAAGGAGTTATCAGAGTAATAGATTCTTCACTCCGTTTCACCGTTCCGTTTCCCGTCTTTCCCACAAGGTGTTCTTGCCTCCGTTCAGAATGACGTTAAACAGACGGCACAGCTGGGATTCTAACCACTTTCAGGCCTGCCGATAAAGTAGCACCCATGGTAAGGCGTCATTCTGAGCGACAGCGAAGAATCTGTTACCGTGGTGGGGAAAGCGGTAAGAAGATAAAAGCTATCAGCTGTGAGCTGCCAGCTATAAGCTGTTAGCTATGAGTTAAAAGCCGAAGCATATGATTTCCAGGGTTATAGGACATTTCGTGTTGGTTTTTATACCGATGAAGTTAGACATCGTCTGGTTTCATCGGTATTTTATCTTTTTTCTAAAAAGATAAAGGGTGGACAAAATGAGTTGGTAAAAAGTCCGAAAATGATTGCTATGACTGCTTTAATTAGGGTTATATCTTTTTAAAATATGTTTATTTTAAAAGGAGAACCTTATGAAACAAGTTAGGTGTTTATATTGCGGTTTCTTTTGCTCAAAATATGGTAAAACTCGTACAGGAAGGCAACGGTGGTACTGCAAAGAATGTCATTCTGTCTTTGTGAATCCCATTAATAAGACGGCTCATGATTTTAAGCACTTTATTCAGTGGTTATTTAGTAAGAATGTGCAAAGATCCATGCCTGGCGACGGTCGTGATTTTCGTAGGAAGATGACTAAATTTTGGGGAATCTGGCCTATGCCGCCTAAAATTGAGAGTCCGATGAAGGTTGTATATGTGGACGGTATTTGTGCCGCTATGAGAATTCCAGAGCATGGGAAGCATTGATGCAGAGAATCGCGGCTCCCGCTATGGTTGTTTCTGATGGAGGCCACGGCTTCCGGAAAGCACTAAAAAGAGTCTGGCCCAAGGCTAAGTTGCAGCGTTGTACTTTCCATGCATTCATCCAGGTAAAGAGATACACAACCGGTAGTCCTAAAACCATTGCCGGCATTGAGATGTACATGATAGCAAAGGATTTGCTGATGATAAAAGACATGGAGCAAGCAGGTCATTGGGTAACCCGATTGATAAACTGGAGAATAAAGCATAAGACCTTTCTTAGTGAAATGACACAAGATGAAAAAGGCAAACTTCGCCCTATGCATGAACGTTTACTAAAGACCGAGCAGTCACTGGTCAGATTAGTACGGCAAAACACATTATTTACCTATTTGGATGAATCGTTATCTTGTGGAGAAGAACTACCATCCACAAATAACCGTATAGAAGGCGGAGTAAATGCACAATTAAGAACAATGCTTAGAAACCATCGTGTGATGTCCATTGAAAGACGCATAAAAGTGGGTTTCTGGTGGTGTTACTTCCACACACCGAAACCGCTTTCTGCATCTGAAATCTTAAAAGTAATGCCCACGGATAGAAGCATTTCTAAACTGTATAAAGCGATGAATGAACGAGCCAAATTAGAGGATTCAATCCCTACATGGGGAGATGCTATTGTATGGAGTGAGCTTCATACATCCAACTCATATCCAATTTATCTTTGGGATTAAAGACCAACTCATTTTGTCCTGTAACCCTCTTTTGTCCGATTTCATTTTACAACTAACCTAAAAGATAAATTGAGTATAAAGGAATATGAGAATCCATTTAAATCGTAAGGATTACCCCTTTAAGGGGTAGCAGGGAGTAAGAAGGACAAAGTGGCGCTTAAACAAAGTGAAAGCCAGTGCCTTGAGACGCTGGTCATAGTGATAAGAGCTTATAGCCCTACGACAAACCACCCGTTTTACGAGTGGTTTGTGATTTTGGTTTTAGACATATTTTAATAAGCCTAAAAAGATATAAATTTTCATCTGTTTATAGGCAATCTCTTTTGTACTGAATAAAGTGTTGTTACTGGCACGGCCGTGACCAGTTTGTAATCTGTTGTGTAATTTCTTTAGATTGAAGCCTATGGCTAAGTGCTAGTGAGTTTCTTTCTGTTTATTCTTCAGTACCAAGAGTGCACATCACTATACAACCTATTATGAATAATGCAACGAGAGCATTGATATAAAGCCATAACCCAGTCAATGCTTGTCCTGCGTTAAAGCCAACTCCCATTATTTTAAAACTTATAAAGGCTGTGCCACTCCATCCTTGTGGCATAGAATCAGCAAGTAAATGGCAGGGGAAAGACAATCCAATTGCAGTAAATACGTAAAAACATACGATTTGCACACCCCCGTTATGAATCAGTTTCGCAACCAATCTCACTATTACAATAAAAGCAACAAGATACAACAGAAACACTGGATTTAGAACAGAATGTGTAAAAAAACTACGATGTTGAAAAATAGGATAGAATGAAAACCAAGCTTCACTGACTGGATTAAACAAGTCCCAATCAGGAGAAGTATATACTATAAGTAAAATTTTTCTTAATCCAGGAATCAGGGCTATTGGATACAGCATAGCATCAACGATGTTGATGAGCATAGCCGCTAAATAGTCCAATAATGTTCCAACTATGGGAATAATTGTATCAACATGGAGATTTCCATCAAACAATCTATGGTTCATTATCAGGTTAATGCCACTAGGCATCCAGCTTAAGGAAATAGTCTCTAAAAAAATATCTATCAACGCTTTTAGAAGGCCAAATATGACACAAATTACTACGATAGTTGTGTATAAGCTGTTATACATACATGTACTCCTTTGAGTCAAGATTTTTGAGAAATAATTTAATCTTTTGTAGTAAACTATTTTACCGAAATCAACCCATTAAAAGGTTAGTGACAAAATTACCAATTATTCTAGTCAAAACCTGCCAATTTCTTTACATTATTTACCCAAAGCCTCGTTTGAATATCTACTTTCAAGAAATCTTTATTATAGGTTTCTTTTAAGAGAATTCAACCTTATGACTCTTGAAATACGGAATAGTCTCAAACATGAAAAGATGTGCCAAGTCAACATTTTCTTGTTTAAACAGATGCTTCTGATAATGTGATGAATTTTTCCCCTCAGCAGTAGTCAATCCATTATCGACTACTTGGTTACCATCGTAATCCCGAACATATAAATGGAATATGATGCTTATTGCCTTTCCAATATCCGCCTTCTATCCTTATTGGAAACATCATCCTAAACTGCAAATATCACAATTATAGAATCTGTACGATGATTTTTAATCTGATTTCGAAAATCTGTCAAACTGCCTATGTTTTCAATCGATGTATACCATCTGTTATGTTGATCAAAAATTATTACACTACCGCTAACTATACTAATAAACTCTTTATCGTTATAGCCGTAAGACGTGGTTGTACCAGAATAATTATGAAGCCCCAGAGGCGAAGACATCAGTCTTCGCCTTTTCCGTCAGATTATAGATTATTACTTTCCTGCGCCATCAGCAGCAATGGCGGCATTGACGCTTGCATTCAGACGGGATTTTTTACGAGCGGCAGCATTTTTATGGATAACGCCTTTCTGTGCAGCAGAATCAATAACGCTCTGCGCTTCGCGAAGGGCGATGTCCTTCTGGTCAGTTGTGGCAGCAGCTACAGCTTTCTTGACAGCACCATGAATCCGGGAACGGGTAGCAGCGTGAGCAGCTCTCTTCTTTGCGTCAGTCTTCATGGTTTTCATGTTGGATTTAATTTGCGGCAATTGTTTCACCTCCCGTCTGTGTCATTCATACCGTGTTATTTTACCATGTTTCGCTTTCCGTGGCAAGAAATCTTTTATATATGCTGTCAGTTTGTGTAAAAGCAGGCTATTCGTTAAAATAAAGAAAATGCCGGAATAAACATATTTCCTTGAAATCAGTTTCCGGAAAGGATAAAAGAAAAGGAGCAGCCTATGTATGTCGGCGTAGATTTGGTAAAAGCGGAGCGCTGGGAGCGGATTTGTGAAAAATTTCCGTCCCGCCTTGAAAAAATGTTTACGGAAGAAGAACGGGCACATTGTGAGGCAAAAGGGAAAAATAAGGCTTATTCTTATGCGGCGCTCTGGGCGGCAAGGGAAGCGGCAGGGAAAGCACTGGGGATAGGAATTCTCGGTTCAGGTTTTGGAGATGCATACCTGTCATGGACAAAGTGGGGGGCGCCTGTTCTCCACTTGCAGGGGAATTTTGAAAAGCGGGCGGAGAAATTGGGAATTACGGATATGTCCGTTTCTATTTCCCATGAAGACGGTATGTCTATTGCTGTTGTTGTGATGGAGGCAAAATCATGATACTGACAACATCTGAGGAATCAAGACTTTTGGATCAACGCGCCATGACGGAATACGGGCTGCCGGAGTCGGTGCTTATGGAAAACGCCGGCGCTTCCGTGGTGCAGCTTATGAAAGAAAAAATATCCTGGGAAGACGCGCGGGTGGTCATCGTCTGCGGCAGCGGAAACAACGGGGGTGACGGATTCGTCACGGCACGGTACGCTCTTTCCGAAGGTGCTGATGTGGCGGTTCTTGTCATGGGGGATGCATCCCATATGGGAGAGAATTCTTTATTGTATAAAAATATAGCGGCTAAAATGGGAATTCCCGTGATTTCCGTTGCAGGCGCGGATGACGCAAAGGAATATCTGGCAGGCGCGGATATTATTGTAGACGCGCTCATCGGCACAGGTCTGAAACATCATGTGAAAGGAAGCACGGCGGAGCTTATTACTGCCATGAATGATTCGGAAGCGGTTATTGTTTCCGTGGATGTTCCCAGCGGCATGTTTTCTGACAGCGGCTGTGCGGCGGGGGCGGTGGTGAATGCCGATTACACGGTGGCGTTAGGCTCCGTAAAGCGGGGGCATGTCCTTTATCCGGGAAATGGATATGCAGGAACCGTCTTGTATTCACCCATCGGCATCCCAAACGGCGCCAGGGAACATTTTCCTGTAAAGCTGGTGGAAGAAAAAGATATTTATGAATTTCTTCCTGTGCGGAGTTTTGCCGCCCATAAGGGAACAAATGGATTTATAGGCATTTTTGCCGGTTCGGAAGGGATGGCGGGCGCGGGTCTGCTGGCAGCACAGGGGGCGCTTTACGGTGGCGGAGGAAAGATTGCCCTTGCTTCCGTAGGGAATGCTGCTTTCCAGCTGGCAGGGAAAATTCCGGAAGTGATGGTTTCTTCCTGCGGGGATGCCCCTTGCTTTACCGAGGATATGTCAGATAAGGCAGTGAAGCAGACCGGGATGTATGACGTTGTCGCGTTGGGACCGGGGCTGGGGCGGAACGAAAGAACGCAGACCTTTGTGGCGGATATGCTGGAGCACTGCCGTAAGACCATGGTTGTGGATGCGGACGCGCTCTTTGCTGTCGGCCATCAAAAAATCAATCTGAGAAACTGCCCTGCTGATGTGGTTCTGACGCCCCACGTGGGAGAATTTGCTTTCCTTACCGGACTTACCGCAAAAGATGTAGAAGCCGGCAGGATCGATGAAGCGATCCGGTATGCTAAGGAAAACCATGTGGTGCTTGTGCTGAAAGGAGCGCCTACGGTTATTGCCGTACCGGACGGCAGGGCATGGGTGAATTCCACGGGGAATCCGGGCATGGCCACAGGCGGTATGGGAGATACTCTGACCGGCATCATTGCCGCCTTTATCGGACAGGGACTTTCTGCCGAAGAGGCTGCTGTGGCAGGCGTATACCTTCATGGACTGGCGGGAGACCTGCTTGCCGAAAAGATGCCGGTGGGGTATACGGCAAGCGATGTGGCTCGCATGATTCCTTTGGCGCGTAAAAAGGTTATTGAAGGATGAAGCGCTTTATAAAGTATTTCCTTTGTCTCCTTATCAGCCTTTGTGTCTTTGCAGGGACAGGCTGCGGGTTTGATGTCTTTTGCAGCGGGAGTAGAACAGCAGCCGATGCGCCTCTGATTATCCGCATGCTTGATATCGGACAGGGAGACGCTATCCTTATTGAAAGAAATGGAAAGTTTGCGCTTATTGATACGGGAGATGTGGAGCATCGTCCTCGGATGGCGGAGTATCTCAGGAAGTACGGCGTGAAAAAGGTGGATACCGTTATTATCACGCATCCCCATGGAGATCATATAGGCGGTATGTTTTCCGTTTTTGCCAATGCGGAAATAAGGCAGGTTTATGATAATGGGGTGCCTACTTCCCTTTCCACGTACAAAACGTATCGAAAGATACTGGATAAAAGGAAAATTCCCCGCAGGACACTGCGGGGCGGTGAAAAAATACAATTGCTGGATGGCGTTCCTTTTACAGTTGTAGGACCTTTGGAAAAAAGCAATGCCCGCGGAGAAAATTCGCGTCAGAATAATGAAAGTATCGTGGGGCTGCTGAAATATGGTAATTTCACGATGCTTTTTACAGGAGATGCGGAAGCGGAAGAGGAAGCATCCATTTTGAAAAGCGGCGCTGACGTAAAGAGTATTGTCCTCAAAGCGGGACATCACGGAAGCAAGACGTCTTCTACGGAAGAATTTCTCCATGCCGTTTCACCGAAAGCGGTTTTTATTTCCTGCGGCGCCGGTAATAATTACGGGCATCCCTCAAGGCAGACAATGAAGCGGTTGGAAAAATGGGGGATAGATGTTTATCGGACGGACAGGCAGGGGACGATTACTCTTACCACTGATGGAAAGCGCTATGAAATTACAAAAGAACATTAGAGGGGAATCCATGGAAAGAGAAATGCCGAAGGCAGGAGAAGTGTGGAGGCACTTTAAAGGGAACTTTTATCTTATTATTGCCGCAGCTCGTCATACGGAAACGGGGGAAATGTATGTGGTTTATAAAGCGCTTTACGGTACGCACGAAGACTATCTCCGACCGCTGGATATGTTCATAAGCGAAGTGGACCGGGTGAAATATCCTGATGCGAAACAAAAATACCGTTTTGAAAAAACAGAAAAGGAAGAATAGATATTTCCTGCCGGAATCATCTGCTGTTCATGGCAGTCTTTTTTTATCCAAAAACTCAATATAAAATGAAAAATCATTACTTTCCATCATGCATAAAAAGTGGTAAATTAAGCGTATGATTTAAGATACGTAAACGCAGCAGGATGAAAGGAGAAACAGTATGAATATAAAGATTGGAATTTTAGGGTATGGAAATATAGGGCGCGGTGTAGAAACGGCGCTCCGGGATAATCCGGATATGGAACTGGCAGCGGTCTTTACAAGACGGGATCCTTCGCAGGTAAAGATTCTTTCTGAAAATGTGCCGGTCATTTCCGCCTCAGAAATAGAAGCATGGAAAGATAAGATTGACGTACTTCTCCTCTGCGGGGGAAGCGCTACCGATCTGCCGCAGCAGACACCGTTCTATGCGAAAATGTTCAACGTGGTAGATACGTTTGATACCCATGCTAAAGTGCCCGCCCATTTTGCCGCTGTCGATCGGTCTGCAAAAGAAAATGGAAAGATTGCCATTATTTCCGTCGGCTGGGATCCGGGACTCTTTTCTCTCTCTCGGCTTTATGGGAATGTGATTCTTCCCAACGGGAAAGATTACACTTTCTGGGGGAAAGGCGTTTCTCAGGGGCATTCCGATGCCATCCGCCGCATTAAAGGCGTGAAGAACGCCAAGCAGTATACCTGCCCCGTGGAAAGCGCCATGCGTGCCGTAAGGAACGGGGAAAATCCGGAGCTTACCACAAGAGAGAAACATATCCGTGAATGTTTCGTCGTTTTGGAAGATGGCGCTGACGCGGCATATGTGGAAAAACAAATTAAGACGATGCCGAACTATTTCGCCGACTATCATACCGTGGTTCATTTCATTTCGGAAGAAGAATTTGATAGGAACCATCAGGGGCTGGCGCATGGCGGTTTTGTTTTCCGCAGTGGAAATACGGGGAAAGAGAAAGAACATAAGCATATCATTGAATTCAGTCTGAAATTGGATTCGAATCCGGAATTCACTACGCATGTCATGGCAGCTTATGCGAGAGCTGCCGCGCGTATGGCCAGAGAAGGACAGACAGGATGTAAAACGGTGTTTGATATACCGCCGGCATACCTTAGCGAAAAGAGCGGCGAAGAGCTCCGTTCCTCGATGCTGTAAAAGGTAATAACAGCTTGACAATTTAGTATATGATAGTGTATTCTACATAAGTCAGTTATGCGGAGCGGTACTCAAGTGGCTGAAGAGGACGGTTTGCTAAATCGTTAGACGGGTCTCCCGTGCGGGGGTTCGAATCCCCCCCGCTCCGCCATGAATTATGAGGCAGGATATTTTTATGGGTATCCTGTTTTTTGT
>SKEB01001082.1_pt1 | contig 13421 bp, 10 predicted proteins | sample 4826561 | NCBI WGS metagenome assembly SKEB01 (sample SAMN11008820, study PRJNA524170) | human gut metagenome | biome: Human fecal sample; material: Feces; isolation source: fecal sample from pouch patient p17 | host: Homo sapiens | place: Israel: Tel-Aviv | collected 2016-03-29
CAAACGCGATGCTGGCCCTCGTCGGAAGCGACTGCGCATCTGTCGCTTCCGACCGAGGTCGAAAGTTCCCTCGCTCCGTGCTTCCTCCTCTCCCCAGCGAAACCGCTCCGCTGAGTTTCGCCGGGGACCCCTTTTGAGGTGATTCTCCCGCGCCGAACACCCGCGCTCCACCTTCGGCCACAAGCGGCCCAACACGGCGTTTCTTTTGCCTTGCGGGAGTTACTCGCCGCACCCAGAAACCGCCCGCAAATCGCCGCACAGCGCCTCGACAGGGTCGATAGGGACGATTTCTCCGGCACCCTCCAAATCGACACTATCGGCACGGCGCAGCTCAATCACTCGCTTCCCGTTGCTGCGGCGAACCGTTGCCTGAATCCCGCTTTTTCTTAGAGCCTCAACGCTTTGCAGGATCAGTCTTGAGATCTTTTTGGGCGTTACCCCTTCGATTCTGTCAGGGTCGATCTTTTCGGAGAGTTCCGTGGGAGTGCCGATAAATATTGTTCTGGTGCTCATAAATGCAGAGAGGAGAACGACGATCCGATCCTCACGCAGCACGGGCTCATCTCTGCTGTCCGAAACCAGCTCCCACACATTTTCCTCGCCGCGTCGGAGCTCCAGTTCCCGGTATTCGATGTCCCGGCCCACGCAGGTCAGTCTGGCCCTGCCGCTGCCCCGCTTTTCTTCCACCAGGGTGAAGCTGGAATCCACCGCACCGCTGATAGCGGTGGTCCCGGAGATCCGGTGGAACACATCGTCAGCGGTTTCCTTGCGCAGATGATGAATCAGCAGGATAGCGATGCCGTGTTTTTCCGCCAACCGTTTCAGCACAGACAGATCCCGGTAGTCGTTGGCGTAGGTGGCATCGTGAACTGGTCGGACCATCTGCAGGGTATCGATGATGACCAGCACGGTGTCCGGGTGGCCCGCGAGAAATGTGTCCACTTGTTCCTCCAACCCCTGACCGATGATCGCACACTCTGTGCAGAAGTGGACGCTGTCTGGTGCGTCCTCTGTGATTTCAAAGAGTCGATTCTGGATGCGGAGGACGGAATCCTCCAGACAGAGATAGAGCGTGGTGCCCTGCTTGGTGGTCATGTTCCAGACAGGTTCTCCCTTAGCCACCGTCACCGCCAGCCACAGGGCAAGCCAGGACTTGCCCACCTTTGGTGAGCCTGCCAGGAGGTGCAGGCCTTGGGACAGCAGCGTGTCCACCACAAAGTTGAGCGGCTCCAATGGGCGGTCCATCAGGGTTCTGCCGTCCACTGTGATCAGGGGATGGTTCATTTTGTTGTTCATGTTTGGTACCTCCATTTCAAGAATTTGAATACAAAAAATCTCCCGCCTCAAAAGAAGTGGGAGTAGTATTCATTTTGATTTTGAAATGGTTTATGGTAGAATGGAGCAGACGGAGGTGAGCCAATGGCGACCTATCAGATCTATGAACTCTCTGCCCGGGCAGTGATGAGCTATGCCATGGAGCAAGACGGCGTTTACACCTTTACTCTGAACCGCAGCGCCACCGAGCACTGCAAGGTACCGAGTGCCAATCACGAACAGGACAGCTGCGCCATGTTCCATCAGATGATGTACCAACTCCACGGGAAAGGCTGGCGGGAGCGTAGCGATGAGAAGGTAACGGCTCTCTCCGATGTGCTGTTCTATATGGACTTCGCCGGAATCTTTGACCGGCGCGGAACCGGAAGGACGCAGCAGGCCCGCCGGGAGAAGGCCAGAGACATGTTCCGTCCCGAGGGGATCACTCTGGACTTCGGCAGCGGCCCACACCGCTATGTGGCTTTCGAACGCTCCGCCAGCATGAGCCGCCAGTCCCGCCTCTCCTTCATCCGGGCGGATCTGTATGAGCCCATGCGCCAGCGGATCATGCTGAATATGGAACTGAGTCGCTGCCAGCTCAGTAAACTCTACGCCTACAACGGTCTCATGTTCTCCAGCGGAACCCGAGTGGACGGCATCCGCATTGACAAAAAACACCGGGTCATCGTCATAGACAATCCAACCAAGAGAGTGGAGCGAGCACCTGTCATCACCCTGCGGGAAGGCAGAGAGACAGGAACCTGCTATCGGGCAGATACACTGGAAGATCTGGACATCACCTGCTTTGACGGCGTGGGGCTCATCTCCAAGGAGTACGCCCAGGTGGTAGACAAGGCCTGCTGCGGCAGCCACACCCACACCTCCTTCCAGATTCGTATGCCCTACATCAAGGGGATGCTCCACCAGGTGGATTTCAAGGACTTTTTGAAGCGCAGCGGCTCCCAGACCATCGTGGACATCTGGGGCAAGGCGCACCCTGTCCGCAGTGTGGACATCATTCTCACCCGCAGTCAGTTCAAAGCATACGGCTGGCTGCGGGAGAACGGTATGACCTGGGAGGATTACTGGGAGGCCTTCCGGGAGTACAATCACGCCCTATACATCACCAACCTGAGCAAGACGGAGCCGGAGAAGCTGGTGGAGCTCAACTATCAATTTCTCTCCACCCTCTCCATCCAGCCGGAGGAGTTCCGGCCCGCCGACCTGCCGGAAGGCTGGGACCACAGTCCGGAGGATGATCCTCGTCAGTGGCTGACCAAGGCCACCGAGACGGCCTACTATAGCTTTCGTGCCAATGAAGCATATCAGCAGGAATACTTTCGCCGGGGCCTGAGCCAGCCCAGGGGAAGCCGGGCGAACATCATGGCCCGGGTGCTTGAGAAAAATTTAAAGTTTATCCGGGAGCCTATCTATACCGAGCAGCTGGACGGACAGGCCCGAAAGATCCTCCGAGGCTACGCCGTCGGGCGGTTGCTGGTACCAGGGGACAACCGTTTTCTCTCCGGTGACCTGCTGGACTTGCTGCGGCAGTTAATTGCGCCCCGTGTGTTCCAGTTGCCCGGTGAGCGGGACTTCTGCAACCAAGTGCTGGGAGACCTCTTCGCGGAGGACAGCTTCTTTGCCCCCGGTGCGGCCTATGACCACGAGGACAGCTGTACTCTGCTGCGCAATCCCCACATTGCCCGGAACGAGGAATTGCAGCTGTCGGTGTATCCAGAGGGTGACGAACTGCGTCAACACTATTTTGGTCATCTCACAGATGTGGTTATGGTGTCCGCTGACAGTTTGGCGGCGGAGCGGCTGGGCGGCGCCGACTACGACGGCGACCTCATCAAGACCATTGCCGATCCCATCCTGAACCGCTGTGTGAAGCGGAACTATGACTACGATGTCCACCAGCAGCTCTCCAACAACGCCAACCTGCCCCTGCTGAAGATCCCCGCTCTCTCCACACCCAAGTCCGACGCTAACGACTGGCAGGCTCGATTTCAGACGGTGGAAAACACCTTTGCCGCCCGTATCGGGCAGATCTGCAACGCCGCCCTGGACCGCAGCGTCATTGCCTACAACGACCACGCCGACCCGGAGGAGCGCAAGCGGTGCCGCCGGGACTTGGAATCCCTGGCCATCTACAGCGGGCTGGAGATCGACGCGGCCAAGACCGGTGTGCGGCCCAACCTGAATGAATTTCTGGGCGGTCGGAAGGTAAAGCGCACCCCTTTCCTCCAGTACAAATATCTGTTGGAGCGGGCGGAGGAGCGCCGCCGCGCCTGGTACGAGCCCACCCACCGGGAGCGGCTGGAGACCTTCTTTGCCGGGATTGACTGGGATCAGGTGGACTCTCCGGTGGAGCGATTGCCCTGGCTGGCCCGCCAGCTGGAGCGCAACACGCCCAAGATTCAGGAGAAACCAGCGAAGGATAGCGAACTATTTACCTTCGCCCAGGAACGAAGTTGGAAGAAACAGCTGAATGAGAACATTCTTTCTTCTGTCTCTGCCTTGCTGTGGGACTACGAGCACTGTCTCTCCCGCATCCGAGCCTGCCGCGCCCCTGCCAAGGGGCAGCAGCGGAAAACGGACATTGACCGCATTCTCTACGCCAGGGGACAGGAAGAAGTCTACGACAGCGACGAACTGTATGCCTTCTTCCAGCAGCTCTCCCCGGAGCGTATCGCCGCTCTGCGAAAGGAGATTGTGGAACAGCAGTGGCACCTGATGACAGAAGCACAGAGAGAAACATTCCTGCGGGAGTGGCTGCCGGAGGGAGCCGACTACTACGACCTCCTGACCGACTTCCGCCATGGCGGGTTCCGTCTGCTGGGTGATCTGGTCTGCGATATCGACGATCTGGAGGCAGCGCGGGAACGGAAGCAGCTCCGCCGCCCGGCGGACTCCCCGGCCTTCCAGAAGATGATGGAGGCCTATCTGTCTGCTCCCTTCAGCGGCAACGAGCGGGCTGTGGTGTCCAAGGTCTGCCGCAAGCTGCTGAATAAGACCGTCCGGCCCAGCCTGGCGGTACCCTATGTGGTGGCTCTGGGTAAGCGGAACCTGCTGTGGGATCTGCTGCCGGACCACATTGAGGAACATGTGCTGGAGGTGGATCATGCTGAATGAGTGGAAGGAGTTTCAGGACTACACCGGTGCGGTAAACTACACCGCTCGGAACAAGCAGGACACCACCTACCTGGGCCGCTTTACCTTCGACACCATTTTGGATTTCGAGGGACTCAACCGGGTATTGACCATCCTGGCAAGAGGTTTTCTGTTTCATAACGAGAATGGCAGCCCGGTCAAAGCGCCCCGGGAACGCATCGACTATGCCAAGCGGGGCCTGTGCGCCTGGTGCAGTGCGCCGGACAACAAAAAAGCCACGCCTCGGGAGGCGTGGCAGTTCGGTAGTGATTTTAGGGAACTCCATTTGGAATTTCCCGACCTTGTGGAGGAAAACGGCAGCGGATGGTTTCATAGGCATGTGCATCTGGTGGCAACCTTTGTACGGGAAAAACCGGAGAGGGTGTCCAGCAGTGCCCAGAAGAAGTGTGCCGCCATTGAGACAGGCTTTGACCGGGCCTGGCGGGACAAGGTGATCCAGATGCAGATTCCCCTGTTCGCCCCCACCACCAAGGGGCAGTGGGGCCTGCGGTTTGACAGTTTTCTGGCCCAGGCTCTGGAGCTGGGGCCGCTCCGGACGGAGGAACCGATACTTCCACTCGCATTGGTGGAGCAACTTCGCAGCCTCACGCCTAAGGGCGTTCCGATGGAGATGGTGGAGACGCTGGCGGCCTACTACCTTGCCAATAAGCCGGAGGACTCCGACTGGGTGGTGCTGCCGGTGGCCAACTTTGACGCATATTTCGGCACCACCAGCTTTGGGCGGAAGTATCTGAAACAAATCCCGGAAACCATTTTAGAGCGATCTGAAACAGGCTTTGGACTGTGCCGGTATCGGCTGGGCGGCACCCTTGTCATTAAGTAGGGATAGAATCAGGCATCCATCTCCGCTTCTTCCACTGGAGATGGATGCCTGTTCATTTCAAAATGATTCAGTTCGTTTGCCATTTCCCACGCCAGACGGAATCCGCAGATAAAGCTGTCCACGGAGCGTTGCTCTAAGGCGCTTGCCAGCGGCTTCAACCGAACCTATATTGTCAGCGCCTTCCTCTCCGGACACGGCACCGCCGCCCAGTTCCCGGTCTCTCCGGTTTCCTCCCTCTATCCCTCAGCGCTGGAGGAGCGCTACTCCCGGGACAGCTTTACCGCCGCCTTGGCGGCCAGCGGCTATACCTCCGGTCGAACACTGAGCCTGCTGGTCAATCAGGAAAACAGCTTCAAAGTTTCCGTTGCCCAATACCTGGCTGATACATTTTCTTCCGCCGGTGTCCCGGTGGAAGTCAACGCCCTGCCCTGGGAGGAATATACCGCTGCCCTGGCCGCCGGAAATTTTGACCTCTACTACGGAGAAGTCCGGCTGACTGCCGACTGGAATCTAACCAGTCTGCTGGGCAGCGGCGGCAGTCTGAATTACGGACACTGGAGCGATCCTCAGATGGATCAGCTTCTAAGCGCCTATGCCAGTGCCGCAGACCGGGCCTCTGCCATGCAGAACCTCTGCGCGTATCTGCGGAACCAAGCGCCGATCCTGCCCATCTGCTTCAAATTCACTTCGGTTCTGATGCAAAATGATGTGGTGGAAGGACTGACGCCCACCATGATGGAACCATTCTATAATCTCACAGACTGCACCATTCACTTGCAGTCTTCCTGATCCCACAATCAAAATCACAGGCCGGAATCTGAATTCAGATTCCGGCCTGTGATTTTTCTTTCATCTATTTAAGGACGATTTGCTTTTCCCGTAATCTCCTCCACAGTCAGCTTCCATACCGCGGTTCCCCGTAAGCTTTGCGTGATTTCTTTCTCCGCACCGGCCAGATGCTCTGGTGTGTATCGCTGGCATAAAAGTCGCAAGGCCCGTGCTTTTTCCTCCGGCTCCTCCACTTCCGTCACCCGGCCAAATGCCACTGCGGAAGTGTATCGGGTGGTGTAGCGTTCCGGCACAATCTCGCAAGTCTCCACACAGGTTAAACAGACCCGGGGTGCCTTTTGCAGGCAAGCAGCTTTTCTGCCAGCTTGTGCGCCATGGAAATACACGGACTGTCCCTCCCGTACCACGTCCAGAGGCACACAGTAGGGACTTCCATCCTCGGCTGTCATTGCCAACACTGCATAATCACATTGGTCCAGAACTTCCCAAGCCTGTTTCTCCGGGATTTGCCGGTCCCGCCGCCGCATTGTCTGTGCCATGCTGTCTGTTCCTTTCTTTGATTAAATTCCATTTTTCCTGTCGGGACAACCGTTTGATCTGTGCCTCCCTGCGCAGTGCGGCGGACCGGTCCGCCGCTGTTTCCTGATAAATCAGCTCCACCGGACGGCGGCTGCGGGTATATTTGGCTCCCCGCCCTTGGGCGTGTGCCAGCACCCGCTGCTCCAAGCGGTTGGTACTGCCTGTATACAATGTGCCATCACAGCAGTGGAGCATATAGACACACCACTCCATGACTTGCTCCTCCTTTGTCCCAACCAGTATACCACAGCCATTTTTCGGCGCAAATGTTTTCTGCACACGCTCCGCGAAAAAAAGGAAATGAGGACTTCCCCATTCCGCATAAATAGGAGGGAGGAGGAGATTCTATGCTGTCTGCCGCATTACTGCTGTTTGCCAACACGTTACTGTTTTCCCTGCGCCTTTCCGGCGGAGGGTCCTTTCCCAAACCTCTCACCGCCAGTGAGGAGCGGGAATACCTGCACCGATGCGCTTCCGGAGATACCGAAGCACGCAATGTACTCATTGAGCGGAACTTGCGTCTGGTGGCTCATATTGTGAAAAAGTATTACACACAAAATGCCGATCAAGAAGATTTAATTTCCATCGGAACCATCGGTTTAGGGAGCTGTAAGGCGGACAATAATATCTCCGCTTTGCGAGAGGTATTCTTCTTTCAGCGGTTCTTTTGCTTCATAGATATCGGCCTCTTTCAATTGAATTGTCCCTTCCTGCTGGATACACCGCAGATTAATCAAGGGATATCGATACTCACTTGGCTCTTTGGCCTGTTTTCTCGACAAGACCAGGCCGCTACGAACACTCGCAAGGTCCTGCAATTTCATTCTTTCGCCCCCTTTTGTCATGGTTAATAAATAACAACAACTTTCTAAAAAAATTTACTCCTGATGAATTGTTTCCATTATACACCAGGCTATCTTTCCTTGTCAAGAAAGAATTTGTCATGGCATAAAAATAACTTTCACTCTTTTCCGCATATAAGTTTGCTGTCCACTCTCGCCTTATTGAAAAACTGGGGGATAGTGTTTCTTCCAGCTGCTCCTCGTCCAGCATTTTCATCAAACCATACACCGCAGTCCGTGGGCAGAAAACTTACCACCTTGCGAGAGCGTACGGTTCGCATCCGTAAGGTCGTCGGTTCGATCCCGATTAGGTCCACCATGATAAGTTGACAAACCCAAAAGCCAGAAAACGGCTTATATCAAGGGTTTGTCAACTTTTCTTTTCGCTTAAAGTAGTGGAAAATGGATTTTAAGTGAGTCGAACCCTCTTGCATTTAAATATGAAGTATAGATGTTTAGGACACAGCTTCGGGCTGTGTCTTTTGTTATTCAAATTGCAATTATGAAAGGAACATGATAGGATGAATACGACAAAGAGTGAGCAGATCAAAGCTGGGCTTCGAAAAAGTTTCCAAACTGGGGAATCTGCAAAAGCCTCCACTGTGTGTTACGGATATAAAGTAACATCCGAAGGCAAGTTGGTAGCTTATCCCACAGAGGCGATTATTGTATTCCATATTTTTGAACGATTTGCCGATGGAGACAGTCTAGGGAAAATCGCTGCTTCTCTGGCCCGTATGAAGGTGAAATCTCCCACCGGCAAAGAGTTGTGGACGCGAGAGACAATTAGCAAGATTTTGAGTAATGAGAAATATGTGGGCGATGTGATTTTAGGAAAAACGCAGGTGCAAAATGGCGTGCAGGTCAGGATGGTCGATCACACTTCTCAGACAGTCATAAATGGTCATCATGAGGCAATTATCTCCAGAGAACTATTTGATATTGTCCAACAAGAAAAAGCCCATAGGAGCAGGCTAAAAAGTCATTCTCATGTAGTGTAAACTTTAAGGGGAAAATCATGTGGTCCGTCAGAACAATACCACCAAATAATCTCGTCCCCACGCAGCTAAAGGTGGCGGCATACTGCCGTGTCAGTACGAACAGCTTAGAGCAACAGACCAGTTTGTCCTCACAGGAACAATACTATGAGGAATGGATTAAGCGAATTCCTCATTGGACATTCGCCGGTATTTATTCCGACATTGGAAGCGGGACACAGGCGAAGGGACGCCGTAGATTTAATGCGATGATATCGGCTTGCCGGCGGGGAAAGATCGATACGATCCTTACAAAATCGGCACACCGTTTTGCCCGTAATACTGTAGATGCGTTGGAAACTATACGGATGCTGCGACGGTGGAAGGTCGACATTTATTTTGAAATGGAGGGAATCCATTCCCTCTATGAAAGTTCGGAGTTTCTTCTGGCGGTAGTCTGCGCTAGAGCACAGGAAGAAAGCTATTCCAAAAGCGAAGATATCAAATGGGGGCTGAGAAAAGCATTTGAGAACCCAGAGTCTAGGTATTATCAGAGAATCTGTTATGGATACACTCATAACAAAGATGGCCGACTCGTAATCAATGAGAAGGAAGCGCAAATCGTCCGGCTCATTTATGAGATGGCCGGTGAGGGTAAAAGTCTCTCAAGGATATCCTCTCGCCTAAAAGAAATGGGGATTCCTTCTCCGAGAGGCAAGGAGACATGGAGCAGGGAAACCTTGCGAAAGATTTTGAAAAATGAGAAGTATACGGGTAGTGTGATATTGCAAAAGACCTATGTAAAAAATTTTCTGGAACACAAACAAGTACAAAATGAAGGACAATTGGATCTATATCAGATAGATAACAATCATCAACCGATTATTGATGATAGATAAAGATGGTAGTATAGTCTCTTTTGATAGGGAGTGCAAAGACGGGATTTTTGTAGATTGAATGATTTTATTGCTAAATTTTATCATGCCATATTGTAGTAACATCTACTTCAAAGGAGAGACAGTATGCGAATAATAGGAATTGATATTCAGAATTTTCGAAAACTATTTGGATGTCACATTGATATCAGTAAAGAAACAACTCTGTTTGTGGGGGCAAATAACAGCGGAAAAACTTCAGCGATGGATGCTCTTGCAAAATTTTTAGCAAATCGCAGTTTTGTTTTTAATGACATAACCATTGCAAAACGTATTGATATAAACAGAATAGGAACTAAATGGGTGGAAGCGGATTGCGAGCAGCCTGCTGATTTATTAGATTGGGATACTATTGTTCCTAAAATGGATATTTGGCTTGATGTGGCTCCTAATGAAATGCATTATGTTGCCAGCATAATTCCTACCTTAAAATGGCGCGGAGGAAAATTGGGAGTTCGGTTAGCTCTCTTACCAAAAGATGTTTCTAATTTATTTAATGAGTATCGAGAAGCGTACTCTTCAGCTCGCACCACAGAACATGCAAGGGTTGAAAAAAGTTCTTTCAATCTCTTCCCAAAAGACTTGTGTGAATTTCTTGATAGAAAATTGACTACATATTTTTCTATCAAGGCATTTATCCTTGATCCGTCACATTTCGAAGATGCCCCTGTACAACCAACATCCTTTGAGGCAGAATGTTTAACAGATAACCCACTAAAGGACATCGTAAGGGTTGACATGATTGACGCACAACGCGGATTTGCAGATCCTGACAGTTCAGAAGGAACAGAAAAGGTTCGGAAACAGTTATCTGCCCAAATGCGCAATTATTATGAAAAACATCTAGATCCAGAAAAGGCTCCTTCTCCAGAAGATTTAGATATTTTAGAAGCTACTGAAGGCGCACGCCAAGTTTTTGATAAGACACTTGCATTAAAATTTGCTCCTGCAATAAAAGAATTAGAAGGGTTGGGTTATCCGGGTATTAGTGATCCCAAACTTACAATAACAACTAAAGTTATGACTAGCGAAACATTAAAACACGATTCAGCCGTACAATATGCGCTCAGTAAAACCGACAATACTTTGAAACTACCAGAAAAGTATAATGGGTTGGGTTATCAAAACCTTATTTCAATGGTTTTTGATTTGATGGGTTTTAGAGATGACTGGATGCGTGAAGGAAAAGCTAAAGATACTAATACCGTAATTGAGCCGATGCATTTGGTGCTGGTAGAGGAACCAGAAGCTCACCTCCATATTCAAGTGCAGCAAGTTTTTATACGCCAAGCATATAAAGTTTTAACTAACCATAAATTTCTCAAGCAAAACTTGAATTTTACAACGCAATTGGTGATCAGCACCCATTCGAGCCATATTGCTATAGAAACTACTTTTGGAAATTTAAGATATTTCAAACGGCTACCAGAAGGGACTGAATGCGCAGTAGCGACATCCAAAGTAATTAACTTATCTGATGTATTTGGGGATTCAGATCAGACCAACAAATTTGTTACACGTTATCTGCAATCAACCCATTGTGATTTGTTTTTTGCTGATGCAGCAATTCTGGTCGAAGGTGTAGCCGAAAGTATGCTATTACCACATTTTATACGCTCAAAGTTTCCAGAACTATATCAGCGGTATATTACAATTCTTGGGGTTAATGGACGTCATGCTCACCGGTTAAGTCCTCTGATTGAAAAGTTATGCCTCCCAACATTGGTTATTACAGATTTAGATCCAGCAGAAAAAGAAGGTTATCACAAATCTGTAGTTCCCAAGAGAGGAGAAGGCCAAATCAGTGGAAACTACGCTATTGCAAAGTGGCTGATGAAAGAAAAAGACATCGACAAGTTGGTAGATTATTCAGAAGATAAAAAGGAATTTTCTTTTGCTTCTCCGTATCGATTTTCTATTCGTTTAGCCTATCAAACTCCTGTAAAAGTGGACTTTGAAGGAGAAGAAAAAGAGGCCATACCTGGAACTTTTGAAGATTGTCTTATATATACAAATTATGATCTTTTCAAGAAGATAAAAGTCACTGATTCTGGGAACTTGGTTGAACAAACGCATGATTTACTTAACTCTAATGACACATTCGAAATGATCCATGAAAAAATTTATAAAATGCTGCGTGCAGGAAAATCAGAGCAGAAGGCAGAATTCGCATTAGACGTAATTTTTGAAATTAGTCCAGACGAGCTTTCGGTTCCACCATATATTAACCAAGGTTTAATGTGGCTACAGGACTATTTACATCCGGAGGATTAACGATGGATAAAATAAAAGAGGTAACCGAAGAATTATTAGATGATCATGTAGATGACCATGTAGATGAAGAAATTCAGAGATGCTTTTTAAAAGAAGATCCAAAATGTTTCTTTGTTTTTGCGGGAGCTGGGTCAGGGAAAACTCGAAGCTTAATAAAAACCTTAACTTTCTTGGATGAAACACTAGGTGACTGGCTTCTAACGAATAGAAAACAGATAGCCGTAATTACTTACACCAATGCAGCTTGCGATGAAATATCCAGGCGATTACATTACAAGTCGATTTTCTCAGTCTCAACTATACATAGTTTCTTGTGGGAGCTTATTAAAAACTATCAGTCAGATATCAAAGCGTGGGTAATCAATTCGATAAACCTTGAAATCGCAGAACTTGAAGAAAAGCAAAGAAAAAGCAAAGCGGGAAAAACTTCAGAAAAACGAGCAGAGGATATACGAAAAAAGCAAGAGCGACTAGCTAAAATCAATACGGTAAGAAGGTTTACCTATAATCCAAATGGAGATAATGTAGGATATGATTCTCTCAACCATAGTGAAGTAGTAAAAATGGGGTCGAAATTTATCTGTGCAGAAGATACTATGCAGAACATTTTGATTTCCCAATATCCTATTCTCCTCATTGATGAAAGCCAAGATACAAAAAAAGAACTGGTAGATGCCATTTTTACCGTATGCGAAAGGCACAAAGGAAAGTTCATAGTTGGCATGTTTGGGGATACAATGCAACGAATCTATCAAGATGGCAAAGAAAACCTTTCTCAGTGTATCCCTGATGACTGGGTAAAGCCCCAAAAAATCATGAACCATCGCAGTGCATCTCGAATAGTTACTTTGGCAAATGCCATAAGGTTTACAGTCGATACTCAACAACAACGCCCTCGGTCAGACGCAGAGGTGGGAAATGTAAGGTTGTTTATCGTTTCTTCAGATGCTAATAAAGAAGTGACGGAGCAGCGAGTTGCGGAAATCATGTCTGAAGAAACTGGTGATGGTGAGTGGCGTGACAGTAAACAATATAAAAGTCTCATACTAGAACACCATATGGCTGCTAGTCGCTTTGGCTTTTTAGAACTGTATTTACCACTTAATGAGGTTCCTGTATTTAACACATCTTTGCGAGATGGGTCAATTTCAGAACTTTCTTTTCTGTCAAAAGTTATATCTCCGCTTGTTCAGGCCTATAAAGGCAATAATGACTTTGAAGTACTAAAAATAGTCAAAGAGTATTCTCCTTTAATGGAAAGCAAGAAATGGATTTCTCTTGACGATCAAACAAAAGCACTGCAGCAAGTCGAAAGTGCTGTAGATAAATTGATGGAACTATGGAAAGATGATGCTATTCCAACTTGCTTGGATGTCCTCCGCTCAATTCAAGACACAGGGCTATTTAAACTGGATGAACGTGTAGATAACATATTGTCATCTCCTGCCGCAGACGAATCTATAAGGATAACGGCTTTAAGAAAGGCTCTATCTGTCCCATTTACCACTTTAGAAAAATATTTTGCATATGTCTCTGATAATACGAGGTTTGCAACACATCAGGGTGTTAAAGGCTTGGAATTCCCAAGAGTTATGGTTATTATAGATGACGCAGAAGCAAAAGGATTTCTTTTTAGTTATGAAAAACTTTTTGGCGTCAAACTAAAAACAGAAACTGATATCAAGAATGAAAGAGAGGGTAAAGACAATAGTAT
>SKEB01001093.1_pt1 | contig 13329 bp, 22 predicted proteins | sample 4826561 | NCBI WGS metagenome assembly SKEB01 (sample SAMN11008820, study PRJNA524170) | human gut metagenome | biome: Human fecal sample; material: Feces; isolation source: fecal sample from pouch patient p17 | host: Homo sapiens | place: Israel: Tel-Aviv | collected 2016-03-29
GTATCTATCAGAAAGCCATCCAAGCCGTCGAAGGTGGCGCAAGCTTCAAGATTGATTTCCGATCCCGAAGCTTGAAACTGAACGGCAAACCTGTCATACAAAATGGCAAGTATGAGGGCGAACTGGGTGTATTATGTTGCAGCGAGGATGAGTTCCTTGCCAATGTGGAAGAACTCTACCGCATCTACAAGCACTCAGTTCCTTCTGAACGGAGCGAAAGCAAGTCATGTCGGTACTTCATGGCATTGCCTGAAAAGAGCCTGAACGACGACGCCATGCTTTTCGGCGAACGCCGGGACAAGGCGCAAATCGAACTGGAATTATACGTCCTCTGCCAAATACTCAGCGGACTGAAATGGAATCCGGAAACGATGGGCAGGTGGTTTTGGCAGAGTGATGCCGACAAAGACCTTGTGATACTTAGAAACTGGATAGAACCTAATAACAATTACCCTTTTAATAATTAGAAAATGAACAACAAGAAAAAAGAAACAAAAGCAACCAAAGGGACAAAAGCAACCAGAGAAACGAAGGAGACTAAGGTGTTGTGTCCCGAGTGCGGAACACAGTTTGCAATTGCAAAGAAAGAAATTACCATTGTGGCAACAGTGGTTGGTGAGGATTCAGGTCTGGGAAATATTTACCCGGCGACGGTCGGGCGCACTGCACCTGCCAAACTGCCCGAAAAAGCGGAGGAGCGTATCGAGGCGCTACGCAATGCAGGCGTGGATGTAAGCTGCCTGTTCGCCATGCGGGGAGCAAATGGCGGCGAGTGTATCGCATCCAACAAAGGCGGCAAGCTTGTCGTGCTGGATGACAACGACCCGCTTTTCGACATTATCATCTCCCAAGGCACAGTTCCAAACCGCCGCCTGTTCCGCCGATGGGTTATGGCCCAGATGTTCCACATGATGTCGTATACACCGTACCGTTCTAAAGAACCGCTGGGCGTGACTGAGATGATACATCGCCTGGGTTATGAGTATCAATGGAAGATGCTGATGAACGAGTTGTACGCACAGATGAAGATGGAAAACAAGGACCCGGAGAGCTTCATCGAACGTAACCGGTGGTTCAATGCCAGTGTAGTGGAGGCTATGGCAAGAGATTATAGAATACAGCTTAAAGAGCGTGTGGATGCTTTGAAAGTCAGGAAATGTAAAGGTATTCCTTACAAACGTATATCTGGCCGCAATATTTTTGTGTCGGATTTGGTAATCAAGCTGTATTACCCACTCGATATGGCAATGGCACGCATCAGACAAGCGAAGAATGCCGCCCAGCTTTACAATGCCGCCAAAAACTTTAATGATCTTCGCATCAAAATGTCCTCCAACACTCCGCAAAGTAAAGCATGGATAGACGCCTACAAAGGTTCAGGGGCATACTTCACTATGCAAAATCTTATCCGTTTCCATGGTTGTGTAGCTTACGATGATGGAGAAAACCGTCTGGATAAAACTCAGTCTCTGGATTTCATCCGGATTAAGGCAATGATGTATGCGAACGGTGAAGGATGGCGTTTGCTGGCGGTATTGAAGAAGATGCTGAACGACAACAACATCGACATCAAGAAGAAGATGGCGGCGTGGCGTAAGAAATAAGCCGCAAACCTTTCTATAGTCTGGCAGGCATAATGTGAGGGACCGGGAAGTTTCGCTGCTGCCTCCATATATTTCTAAGGTGCCCACTGCAAATGCCAGGGCACCTCCATCAAGCTGGAGGCATCAAACCAAGCCGATAAAGCCATGCCCCCGCCGGTAATCACATTCTTTTTTTTTGGACACTCCGATTTTAACAGAAATCTATGAATACCGTAAAAACACTTGAATTTCAAGGGAACATATACATCCTTAACCAGTGTGGCAAAGAAAACTTCGAGACTCTATTCGACTGGATTGAACGGAGCCAGCCGGGCGACTACACCGTTTACTTTGACAAAGTAGTGTTCAAAACGGCAAGGAGAGTTATCGCTGCATATATCAATAATCTCGAAAACTATTGGGAGATATGACGGTCATACACCATCTCCCGATTTAAAAAAGATATTACTAATTATTCAACATTAAAACAACAACAATGAATCAACCTATCTTATTAACCGTCCAAAACGCGCACCGCGTTAAAACCGTTCGCCCTGTGGATAACCCGCAAAGCGAACCTTCCCGGTTCAATTACAGAGGACAGCGATCAGGCTTCCGCAACCACCTGCATACCATAGGAGAAGGCAGTGCTGCCACTCCGGTGTATAAAGATAACTATCCGCAATGGGAAGCCGTGGAGTTCCATCACCCCGATTACCTGGGGTGTTACTGGCAACAGGCGCAAGATGCGTATCGCAATACTTCACAGGACCCGGACATACTCGGCGAAGACTCCATTGTCGCATACGAAAAGACGCTTCACGATGATCTGATGAAGATGCCGGAAGGTGAGCGCGAGCAATATATTCAGAACTTCAAACAGCATTACTCCGCCATACTTGCCGCCAGTTCCCGGTGTGCAAGCACATTTGTTACGGGTGCTGCAAACTTCAATCACCGCAGGAATGAAAAGGCGAACGAGTCCTACCATAAACGGTCAGAAGAGTTTACCGAGTGGCGCGAGCGTGCTTTGAAAGCTATCGCAAAACGTATCGAAGCAGGGAAACCGGAAGAGCAGAAGAAGGATGAAGACTGGAAAAGGCTGCGCAATGCTATTGGCAGTAGCGCGTCCACCATCCATGAAATCAACACCGGTGTAAACAGATGTTCTTCCAAGGCTTTGTTCGTCTCCAGTATCTACAACAAGGTGAGCACATTTGCCTCTCACGGTGAGGTGGAAATTGTAGACAAGGCGCTGGCATACATCCGGGAGTGGAACGCGAGGGAAAAGAAACCGATCATCACCGAACGCCACAAGTTCTTCCAGCTTTCAGAGGCGGCACGTAAAATGAAAGCAAAACAGGAGAAAATCTCAAACATGGAGAACAAGGAATATCTTTTCGACGGTGGCAAAGTAGTGTTCAACTTTGAGAAGAAACGCATCCAGATATTCTTTGATGAAAAGCCTGATCGGGCAATGATAAACAAGCTCAGCCATGACTGCTCTTTTAATTGGGCACCAACTTGTGGAGCATGGCAGCGGATAATGACACCAAATGCCAAACACGCTGCCAAAAGAGCACTGGAAGGATTAAATCTGAAGAATCTCTAACTGGCTTATATAAATGAGTGAAATAAAAAAACAACTTCACGAGCAATTGTCGAACTTACGATATGCTTACTGTGAGGTACACGATGCTATTGAGTGGGCGGAATTGACCGAAACCTATGAAAAAGCTTCTGCTGTATATCGGGAAATTGAAAAGCTGGAAGGTATAGTGTCTGCTATCACATCAGAAAAGGAGGTGCTGAAACTACACGCTTTTGTCTGGCACTTCGAACATCTGGAGCGTGATGCATCAGATGAAGAAATTCTCAAAGCTTGGGAACTCCAAGATAACGAGACGTATAATGTAAGCAAATATACACCGGACGAATTTGCCGAATTAGTCAATGACGAGAGGTTTAATGACCAGGAGCATTATGTACGCTTTATAATGACAGTATAGCTTATGGATAAAGAACTCACTACCCATCAACGGGGTGTAATCCTCAGAGGAATTTGTAACGGAGCCGCATTAAGAGACAAGAACCCTACAATCTCAGAGAACAATACCGTCATCACGTGCAATGCCCCGCTGTCCATCTGGGATCTCTGCTCGATCAGCTGTGACGCTGAAGCTTTCGGCATGAAAGCCGAATTCCATCATGAGGGCCATGACAAAATCGTCTTCTCCACAATGAAAACACCGAAAGAATCTATAACAGGTTAATACATAAAGAATCTATGGTAAAAGAAAAAAATAATGAAACGTTCCGATATGTGGTGAATCCTTTCCGTTTTATGGGGGCCGTTATCGCAACCATGTCAGACGGAGTACACAACGACTATGATAAGGAGGAAACCCTTGACATGTTGCGGAAACGCCATAAAACTCCGTGGCTGACTACAGTAACCGTTGAAGAAATCCATGCAATGATAATCAAGTACCAGGCATCTCTCCAGACGCCCTTTGAAGAAATTACCGAACGTGAGTTTTGGGATTTACTGGGCTGTGTCTTTCCAAAAAGACGTCACTCCGGCAGCTTCTTTGTTGGCGAATCTTATTACGGTAGTATTTACCGTTTCTGCTTCGAACTAAACGGCAAGTATTACTCCGCGCTTAGAAACATCAGGCTGACTGATGAAGAACTCTACAAACAGAGACGTAAGTTTGCCCGTATGCTCAAGCGAACGGAAGGGCGCATCCGCAAGCGTCCGGGTGTCCGGACAAGGCTGCCCCGTAAGGAGAAGAAAAAGAACTGCGGAAAACATCGTGACGGGCTTGTCCGGTTGTTGGAAAACGCCTTGATGGATATGGGTTATGAATATGACATGATCCATGAGTTCTTCAGCCACCACTACAAAGGCAGGCTGAAAATGAATCCAGCCAAACAACTGTTTACCACATGGTACTACGAGAATGAAAAAGAGTTCTATCCTGACAAGTAATATAAAACAATAATACATGTAGCTTATGGCACAAGTAACGGAAAGAAAATCGTTGTCTGTAAAGCCGTTATCTTTTTTTACAACCTTTAAAAACATGATATGATATGGTTGAAGGCCAGCTATTGTCCATGAACGACTTGATTCTGGAAGTATGCAAAGTTGTAGATTACCAATGCAGCTACTGCGTTGGCTTTAAAAAGAAAGCATTATGTAGAAAGCTGCCGGATTGCTCGAACACTTCCGGCACTTTTTACTTCCGAAAATTGAACGCCTTTGAAGTAAGAAAAGCTAAGAAGGCAAAGAAAATAATACAAGAAATTTAAAACAAAAAAGATGGCCAAAGAAATAAACACTCTTATCAGAAGCCATAAAAAACAAACAATATAAATGGAAAGAAATCAATATCTGCAACACCCCTTGGTTGAGGGGGTTGTTTATGAAATCACAGACAGTAAAGTAGAGATCGCTTGTCCGCACACCATCTTTTTATGTGCTCGCAGAGCGACGGAAATCCCGTTGTCAGAAGTAGAACGGCTGTTTCGTAAACTCAAAAAAGAAGCAAAAGACTCCGGGAAAGTAAAGTTGAAAGGAGTCTCTAAATTCCTGCCGGTTATTCGTGCCCTGTACCCATCCTATCACATGGCTGTTGAACAGACAAACAAGCTGTTCTCTGAAATAGTAGAAATGGTCCGCAAGATTGAAGCCGACGGCATTCACATGGGATGCGTTGATGACGAATTGTTAAGGGAAGCCAGGGGCAAAGAGCAAAAAATAGAAAGTTTCAGCTACCGTAACACTGATTACTTCCGGTATATGGAACATTATCAAAACATCAAAGATATCCTTTCCAATAAACCTTGGAAAGGTGAGAATGTAATAAAGGAGGTAATACGCTTGGTGTAATTATAATCACAATTACTTGTTTAGTTTGCCAACGCATCTTAAAAGCTGTTTTATTTGGTGGCAAGGCAGCCATCGGACTAAACGTGCTATTTATTCGATCACAAAAATCTAACACTCTATCTAAATTGAAAAACCTACTCAATCCTGACATCCAATTTACCGACCCCGATACGCTCCAGTTCTGCCTGCCTCTTTCCGATAAGGAGTTCTGGTATTGTGAGCCAAACTGTTGTCACGACAAGCTGTTACCGGAATCGGATTCTACCGAGCGAATCATTTACGACATGCTGTGTGGTTATCCGGAAGATCTGATCCGTTTATCTTCGGTAGCCGCGGAAGTAAAGGAGTTTATATCCAACGGGCGGCTCTGGTGCTCCGGTGATATTAGCATTGATGACATAGACGAGGAAGAGCAGCTTGAATTGCTACAAGCTTACGGATACTCACGGAATAGTTTTAGTAGTGATACCGAATGGAACCAAATCATTTGTGAGTGTTATTTTGAAACGTATTGCATAACGGACTTTTGTGATTAAACCAAATAATAAAAATGAGAAGATCGTTTAATTGGTTGGTGTAATAGGCTGTAATAATAAAATAGTGTTTATATAATTACTATATCCTTCTATTATGGCACATTTTGCCCAAACAATAAATAAAGAAGCTACGAGCGATATAAAATAACTGGATATAGTAATTAGTACATATTTAGCAATATATTGCAAAGGATTCTCATGTTTTAGCAATGTCATAGCAAATAACTTCGTACATTTAATAGTAGTGAGTACAAATCCTGATACAATAACAGGCACCACTTTTATAGTAATCAATATCGTCACTGCGGGGATAATATATTTCACTATTGTATTATGATCATGTAATCTTTGGGATAATAATAAGTCACTGTCCAAAAGTAATATATACATTAGTGTCATTGTCATTACAAAAAATACGTCTTTATTGCTGAAACGTAATAGTCTATCTAAGGAGTCTTTAAATAGATTTGGAGAAATGATAATAAGAAATATTGTAAATATTGCGGGGCTAAGAATGTCCAGTATGGGTATCTTTATATATGCCAATAAAACGCAAAACATAACTAATAGTAGAAGAACTATACGCAACCATTTGCAATTGGTTTCTATATCACTTTTACTATATAAACTTAATGCAGCATTGACGATTTTACTACTGTATCTGGAAAATCTGTATTTGGAAATATGAGAGATTAAAACATCAGCATATTTGTCCTGAAGAAAAGTAAATGCAAAAGTAAATATTACGGTGAAGAGTATATAATATCCCGATAATGCTTCAATCATATTTGCAATTTTGTTGTGTATGTTTATATTCTTTTATCTTGAAAACAACGAAAATAACTGTTTTCTAAAAAACAGAAGAATAAATCATGCAGAATTTTATATTTTTAAATATACCGAATTAAGGACAAACAGAAACCTTTTATAAAACCAATCAATAACCCTCTCGAAGCGGTGGAGCCCAAAACTTCACCGCTTTACTTTTATTAAACACCAAAGAATAGATAATATGACACGTATCAAAGGACAACTCACCACCTCAGATTACCTGCCGATTGAGGAATTCAACCGCCTGTGTGATTGCCTGAGAAAAGACAAGCAATATACATGGGAACTTTACTGCCGGGTGGCGTTCTGCACCGCCCTGCGCATTTCCGACCTTCTGACCCTTCGCTGGATAGACGTGCTCGACACGGACGAACTGGTGAAGATTGAGCATAAGACAAAGAAGACGCGCAGCATCCCCCTGAATCCATCAGTCACTACTAAATTGCAGGAGCTATACGTACTCATGGGGAAGCCTGAAAAAAGTATGCCTCTTATTTACAACTATCGCCGCAAACGTACCTACTCTTTGGAGCACATCAACGACAAGCTGAAAGACTTCAAGCGGGAGTACGGGTTATCCATCAAGCATTTCTCCACGCACTCTTTCAGGAAGACGTTCGGCAGGTTCTTATACGAACAATGTGGCAGAAGTGCCGAATCCTTGCTGTACCTCAACGAAATATTGATGCATGAAAGCGTACGGACAACAAAGAGATATATCGGACTGAATAAGGATGAAATCAACAGCATCTACCGGCATATTAAATTTTAAACAAAGAAGTTAGATTATGAAAGATTATCAACAAAAGGTAAACGAACTGCGAAAAGAGATTGTGAACAGCATTATCAATCTACTGAAAGATCACGGGCTTGAAGAACTGGAACTATCCGACGATCTGGACGACTTGTGTTATGTCGTTTGGTTTGACAATAATGGGAATGCATACGATTCTCCGGTCAGGAAAGTATCTCTTGACGAGAATGGCATCTGCCTGGATGTCGAGGATGAAGATACAGGTTTTGCGGCCACCTTATACAGCCATGACTTAGGTTGCCAGAACCTCGACTGGCTGTGCAAGATACATGAGAATATACTTGACATGCTTGAAGAACTCATTAACGCTGAATGACAATTATGAAGAAATACCTTTTCAAAGTCTCCTTTATCATGCGTGCCTTTATCCTTGGCAAGGAGCATAAGGAACAAGGCACAAAACACATATTGATAGAGGCTGAAAGCTATGACGCGGCCACGAAAATCCTGCATAGAGGCATGAAACACGCCTACTGTAGCTATCAGGTTGAGAGCGACCGGAAGGAGAACGAGAAAATCCACCGTTTCTATAATGCTATGGATAATTTCTCATCCGCATTGGATGAGGTTTGCAATTTGTGGTCGGAACTGGACGAGCATATTCCGGCAGAGGAAAAGCTGGTGGACCACCTTAATAAATACTTTCCCAAAGACGCAATGCCCCTCTCACTGGATGACTTTGCCTGTGAAGTCAGGGAATGGAATCGGAAAGTACAGGGTATAACAACTAAAAATTAGAAATCCAAATGACAGAAGTAGAACTGGAAAACCACGTGGAAGTCCTTGTAGACATTGCTTACATAGCCGGTGAGGAAGGACTTTTCCAAGACAGGGACTCAAGGGCAGTGAACCGGCTAATCATCAGTTGGGCATGTGAGTTCGCCCGGCTGCATAAAGACACCGACTGGAGTGAGACGGATTATCTGGATATCATCTACTCGTTCACCGGTGATAAGATAGAAGAACTGGACAATAACGGATAAAACCTTATACAGCATGATAAAAGCAACAGTAATCTGCGGCGGTTCAGCCGTCAGGGAATATGACGAGACAGGAAAAATTCCTTCAACCAAGTGGCTCAACGCCCATGGTGGCGCAGTCGATATTAGAGAGTTCAGGACTGTGGGCGAGTATAAAGCCTATTCTATGGGGCTTGCAGATTCCGACGGCTGGCAAGCGGTGGTGCTGACCGACAAGGTGTTTACCAAGAAGAATGACGCATCAACGGATTGCAAACATTGCAAGGAATGGCGGGCTATCTTTTGCGACCGTGAGCATGATGTTTATTGCCCGGATTGTGGCAAACTGATTCTTCATCCGCAAGAGGAAGGGCATGAAGGTGAACAAGAATGACGGGCCATGTCCGGTATGAGCCCCTTGCTTTCTCAGCAAAGGGCTCATGGCTACAAGTATTTCGCAATACATCAAGTAGCCTAACATAAACAAACAAACAATAAGATTCGCCGCCTCGCCTGGCGGAATATTGCTTGACATACTAAATAAATTCCAATCTTTTTACCTACCGCTAAAGCCCCGATTCCAAATGAACCGGGGCACGGCTTTGAATTTAAGCGGCAATCCATTCAAGCAAGGTCAGATTATTCCTTTATGACCTCTCCCTTTTCGTTCAATAAAACCGTTACTTCCTGAGTTGATTGGTCCTCCAGTGTCACGGTAAGTATGACCTTGTAAACCTTGCCGGTTTCTCTCTCTGCCATATAAGCTTCTTTGATAACAGCACCTTCGTACTCTTTGCCCAAGGTTTCCATAACCGCCTGCGGAATGTCTTTCACCTCTATTTTGGTAAACTCTTCCTGCGGGTCTTGCTGAGTCTGTTCTACACCTGTAGTTGATTCCAATACGTGGGCAAATGCCATTGAAGTGCCCATTCCCATAATCATTGCTAATGCTACTAATACCTTCTTCATAATCGTAATTTTTAGTGTGATTAATTAAAACTCTTGCTTTCATTAAACATAGTGCAAAGCCCGTGCCAAACACCGGGGATATTTGTAAAGTGCGATTAGCAAGCCATTCCGGTAATTTGTTAAAAATCAAACATGTAGAAAAGTGTGGAGCATATTCCACAGAGTTGGGGAATGCATTCCCCAATCAGACGCCCCGGCAAAACAAATAAGATAAGTCGAATAACAAACAAATCCATAATCCATAAGAACATGAACTGTAAATTCAATCCCAGCAAGACCAAAAAAGAATTAGGCATCAGCTACCTGGGTGGCTGCAACTCCCCGAAACTGGAGAAAAGCCTGAAACAAAACGTGATGACCTATGGCGTTTATTTTGCGCCCCATACGGTTAGCGGCTACAACGTCTGCCCCCAATCGGACAACTGTTGCAAGTATTGCCTGCACGGTTCAGGTAGAAACAAACTGGAATTGCTTTCCCACAAGGAAGGCGGACCAATCACCAAATCCCGCATCAAGAAGACCAGACTTTTCTTCGAGGACAAGGAAACCTTCATGCAGCTTCTTATTCACGAGATAACCCAAGCTAAGAAGAAAGCCGAAGCCGCCGGAATGAAGTTCGCCGTCCGGCTGAACTGTACATCCGACATTCACCTGGAGCAATTCACCTTTGCCGGCAGGAACATCCTCCAGCTTTTCCCGGACACGCAGTTCTATGATTACACTAAAGTTTTCAAGCATACCGGACTCTCTGAAAAATACAGCAACTACGACATCACTTATTCCTTCAGCGGTGAGAACTGGGACGAATGCGAGGTCTTGCTAAAGAAAGGCTACCGTGTAGCCGTCGTGTTTGAAGATGTTCTTCCCGCAGAGTTCAGGGGATATCCCGTCATCAACGCTAACGAGTATGACGCCCGTTTCCTTGATGAGGGCGGCATCATTTGCGGCCTGACGTATAAGAGGGTGGCAAATGACTATATTAATGGCAAATTCCGGCGGCCCGACACCACGTTCGTAAACAGGAACAATAAAACAGCATAAAGACTCATAATTCATTAACTTAAAAAACAATCCACCATGACCCAAGAAGAGCTAAAGCAAGAACTGATTGACACGGAAGAGTTCACCCGAGAAGAAGTGGACAAAATGAGTAGTTACGACTTGTTCGACGCCATCCTCACTTGGGAAGGCATCCAGGGCTACACCCGTAAAATCATCAGGTGGATGCAAGCCGCCTACGAACCCGGCAAATAGTCGGAGTCCCCTGTGTTTAAACCTCATCCCCGTCGTCGTCCCTAATCCTTCAGGAAAGCCGTGCAAAGCAGGGAAATACCCTTCTTTTCTCCCGGTCTTTTGCCTGTAAATCGCCCGGAAAACCGTATATTTGCTTTGTCAATGGACGTATAAAAGTGGTACGGTAATAACGAGCCAATTTACAGCTGTTTATTAACCCTGCGTCTATATATATGGCGAATCCTGTTCCCTATATATATTCCAAACCACCTTTACTGCATGAAAAAGACATTGACCAACCGGGAAAAAGAGAAACTATCCCGCATTATGGAGATTGACGGTCCTGTGATTGAAAAGCTCTCCGAACACGACGTATTGGACACCTCCGCCTGCCGTGCTGCCATTATCCGCAGCGAGTATCAGGAAATTAAAGATCTGGGCAGGCACCACGGCGGACACATCGCCCGCGCTTTGGCGGAAACCTACGGATTATCCCTGAGCGCCATCGAATTGATTATTTACAAGAAAGAAGCCAATAAGAAATTCGCTTGTACCTGCTGCGGCAGTCCTGTGAGCAAGTATAAGTTCACCCGTTATGGCGGGTTGTGCGATGCGTGTCTTGTCAGGCAGGTAAAAGTAGAATGAAGTTTAACTGACAACAACTAATAGCAACTAATAAAACAAAGAATGAAAGAACAAGAAATCGAAGTAAGCGCCGGCTATATACACCATATTGTCGGCGTAATGAAAGAAAGATTCGGAAAAGACGCGATAGTGCTTTTCCATGTAGCCGGTAATTACGAGTGTTTCCTGGAAGACTCCGCGCTTGTCTCCCAAGCTTTGGAAATCCCGCAGGAGCTTTACCTGAAAGAGAACGGTGCGATCATCCATGTCACCCGCTTCCCTGCAGGAGAACTGGAGAACTACCGCAAAAGGCTGACCGCTTTAGGGTATGCCACCTGTACCAATGAGACACGCGGTGAAGACGGAAACCACATACTCAAAATCTATGAGCCCGAAGAATAACGACAACACGCAGGTATGGATTATCCTTATAGCAAGGTTCTTCGTACCCATCATGGTAGTTCTCGGCGTCACTATCATCTGCATCAAGGATTGCGCCGATACCACCGACCCGATAGACGATGCCTGGAAAAGGGTGGAACACCTCTGCAACCTCCATGTCACCGACAGTTGCGGTGACGGATTCCGGATAGCCTATGTGACAAGCAAAGCCGTCACTCCCGCACGCCTGAAGGAAATCGAATCCCGAAAGCCCATACAAGATGCCATGGAACGCCTGCAAAAGGAAGCGCCCGAACACTTCGGCGGAAGCCTCCTGTACACAGACATTTACGAGTTCGCGGCATTCGCCCGCAAGTACGACGTCGATCCGATTTTAGAAATTCACTGTATATTTGTGGAAGGTCGCGACAAGTGCAACCTTTATGCAGGTCCCAACCCCAAGATACCGGACAGTCCCACATATATAGACAGGAACACTGAACAGGGGGTACAGTGGATAGACCATAACGACGTGTATTACAGGACTTCGCCCGAAGACAGGATCTACCGTTACTGGAAGTGTGAATTTCCGTTCAACACGTCCCGTACAGACGAGCGTTTTGCCCACTTTTCAAAGGCTCAAAGATTGCGTTAAGGAACGTTAAGCCCCTATCAATACAAGGCTTTGGAGCCGGAAAATAATCTTTCCGATTATTTGGTAATCCGGTTTCAAAGTCCTAATTTTGTTCCGCTGGAAAGCATTAATTGATTGAATCCATATTGTTAATTGACTGATAAGATATTGAACCTATGACATAGGCATAATGACTGATAAGACTGAGAAGACACAGTTGAAATTCGTCAAGTCCCCCAAAACGGGCAAACTCGTCGGATTTGTTTCCAAAACCAAAGATAACATACTTAAAGGTGTCCGTGAGGAATCCATTTACCGGAAGAGGATCTGTATCCTTTCCGAAGAGCTGGAAGGGATGGTTCTCCCCGATACCTTGTATGATGTAGAACTCAAACCCATGCACAGAAAAAACGGATACGTGGTCACATCCGCCGTCCGGGTACTTTTCAACGCCACCGTTGAATCTTTCGTCGTGCGTGGAAAGATGTACCAGGTTATTGTGCATTTCGGCGGCAAGACCGTTTATTTCGATCCCTTGAATGGGAAAACTTCCTCCAGCCGTACCAAAGCCGGAGTGCTGGCGATACTGAACAGCAGGAATGACATCGCTAACCAGAGCAGCGTTATTTCCGACTTTCTCGACCGTGCGGAAGAAGTTATCCGTCAGATGTGTGAAGACGGCTATGACATCCGGTAGCCGCCCCACAGAGGGCATCGCCACCGATTGTGCGCATTCCCGCAAGAACGGCCTGACCGAATTCCGTGCCGTAGACCTGAAAACAGGTGAAGAACTGTTCTACCGTTCCCTCGGTAACAAGACCGTGAATGTCGGCGAGTTCCTGGGTGTGGTTGCGGCGGTGAAGTATATTC
>SKEB01001096.1_pt1 | contig 13296 bp, 10 predicted proteins | sample 4826561 | NCBI WGS metagenome assembly SKEB01 (sample SAMN11008820, study PRJNA524170) | human gut metagenome | biome: Human fecal sample; material: Feces; isolation source: fecal sample from pouch patient p17 | host: Homo sapiens | place: Israel: Tel-Aviv | collected 2016-03-29
GCGGTGGATGTGCGAATTGTGGCGGCCACCAATCAGCCCCTGGAGGAACTGATAGAACAAAGACGGTTTCGGGCCGACCTGTACTATCGCCTCAATGTGGTGCCCCTCTCCATACCGCCGTTGCGGGAACGGCAGGGCGATATTCTCCCTCTGGCCTATCACTTTCTGGACCGCTGCAACGAACGATATCAGAAGTCGGCCGTTATCAGCCGAGGGGCCGCACAGGCGCTGCTGTCCTATGATTGGCCGGGTAATGTACGGCAGCTCCAAAACTGCATCGAGTCGGCCGTCATTCTGTGTGGTCAGGAGGAGATCGACCCGGCCGACCTTTCTCTGGGCACGATCGCCAGACCGGTTGAGGCGGCCCAGCCCGCAGATACGCGGCAATATGGAACCCTGCGGGAAGAGACCATCCGTTTTGAGGGACAGTTGCTGCGGGCAGTGCTGGAGCAGTGCGGCGGAGACAGGGATGAGACTGCCCACCGGCTGGGCATCAGCCGGCGCACATTTTACCGCAAATGGTCGGAAACTCAGCCGTGACAAAAATGGCACAAGAGACAAATTTGACACCAATAAAAGGACAGATTTGACACAGGCGGGGTAGTCCTGCGTATCATACGCAGGACTACCCCGCCTGTTTTCCTAGGGGCCCAAGGGAAAGTGGCAGTTGGTCAGGAGTTGGCACGCAAGTTGCTTTTTTGTGAGTGTCCAAACAAACACAAGCCTTCACACATTTTATTTAAAAGAAAGGGGCAAAAGCATCCATGAAGAGCAGCAGCTATTCCGGATTTTTCAAACTCTCTGTTGAGGAGCGCATGAAGGAGGTGGCCGAGTTCTGTACACTGACGCCGGAGGAGCAGGCCATCCTGAAGGAGGCTGATTCCCTGGACATGGACAAGGCCGACCACATGATTGAGAATGTAATTGGCCGCTTTACGCTCCCCATGGGCGTGGGAATCAATTTCGTAATCAACGGCAAGGATTACGTCATCCCTATGGTTACGGAGGAGCCATCCGTGGTGGCGGCCTGCTCCAATGCAGCCAAGATGGCCCGGCCTGGCGGCGGCTTCACTACCGACTATACCGGCAGTGTCATGATTTCCCAGATCCAACTGCTGGACGTGCCTGCCCCCTTCTACGCCAAGGGGAAGATCCTGGAGAACAAGGAGAAGATCGCCGAGATCTGCAACGCCAGGGACCCCATGCTGGTGAAGCTGGGCGGCGGCGTGAAGGACGTGGAGGTCCGGGTGCTGGACTCCCTGGTGGGCCCAATGGTGGTGGTTCACCTGCTGGTGGACACCGGGGATGCCATGGGCGCCAACGCGGTGAACACTATGGCCGAGGCCGTGGCACCCTTCCTGGAGGAGCTCACCGGCGGCCGCGCCGAGCTGCGTATCCTCTCCAACCTGGCAGACCACCGAATCGCCCGCGCCCGCGCCGTCTTCAAGAAGGACGCCATTGGCGGGGAAGAGGTTGTCGATAAAATGATCGCCGCCTATGCCTTTGCCGCCGCAGATCCCTACCGGGCGGCCACCAACAACAAGGGCATCATGAACGGCATCATCCCCGTGGTCATTGCCACCGGCAACGACACCCGCGCTATCGAGTCCGGTGCCCACGCCTACGCCGCCCGCAGCGGACAGTACTCCCCCTTCGCAACCTGGGAGAAGAACGCCGACGGCGATCTGGTGGGCTCCATCGAGATGCCGATGGCCGTGGGCCTCGTGGGCGGCGCCACCAAAATTCACCCCGCCGCCAAGGTGGCAGTGAAGATGCTGGGCGTCAAGACCGCCGGGGAGCTGGCCCAGATCATTGCTGCCGTGGGCCTGGCTCAGAACATGGCCGCCATGCGGGCTTTGGCCACCGAGGGCATTCAGCGGGGCCACATGTCCCTCCACGCCCGCAACCTGGCCGCCACCGCCGGCGCCACCGGAGAGCTGCTGGAGAAAATTGTAAAGCAGATGGTATCTGAAAAGAATGTCCGGCTGGAGTACGCCCAGGAGCTGGTCAAACAGTATCAGAAGTAACCGGAGGGAGGCGCGCGTATGTTAGCCATTCTGGTGTCCCTGGCACTGCTGATCGTTCTCACCTTCCGTAAGATCAACATCGTGGTGGTGGGCATCGCCGCCGCCGCAGTCATGGCCCTCCTATCCGGTCAGCCGGTGGTGACCGCAGTGACCGATACCTATATGACAGGGGCCGCCCAATTTGTGAGGGACAACTTCCTGCTCTTCTTTTTCAGCGTCCTGTTCGGAAAGGTCATGGAGGAGACAGGGGCGGCTGCCTCCATTGCCAAATTCTTGGCTGAGCTGTTGGGGGAGAAGTTTGCCATCCTGGGCGTCATTTTCTCCGGCGCAGTGCTGGTCTATGGCGGTGTCACCACTCTGGTGGTGGTGTTCAGCCTGTATCCCATTGCCCTCTCCCTGTTCAAGAAGGCCAACCTGCCCCGCTATCTGCTGCCCGGCGCGATTGCCGGCGGTTGCTTTACCTTTGCCTGCGCAAACTTTCCCGGCACGCCCAATCTGGTCAATGTGATCCCCACCACCTATCTAGGGACCAACACCATGGCGGCCCCTCTGGTGGGCGTGATCACCGGAATTGCTGTCATGCTCATGGTGTGTGTTTACTTCCTGTGGGAGGCAAGTCGGGCCCGGGGGGACTGCTTTGTGGAGGACGAGGCCACTACCCAGAGCCTGGTCAAGGCGGCATCCATGGTGCGGCTGCCCAGCCCGATCATCGCCATCCTGCCCATTGTGCTCATCCTGATCCTGCTCAACGTGTTCAAGCAGCATGTGGTCGTGGCCATGCTGGGCGGCATCCTTCTGTGCGTGGTGCTGTTCTTTCGGAATGTCCACGGTGTGCTGGACATGTTCTCTTACTCTGCCGAAAATTCGGCCATCGCCATCATCAACACTGCGGTGGTGGTGGGCTTCGGCTCGGTTGTGCAGGCCTCTCAGGGATTTCAGAAGCTGCTGGACTTCGCCACCAGCCTGGAAAATATCCCGCCCCTGCTGGCCTTCGGCCTGATGACCACCATTCTGGCCGGCGCCTGCGGCTCCGGCTCCGGCGGTTTGGGTATCGCCCTGTCCGCCATGGCGGACAAATACATCTCCCTGGGCCTGGCCCCGGAGATCCTGCACCGGGTGGGCTCCGCCGCCTCCGTTGGCCTGGACAGTCTGCCCCATAACGGCGCGGTAATCACCCTGCTGACTATCTGCGGCCAAAGTCACAAGGAGAGCTATAAGTACATTTTCTTCCCCACGGTTGTCTTTACCCTGGCCGGCATGTTTCTCTCCATTGCCCTGGGGACCGTGCTCTATCCCATCTCATAAGGAGTTATATCATGGAACTAAAATTGCCTGAACAGATTGACGTTATCGACATCACCATGCGGGACGGGCTTCAGAATGAGGAACACTATGTGCCCCTGGAGGCCAAACTCTATCTGGCTGACAGGCTGATCAAGGCCGGCTTTAAGCGCCTGGAGGTGGGCTCCATCAGCCATGTGGCCTATGTGCCGCAGTTTAAGGACGTAGACGAGCTGCTGCTCAAGCTTCCCAAGGACGTGGACGTGGAGTATACCGTTCTGGCCCTCACCCCCAAGGCCATCGAGCGGGTGGGCGGCCTGCTGGACCGGGGGGCCAAGATCGACCGGGTGCTCACAGGCCAGATTGCCACCAGCGAAGCATACGCCATGAAGAACATGCGCCGTACCCACCAGCAGCTCTTTGACGAGGCAGCGAAGAACGTGAAGGCCCTCCACGATATGGGCATCAAGAGGGTGGCTGGCAACATCGGCACTGTGTTCGGCTGCCCGATCCAGGGGAAGGTATCCATCGAACGGGCCTACGAATTTGTGGATCGTATGTTTGATATCGGCTTTGACGAGGTAGAGCACTCCGATTCCGACGGTATCGCTACACCCAGGGACATTGCAGACTACTTCCAAGTCATTTTGGAAAAGCACCCAGACCCCGCACGGCACTCCTTCCATATCCATGATATCCGCGGTATGGGCATCGCCGGGTACTACGCAGCCATGCTGGCTGGTATCCGCACCTTTGACTGCACCGTGGGCGGCATCGGCGGCCAGGTGGCAAACTTTTTGGATGGTGTGCCGGTTAAGGGCGCGGGGGATTACTACTTTGACACCTGCCGCACCGGCTTGGTATCCACCGAAGACTTTATCACTATGGTCAATGGCATGGGTATCCATACCGGCGTGGATCAGGAGAAGCTCTATGCTCTCGGCCGCAATCTGGAAAAGATGCTGGGCCGTCCGCTTTACTCCTTTACCAGCACGGTGCGTTCTGGTTCGGGAGCATAACAGAAGCCACCGGCGGAGGTCTTTCGGTTTGTATGGGACTGGGCTGGAGACTGAAGTTCTAAGCGCAGGGACACCCGGAGCGTATATGGCGCGGTTGCCTGTCGGTGTCCGCTGCTCAAAACAGCTCGGTATAGATTTTGAGCACACGAGTCTCGTCCAGGGGGACGAAGCTGTTGTCCATCAGGCGGCCCTGGCCAGTGATGACGCTATGGGTAAAGTCCCGGAGGTCCTGCCTGGTGACGCCATACTCGTGGAGGGACCGTTTTGGAAGAAGCTGGTTGAGCAGCTCTTCCAGGCGGTCATATACGGCTTGGGTGCCGCAGCCCAGAAGGCGGGCGAGAAATTCATTCATTACGGCAATTTCTCCATCTTGGCGGAGCTCCAGATAGTTTTTCAGCACACCGGTGAACATGGCGTAGTTGCTCTCGCCGTGGGCCACATGGTATTTTCCACCCAGCGGATAGCTCATTGCGTGTACCGCCGCGCAGCCGGCGGTGCCGAAGGCAATGCCGGCGAAGTTGGATGCCACCAGGAAATCATCCAGCAGGATATGCAGGGCCTCACGGCCCTCGGACACGAGGCGCTGGTAGCCATGGAGAATCATTTCGATGGCTTTGTATCCGAACAGCTTGGTGTAGGGGGTAGCCCTGGGGGATAGGGAGGATTCCACCGCATGCACCAGGGCGTCAATGGAGCTGGCGGCAAACACGCCGAAGGGCAGCCCCTCCAGCAGTTGGGGAATGAGCACCGCGTGGTCGGCATACATGGCCGGGCTCACCAGACCCAGCTTGGTGCCCAGACGGGTGCGGGCGATGATGGAGAGGTTGGTCACCTCGCTGCCCGTGCCGCAGGTGGTGGGGACGAGCACCAGCTCCCGCCGCTTATCCAGGGCGGGGGCCCTGTCAAACAGGGTGTCTACCCCCTCGCCGCTGGAGACTGCCAGGACCTTGGCGATGTCGAGCACTGTGCCGCCGCCAATGGCAATGACACGGGTACAGCCCATTCTGGCCGCGTCGGCCAGAATGGCGTCTACCATCACATCGGTGGGTTCTCCGGCGCCGTATTCCTCCTGATAGATGGTGTGAACCGGAAGTCCCATCTGGCCGAGGTAGGGCTCGTAGATGTATTTATTAGTCAGAACCAGGTCACGTTCTCCCGGATGAAATTCCTTTACAAAGTCCAGACAGGTCTCAAAGCGGTGAAGCGTGGGGCGGATTAGAAGTTCTACCATGGTGTTTCTCAAATCCTTTCAAGCTTGGTTTGTCTGCAAAACAGATGTGGTATCTGTTGTTGTCTGTATGCAAAATATATGCCAAATTGCACCCGCTCAGAAATTCTGAGCGGGTGCAATTTTACAGCAGGCCATATTTTTTGAGCTTGTACTGCAATGTCCGGCGGGAGATACCAAGGTATTGGGCGGTTTTTTCGCGGTGTCCGCCATGCAGACGGAGTGCCATTTGAATGCGGAGATACTCCTCATTGAGGCATTCCGGGCCGGATTCCGGGGAGGGAGGCTCCAGCTGAAGCATGCCTGTGGGAATCTGGTTGATTTTGACCACGGATGACTCGCTCATAACCACCATGTGCTCTACAAGGTTGCGCAGTTCGCGGATGTTTCCCGGCCATTTGTAGTGATTCAGGATTTGATAGACGCGGCTTGAAAATTCCTTTTGAAGACCGTATTTCTGACAGAAGTGGTCTAAAAAGTAGTCGGCCAGGGGAGTAATGTCCTCCCGGCGCTCTCGGAGAGGCGGAATGGTGATGGGAATGACGTTAAGACGGTAATACAGATCCATGCGGAACGTTCCCTCCTTGACACACTGAGCGAGAGCCACATTAGAGGCGCAGATCAGCCGGAAATTCACGGCCCGCGGTTTGACTGAGCCTACCGGAATAACCGCTTTGGTTTCCAGAACCCGCAGCAGCTTGGCCTGGAGAGACAGCGGCATGGAGTTTACCTCATCAAGAAGGAGGGTGTTGTTGGCGGCGGCTTCAATCAGGCCGATCTTTCCGCCGGAGGCGGCCCCGGTGAACGCACCCTTCTCATAGCCGAAGAGCTCCGCCTCCAATAGGGATTCGGGGAGAGAGGTGCAGTTGATAGCCACCATCTGCTTTTTTCTGTAGGGGCTGTGCTGGTGGATATACTGGGCCACGATCTCCTTCCCGGTTCCGGATTCTCCCAGAAGGAGCACGGAAGCGTCGCTCTGCGCCGCACGTGCGGCCTGCCTCAGAACGCCCACCATGGCGGGACTTTTGGCAATCACCTCTCTGCGGTCGTCCCAATTGCCGCGTATTCCTGTAGCAATGGCGTTGATGGCCTTGGCGTGGCTGTATTTCTGGTTCATGGCATCAACCTGGATCTGGCAGGAGATGGCGTATACAATTTCACCCTGTGCGTTGAAAATAGGGGACACGGTTACCAGACGGCCCACCTGTTTCCCGTCGGCAGAAACTGTAACATGAATCTGCGTGACAGCCCGCTTCTCGTGGTAGACCTTGTCTACGACGCTCTCCTTGTAGAGTCCGCTTGCGATGAAGTCATATACCGTATGATTTAAGTAGTCCTGACGGGTTCGCCCTGTGTATTGCAGGAGCGTCTTATTGACAAACAGGTATGTTCCTTTGTTATCAAAGATGATAATTCCAACATCCAGATTATCCAGGATGTTTTCCAGCCCGGGCAGATTGCTTGCCATAGCTTCCAGCCCTCCTTATGCGTTCTGCTCCTATGCGTTTCCCCTTTAAAACTATCAAATGGAGGGCAAAAAATCAACCACAATTGTAGTGAGTTGCACAGGCGAAATTGGAACTGCACATTGAAATACAAGGATTCCTGAGTGAGCATTTGCACAAAAATTGCATTGTCATGCCCTGAATGTGCAATTCCGGCGGGAAGTCGTGAATTTGCCTCGAGAAGTGGCCGAAACAGGGGGGAAAAACAGGGGGATACGGGCTGGCATCCGGTTTGCTTCCTAAGGTGGTCAGACACGACCTATGTCCTGTCACACGATTTTAGCAAGGAGAAGGAGGACTGCAATTGATGAAAGCGGCAATTATGGGCGCTGGAGCAATGGGAACCGTCTTGGGTGCCTTTCTTACCAGAAACGGGTTCCCGGTGGATCTAATCGACTCCTATCCGGCCCAGGTGGATGCACTCAACGAAAAAGGGGCCGGCGTTGTTGGCTGTGCAGAGCTGACTGTCCCGGTCCGTGCACTGCTGCCGGAGCAGATGGAAGGGGTCTATGACCTGGTGTTTCTGATGGTCAAGCAGACCAACAATGAGGCGAGCCTTCGGGCGCTGTTGCCCCATTTGGGAGAGAACAGTACGGTATGTACCTTGCAGAACGGAGTGCCGGAATTAGCTGTGGCCGAGTTCGTCGGCCGGAACCGCACAGTAGGCGGAGCCTGCCGTTGGGGGGCCACGTTTGTGGAGCCCGGTATCTCCGAGCTGACCAACGCCCTCTCCGCCCGCACGGTTCTGTTTGAGATCGGGGAGATCGACGGACGTATTACCGACCGCATCCGAGCGGTGGCCGAGGTTTTGGGCCATATGGACAACGGCAAGGTGGAGATTACCGACAACCTGATGGGGGCCCGGTGGCTCAAGCTGATGCTCAACTGCTGCATGAGTGGCCTGTCCTCGGCCTTGGGCTGTACCTTTGAGTCGGTAATCTCCAGTGAAAAGGCGCTGGCCTGCACCTCCTATCTTGCGGCTGAGGTGGTCCATGCAGCGCGGGCCGCGGGCTTCCAGCTAACGGATACCAACGGACTGAATACCGCAGAGATCGCCGACTTTCAGACGGCGGAGGAGCTGGAGCGCTCCAAGGGCTACATCTACCGCAACTACTATCCCCTGCGCACCGCCAAGGCCAGCATGCTGCAGGATCTGGAGCGGGGCAAAAAGACGGAGATCCAGATGATTAACGGCTATGTCAGCGCCATGGGCCGCAAGTACGGTGTTCCCACCCCGTTCAACGACCTGGTAGTGAAGATAATTACTGATATAGAGGAGGGCCGCCGTAGAGCGGAATTCGGCAACCTGGCTCTGTTTGTCCTGCCGGAGTTGCAATAAGAAAGAGACAAAAAGGAGGAAAACCTATGTCCTACGTCCGCAACGACAGCCTGATGTACCAAATGCCGGTTCATTTCGGGCCCTGCGTAACTCCCCGACAGAACAAAGAGGGGAAGCGCTTTATCTATGACCAGGCTACGCGACTGACCAAGCATACTATTGTCTACGAAAGTGATCCGGAGGCCCTGTCCGCTGTCCTGCCCCAGCGGTTCGAGCTGGCTGCCCCCTACGTCATCATCAATATGAACATGCTGCGGGACGTGGCTTGGCTGGCTGGACACGGATACAACCTTACCGGCGTCTCTGTGCCCACCCGTTTCCATGGAGAAAAGGGGGTGGTGGAAGGCAACCTGCTTCTGGTTATGTGGGAAAACCATGCCGACCCCATTATTACCGGCCGGGAGCAGCTCGGTTACAGCAAGATATTTGCCTCCATCGACGACATCCATACGTACGGGGGGGTATCAAAGACGGAGCTGACCTCCTGGGGATTCCGCTTTCTGGAGCTGGAGTTTGATGCCAACCGCCAGCCGGAGAATCTGGAGGAGCTGAAACGGGTGCTGAATAACCCGGATAGTCAGGGCATCATGCACTATAAGTACATCCCGCGTACCGGCGGCGGCTTCACTCAGGCGGATGCGGAATATGTCTGCCTGAATCCTAAAGCAGCCAAGCTGCCTGACGACGTAAAGAAGTATCCGGCGGATCAGCTGACCTATATGGGCGGTCAGGTGCGCTGGCATATACCCACCTGGGAGGATATGCCCACCCAGTACCATGTGGCACAGGTTCTGGGCAGTCTGCCGGTCAAGCGGATCGTCGGCGCGGTACGTTCGGAGGGCTATACCCTGGGCGATCTTTATGGGCAGACCACCGTCATGTGAGGCCTGCGGAGAAGCAAAAGCAAAGAGAATGAAGGAGCGCATTACCACGGAAGGAGTGATTGTATGTCCCCCAGCGTTATCAGCCTGATCGGTATCCTGTTGGGCATGGTCATCTTGGTTTTCCTGGCATTCAAAGGCTATAATGTCATTATCGTTTCTGTTATCGCCGCACTGGTTGTGGCCGTTTTTGCCGGCACCGACATTCTGCCGCTGATTACAGACTCCTATATGACCAAGTTCGCTGACTTTGCAAAAAATAATTTTATGATCTTTCTGCTTAGTGCCGTCTTTGGAAAGCTCATGGGCGATTCCGGAGCGGCCGACGCCATCGCCTACTCCATGCTGCGCGTGGTCAACCACGTTCACAGCCAGCGAACCAAGCAGTTGGTCGGCGGTCTGATGATCACCGCCATTGTAGCGGTTCTGACCTATGGCGGCGTCAGCCTGTTTGTCGTCATCTTCACCCTGATCTCCATCGGCCGCAAGCTCTTTGAGGAGCTGGACATCCCCTGGCGGCACTACCTTACCTTCCACGGCATCGGTTCAGCTACCTTTACCATGACCATGCTCCCCGGTACGGCAGCGCTTCAGAACATTATTCCCACGCAGTATCTGGGCACTACGCCAATGGCGGGGGCCGCCATCGGCCTGACCGGCGCTGCTATCCAGATTTTACTGTGTGTTCTCTGGGCAGCCTTTATACTCAAGCGCGCCCGCGCCCGGGGTGAGGGCTTCCGCCCCTCCGGCGAAGCAGTCAAGGCCGCCTACCGGGATGAGGATGAAAAGAAAGCCGCCGCAGGAGAAAGCCAGGTCGGCATACCTCTGCTGCTGGCCCTGATTCCTCCGGTTGTCCTGCTTCTGGTGCTCAATGTCTGCAAGCTGCATGCGGTTATCGCGCTCTCCTGCGGCATTCTGGTATGTCTGATCCTGTTCGGTCTGATCCTGCGCCGCCTGGATAACCTCAAGGCCACTCTGGCAGCCGGCGCGGTGAATTCCATTTCCACCATCGGTACCACATGTGCTGTAGTGGGCTTTGGAGGCGTGGTGGCTGCGGTCTCCGGCTATCAACTGATCCTGGGCTCTCTGACCAGTATCCCGGGCCCGGCCATTTTCAAGCTGATTATCGCCGTGAACGTGGCGGCCGGCCTCACCGGTTCCTCCTCCGGCGGCCTTTCCATCGCTCTGGAAAACATGCAGGATTACTTCCTGGGGCTCGGCTTGTCTCCCAACGTCATTCACCGCATTGGCGCCATGTCCTCCGGCGGACTGGACTCCATGCCCCACGTCAGCGGCTTTGTCAATAACCTTCAGGTGTGCCGCCTGAATCACCGCCAGTCTTACCCCTCTTATGCCATGGTCTGTCTGGTCATTCCCATCGTCACAACCTGTGCCTGTGCTGTACTGCTCCAACTGGGTATTCTGCCTGCTGTTTAGTGGATTTAGAAAAAATGGATTTGAACATTTGCAGAAAGGAGTCTATATTGTTATGGAGCTCAATCTGAACGGAAAAGTCGTCGTTGTTACCGGCGGCTCCAGCGGTATCGGGGAGGAAACCGCCATGGAGTTTGCCCGGGAGGGCTGCCAGGTGACCATCGCCTCACGCAGTGAGAAAAAGCTGGCGGAAGCCGCCGGGCGGTTCGAGGCCGAGGGCTTTCAGGTCCACACCCAAGTCGTGGACGTATCCAAGCCGGAAGATATCAGCGCCCTGGGCGAGAAGGTCTTTCAGCAGTTTGGCCGTATCGACGTGTGGATCAACAACGCCGGAGGGAATATCACCAAGCCCTTCCTGGAGCTCACGGTGGAGGACTGGAACTTTGTTATCAGCACCAACATGACTTCCGTATTTTGGGGTACCCATGTGGCAGTCGACTACATGAGACGGACTGGCGGCGGCGTCATTCTCAATACCTCATCCTACATGGCGCTTATTCCTGCCACACAGAAGATTGCCTACGCAGCTACCAAGGCGGGCATTGTGAACATGACCAAGACGACTGCCGGTGAGCTGGCCCCCTTGGGTATCCGGGTCAACTGTGTGGTGCCCGGCCTGATTCAGACGCCAATTGCGGCCGAGCGTATCGCTGCCAACCGGGAAAAGCTGTGTGCCCAGATTGCGCTACAGCGCTTCGGAGTCCCTTCTGATGTATCTCGTGTTTACACCTTCCTGGCGTCCGATGCTGCGGCATTCATCACCGGCGCCGCAATCGAGGTCAGCGGCGGAAAGCTCTGTGTCCAGGATATCGGCGCTCCCTGGGGAAAGCAGATCTGACCGAGGAAGGCAAATGGTAAATTTGTTTCTTTATCATCTGCTTGTATAGGACAGCCTCGACAGATGCTCCATTTGACAGATGGCTCTTACTTGTACGGAAGTCAAAGTTATAAATACTATATTTGAAACCAGAGAGAAGCAGCCGGGATGTGTGTGTTCCGGCTGCTTCTGTCAGATTTTAAATTTATTCACTGGCTTTCTTTGCATTCTGGCACTACCCCAAACCGTGAACCCTACAGGATTCCGGAGCTAACCGAGAGCGGACGCCCCTCATTCCCCGGCCGCATGGCGCTGGGAGGTGGTGGCCGCGTTGGTGCAGGCGCCTGGGGGGAGCCACGCTGACAAGTGCCCCTGCGTCCCGGATTGCGTTCCTGGTGTCCGCCCAGTCAACTGCTTTTTTTGATGAGCGGTTTATGGACGTTTGGAGCGTGTAGACGCTTTTCAGACCCGCATGAGTGGTGGGGCTCTTTACAAACAGAAGTGCGTATATTATCATAGGGGACATCTGGATAATAGGGAGGGTTTTTGTGGAACGGCTCACTTATACGGCGCTGGAACAGGGGAGATATGACGGATACCTGCTGCGGCAGGCCCCTGAGCGGGTACTCCAATTCGGTGAAGGAAACTTTCTGCGGGGATTCGCAGAACATTTCATTGACGTGATGAACGAGCGTACAGACTTTCAGGGTAAGGTAGTGGTGGTTCCCCCCGCCTCTGCCGGAAAGACCGGCCGCATCAACGATCAGGAGGGGCTCTACCAGCTCTGCCTGCGGGGGCGGCGCAACGGGGAGACGGTGGATCAGTGCCGGATAGTGAGTTGTATCAGCCGGGCGGTGGACGTGTTTGAGGAGTATGACGCCTTTCTCCGCACGGCCCATAATCCGAATATGCGCTTTATCCTCTCCAATACCACCGAGGCAGGAATCGTCTACGAGCCGTCCAGCCGGATGGACGACCGCCCCCCCGCAGGGTTCCCGGCCAAGCTCGCACGGCTGCTGTGGGAACGCTACCAGACCGGACTGCCGGGGTACATCATTTTTCCCTGTGAGCTCATTGCGGACAACGGCGGGACGCTGCGGGACTGCGTACTGCGCCACGCCCGGGACTGGGGGCTGGAGGCGGGCTTTTTCCGCTGGCTGGAGGAGGAGAACGCCTTTTGCAGCACTTTGGTGGACCGCATTGTTACCGGCTATTCCCCGGAGCAGGCCGGGGCGGTGGCGGAGGCCACAGGCCTGGAGGACAAGCTGCTGGATGTGGCGGAGCCCTTCGCCCAGTGGATTATTGAGGCTCCGGAGTGGGTGCAGGGGGAGTTCCCGGCGGAGCAGGCCGGTCTGCCCGTGCGCTTTGTGGCCGATCACCGCCCCTACCGGGAGCGGAAGGTGCGCATTCTCAACGGGGGCCACACTGTCCTGACCCCGGCGGCCCTCCTCTCCGGGCACACGCTGGTGCGCACCTGCATGGCGGACCGGGGGCTGAGGAACTTCCTGGATGGGGCGCTGTTTCAGGAGATTATCCCCACACTCTCCCTCCCCCGGGCGGAGTGCGAGGACTTCGCCCTGGCGGTGGAGGAGCGGTTTGACAACCCCTACGTGGACCACCGCCTGGTGGACATTGCCCTCAATTCCGTCTCCAAGTGGCGGGCGCGGGTGTTGCCCAGCGTGGAGGCCTTCCACCGCCGGCAGGGGGCGCTGCCCCTCCGGCTGGTATTTTCTTTTGCGGCCCTCTGCGCCCTCTACAGCCGGGG
>SKEB01001099.1_pt1 | contig 13262 bp, 12 predicted proteins | sample 4826561 | NCBI WGS metagenome assembly SKEB01 (sample SAMN11008820, study PRJNA524170) | human gut metagenome | biome: Human fecal sample; material: Feces; isolation source: fecal sample from pouch patient p17 | host: Homo sapiens | place: Israel: Tel-Aviv | collected 2016-03-29
CATTTATATTAATTGTTATTAATATAATTTTTAAATTTAGTTAAAACATTTCATATTAATTAATATTAAAAATAATTTATTAATATGTTTTAACAAGTGAAGTATATATATCTAATAAAAATGATTTGCGATTTATAGATCAGAATATGAAGGATTTAATTTATCTATTTCGCAAGTACTTATATTTTGTACTTTTACGAATTCATAAAATTCATAAATTCAGCAGGAAGGTTTTTCGACTGCCCTCTTCTTTATTCAATTTTTGAAAATAAAAAAAGAATGGGAGAAGTATTGAATTGGGAAAATAATTAGTTGTAAGAAAAAAAATAGGGTCTTATTAGCTCTCTCTTTCTAACAAGACCCTTTGAATAACAGTATCCTTTTCCAGATACTTTACAACCAATCAGGAGAATTGAAAGGACGAATCCTTTCAAGCGTCATTGTTGACCTTTCTTTCCCGAGTATCAAGAACAAGTTGAGCCTATAATCATTAACAATATTGTTAATTATTTAAATTATTTCTTTATTCTTCTCCTAAACTTCTTTTTATAAATAACAAGTTAGGAAAGAATAGAGATTTCTTATTTACTAATCAATATTTGCTATTTGAATATTTATTTACATTTGAGGACCCCATTTTATGAACAGTGCGCACGATTTAGATACTTGGCGCTTGTTTTTTAAAGTTGTCAATTTAGGCTCTGTTTCTAAGGCTGCACAATCTTTGCATCAAGAGACTTCGGCAATTTCAAGAAAACTCAATAAGCTTGAAAAAGATTTAGGTACAGAATTGTTCACAAAGGATGGCAGAAAGCTGAAGCTTACCTCTGCTGGCTATGTTGCTTTTTCCCGAATGAGAAGAATTGTTTTGGATGCGGGCTGTCTAATTAATGATCTTTCAAAAGGTCAGGATACTCTAGAGAACCTGATTACGATTGCCGCGCCAATCGGTATCAGCGAGAAACTTATCCCTATTTGTCTTTTGGACTACCTAAAGATAGAACCTTCGACTCATTTTACATGTCGCTCCATGAGCTATGTAGAGCTCTTTAGTACAGAGACGTTCCAAGGATATGACATTATCTTAAGTATGACTCCTATTACTACCGCCACCAATACCACTATGCTTTTAGGTGGTATTCAACATATTCTGGCAGCCTCAACTCAGTTTCTTAACAATGAAAATGTCTCAATCCGACACCCCGAAGATTTAAAGAAATATCCCACATTTTCTTTTTATTCCAGAAATAGAGAAAGAAATGTTCAGTTAAAGAATGACGTTGAAACCTTTCATTTAAACCTTGACGCTTGCTGTCGTTTTAATCATCCAGGCGCAGTTAAAACGGCGGTGTTAGAAAATTACGGTATTGGCGTCTATTGTCCTAATTATTTCTATTCTTCTGAACTTGCGAGCGGACTCGTCCAACAGCTTTTACCTCAATGGACAATGCCGCTTCAACAAGTATATTTAAACAAGAAACATACCCAGAGAACCTATGTCAATGATTTTATTAATTGGTTCTGTAAGAGATTCACAGAGTTTGACGGTATTATTTCTCCGCTGTCTAATGGTTTTTGGATGTCTGATTTTTCAGCGAATTTGGAGCATCTGTGAAGTATATAGAAAAGGTAATTCTCCTTTCAGAAGAGACCAGCTTCCGGTCATATTTACAGGCGGAATTAAGTAAAAAGTATGAAATTCACACCTTTGGAGTCAAAGATATCTCCAAAGAAGGATTAAGTAATCTTACAAGTGCGTTAGCATTAATTCAGCCTAGCTGCATAATCAATGCCCTTCCCCTGTCCTTTTATGAAAAGCACCAAGAATACGGGCCGTGCATTCAAAGAAGTTTAATTGGGACAGAATCTTTTTATTTAGAGGTTAAGCCCTTTAATTTCACGAAAAATGCAATTAGGACTGTGTTTAAGCCCTACTCTGCTTTGGTTCATTCGGCTTTTATAGAGATAGGTTTGATGCATTCTTTTAGAACAAATAATCTCATCACTAACTTTCTTGAGAGAGTTAAAGGAAAAAGAAAACTAACACTCAAGGATGAAAGCTCGGTGCCTCTTATTTCTGAAAGAATGGCAGCGAAATACTTGCAGTTATTTTTAAGTAAGGCCTCCTTAAATTTCAACCTCATACGGAATTATCAGCTCTGCGAGAATGGATTTCCTCGCTTATCAGATGTTTTTCAACAAGCTTTAAGTACGGCATCGAAAATCAATCCTTCAGACTACAAAGCTCAGCTATTTTTTCACTCCAATTCAAAACCTAGTTTTCCATCCTTTGATAATTCCTCATTCCAAATGGATGCAGAAGTAATCCTGGGTGACTGGAAAGACGGTGTAATCGAGACAGCTTCGGGCTGGGTGTCGGAGCATTAGTTATATTGGAGAAAATAAGGAAAAGCGCAGAGGTTTAATCTGCGCTTTTGTGAATTTAGTTGGCTAGAGATTAGGCTTTTTTACCCATGACATTTCTACCAGCAACGTAACCGGAGGTGTGAGCGAATCCGCAAGCATTTCCGCCGCAATAGAATGCTCCGTGAACACCGGCAACTGTTTCTCCAGCTGCATAGAAATGGTTGACCGGTTTGAGATCCCAACCTAGAACTTGGAGGTCTTCATTAACACGAACGCCGCCGCAAGAAAGGTTATTCCATGGTTCCATCTTAATCATGTACCAAGGACCTTGACTCAGTTTCCACTGCTGATCAGTACGGCCGAACTGTGTATCGTTCTTCGTTTCAACAGCTTTATTCCATTGGTCGAGCTGCTTTTTCAAACCTTCCAAGTTAACGCCGGACTTCTTACTCAGTTCTTCAAGTGTGTCGCATTTCCAAAGGTTTTCGCCTTTGGCAAATTCAGCATTGACTCTTTCTGCTGGCCAGCTTGGCAGACCGATAAGAGCGCCAAGTTTGATCTTTGACAATGTACGATCCCAACCGGCTTGGTCAGTCAAGACATAATGACAGCCTTCAGGCTGGAAAGCCAAGTGAGGTGTTACGTGGCAGATACCTTCTTTTTCTGTAATGAAGCGCTGTCCGTTCTTGTTAACCAAGATTCCACCGTTATTGGTAATGAACCACCAACGGCAGTATGGGCCATTTCGTCCGTTGATAACAATGCCGCAAGGATAAGAGGCGATGTATTGCATATGAGAAAGAGGGACACCAACGTCACGAACTGCAATTCTCATTGCAGTACCGTCGTTCTTAGGACCACCGATGGCAACGCCCTTACCTGCTACGCTTGGAACCCAGGCATCCAAAGATTCCGGTGTGCCGGTGATACCGCCGGTTGCCATAACAACGCCTTTGTTGGCTTTAACATTTTTGGCCTTCTCGCCTTCACCAACTTGAACTCCCAAGACAGTATTCGTTTCCGGATCAAAATAGAAACGTGTTACACCCATTCCGTGGTTGATCTTAATTCCGCGCTGATCCAATAATTTAACCAAAACTTCAATGTAGTCACGGCCTTTAAAGGAGTCTTGTCTATGTGCTCTTAAGCGGGAATGACCGGCATAAGGTTCCAAATGGTGCTTTGCAAGTCCGTTGTCTGCAAGGAAGTCAAATGCTTTGCCGGAATTTTTTGCGAAGCAGTAAACCGGTTCTTTCAAGCTCATGTAGTTACCGTAGGCCATGATATCTTCAGCAAATTGCTGCCAAGTATCTTTTTTGCCTTCCGGATCAGAATTTTGGAGCTTAGAACCCCAGGCTGTGAACAAACCGCCGCAAAGATTAGTAGCTGTGTGGAATGGAGATTTTCCTGCATCGTATACAGCAACTTTGCCTCCCGCATCGTGAGCCTGGCAAGCAGCCATCATACCTGCTCCGCCGCAGCCTAAAACGACAACGTCTACTTCATCATCCCATTTAGATGGAACAGATGGATTTGAAGAAGCGGCAAAAGCCGGAGATGCGACTGCGGAAGCGCCTGCAACAGCAGCTGCACCTAAGAAAGAACGACGTGAAATATTCTGTGTCATGACTTATTCTCCTTTCATCTTGATATTGAAAGTATGGCAATCGTTGCATTCAAGGCGTGGTTTGCCTTTGACGCTGTGACAGTTAGTGCAGTTCTGATCGCCGCGATGAGAAGAGTGTGGGTTTGGATTCAATTTAGCTGTCTTTTGTGCGACGGCATCATAAGATTGGTGGCACATTAAGCAGTCCTTTGTCTGTGCATTGTCAGGAAGATTGGCATGCATCGGAGAATTTTTCAGCTGAGCTTGTGCTGAAAAGCTGATTGTAGCTGCACACAGAGCAAAGGCAGCTAATTTGAACAAACGGGAAAATTGCATTTATTTTTCTCCTTGGTAGGGATTGAGGATTTAAATATGTTTTCAAATCCGTTAAGTGAAATTTAAGGCAACTTATCAAAACGCCATACCTACCAAAGAACATTAGTAGTTTTACTTAATTACATTCCAAGAAGAAAAAGGCTTAATATTCAAAAAGATAAAGCACTCTGGTTTTCTTCAAAGAGGAACACCTGAAACCTCTATATTGGCAGTTATTCTTGTATTCCAATAAAAATGCCTGCTTTATGCACAAAAAAAGCTCGGCGATGGTCCGAGCTTGTTGAAAAGAAATACTTTTATTTTTTAAAAGTAACTTTGACACCTGCTAAAAGCAAAGAGGCAATCAAAGACTTCATAACCGCTGGTGCAAAGAACGGGAGCAAGCCTACGGCAAAAGCCTTTTCGGAACCGGTAATAAGCATCAGCCAGAAGCCGCCGAAAAGAACAATGAAGATGTTCGAAAAGAATTGAGCCAGAGTGCTTCTAAAGATGTTTACCCCAGACCAGCCCTTCTCAGCTAAAAGTCCTGTAATCAAAGCTCCAAAGGGAAAAGCAATTAAATAGCCTCCTGTCGGACCAATTAAAGCGGCTGGGCCGGACAATGGTGTAGCAAAAATAGGAAGGCCGGCCAATCCTGCTAAAACAAAAGCAAGAACTGTAAGGAATCCTTTGCGTGCTCCCAGAACCGCACCAATTAAACCAATAGCGCATGTTTGCATCGTTAAAGGAACAGGTCCGATCTGAACAGCCATTTTGCTTGCTGCAATAAGAGCAATAAACGCTGCCGAACAGCTCAGCACCGTCTTAAATGAAGGGATGGAAATGCCCCAGGTTTGAGAGTTTGCCATTTTTTTTCTCCTTTAATAGACCGGTAAATAATAATGGCTTTTTTTTCAATTTTTTATTCTGCCAGCTGAACAACTATCGTCAAAAGTCTTATTCCACGGGACTTTCAAGGAAGTTCAATGAAGATATTTTGAAATGAATCCAAATAAGAGAAGTTAACAAAACTGATTGGGAAAAAATACTATCGATTAATATGCAAACAAATGTAAATGCTAAAAAGAATGCCAGTTTGTCTTTGTTACAAAATGACCTTTTTCAGGCCTGTTACAGCTGAAATAAATAACGATAATAGGACGAAAAAACAGGAGAAAAAATGAAAGAACTAACCTATTCAGGATTTGTTCGGTCGGATGAAAAGTTTTATTCAACCGGTGAAGAATGGGCCAATGCTATTACTCATGCATTGGCTACTATTGCGGCTATCGTCGGACTCGTGTTTTTAACCATCTATGCGACAGATTCTAACTCTGCCCTCGTAGTCACTACCGTTACCATTTTCGGCTCGTCTCTCATTCTTCTTTATCTTGCAAGTACTCTTTACCATGCGATCCCTTTTCCGAGAGCAAAGAAGATTTTTCAGATCTTTGACCACTCGGCTATTTTTCTGCTGATTGCAGGCAGCTATACACCGTTTACCTTGAATGTGCTAAACAATTGGGTTGGTTATACGGTTTGTGCAGCCGTTTGGGTAATTGCCATTGTGGGCATTGTTTTTCAACCATGGCTGATAAAAATGAGTGACAAATGGAATACGTGCCTTTACCTTCTTCAAGGGTGGTGCATTCTTTTTGCCGCCAAGCCAATGATTGATGCAATGCCATTTACCGGCCTAGTTCTTTTGGTTGCCGGAGGTCTGCTCTATTCTTTAGGCACAATATTCTTTAATTGGCAGCGTCTTCCTTATCATCACGCCATCTGGCATGTCTTTGTTCTTGGAGGAAGCCTTACTCATTATTTTGCCGTGATGTACACCTTTTAAGACGTTACGATTTCCTAAAACCACATGGTTATGCCGCCTCTCTTTGGGCGGTTTTCTTTCGCCTAAGTTGGGTTATCAATGGAGTAAAGAGTAGCCATAAGCCAACATACTTTCTAAACTAGTTAACAGCATAAAAGAACTCTTACGAAAGGCTTACTATGCGACACTCATTACTGCTCCTACTCCTTCTCCCTCTACTCTCTTTATCTGCAGCTCAAGCGGCGAGCGGGGATGAAGCTATAGCAAAACATCAACAAGGGAAATTAGAAGAAGCCGCAAAAATTGCTCAGACGGGCTGCGAACAGAACGATGCAACGGGTTGTTTTTACATGGGATTTAAACTTCAGCAGGAAAGGAAATTAGAACAAGCGAATGTTTATTATGAGAAAGCCTGCGGACTTAACTTGGCTGTCGGATGTCTCTCTCTTGCTAATAATTTCCGCCAGGGACTCGGAGTTAAACGCGATAACGAAGTAAGTATGAAGTTTTATCAAAAAGCATGTGACTTAGGCGAAAAACTTGCTTGTACACATTTAAAGAAATAGGAAATAAAAATGTTTAAAAAGAAATTGATTTGTGGTGCGATTTTACTCGGTACTATTTCTGCTGCTGCCTCTGCTTCTCAAGTTTACAAAGACTCATTCGAGGCCTTAGGCACTACCATTACAAGCCAAGTCAAAGCTGATACCGAAGAAAAAGCGGCATTTTGCATGAATGCTATCCGAGATGAAACAAACAGATTAGAACAACTTTTATCAGCATATATTCCAACAAGCGATATCTCAAAACTTGGAAAATCAAACGGTGAATGGATTGAGGTCAGTGCCGATACAGCAGAGATCTTAGATTTAACTACTCAAATCTGTGAAATGACTAATGGAGCTTTAGACCCAACAGTCGGTACGCTGGTTAAGCTATGGAGCGTCGATCATTCCAACCATCGGGTTCCATCTGAAGCGGAAATCGCTGAAGCCCTAAAGAAGGTGGATTACAAACAAATCCAAACTAAAAAAGAAGGCGATAAGTATTTTGCCAAGATAGGAAAAGGCCAAGAAATTACCTTAGGAGCAACTGGCAAGGGGTTCATTTCAGACAAAGTTGCAGCCAAGTTAAGGTCCAATGGATGCAATGATGCCCTAGTTAGTCTTGGAGGAAATATTATCACCCTCGGAACGAACGGCCGAGGAGATCCATGGCTCATAGGAATTCAAGAACCCGATGTTCAGCGCGGCAAAAATTTTGCAGCAGTTCCCTCCAAAGATGAATCTGTCGTGACAAGCGGAGACTATGAAAAGTTCTTTATTAAGGATGGAAAGAAATACCACCATATTCTGAATCCAAAAACCGGCTATCCGGTCCCTGCCACCTTATCCTCAGTCACTATTATCAACAGAAATTCCGGTTATGCGGATGGCTTATGTACAGCTCTCTTTGTTCTAGGTTGGGATGGTGCACTTAGATTTTTAGTCGATCACCCGGAATTAAAAGCTGTCTTGATTGATGAAAAACTAGAACACGCTGCTGCAACAGAAAATCTAAAAGGAGATTTAATTGTTATTGAACCAGTTTATCAGGTTGGTTTCATTCAGAAGGAATAACAACTCACTCAGGTAAGCATCGTCTGTTGTTTAATCTTTAAGGATGTTGCAAAATTCCCTCTTCCTAAGGGGAATTTTCACAGCTCTTCTTCTATTGTCCACGAGTATTCTATATAAGAATTATCTTGTTGATTTAAAAACAAACAGAGGGAATCGAACCCTCTGCATGCTATGGTGAAGTGTTCTATACCAAAGACACTTACCATGGCCTATTTTACCGTTTCTGAGGACTTGCTTTTTTATGCCTGTCCCCTTCCGCTATCTAAGCGTAAAAAACTTGACGCATATTTGTTACTTTTAGAGAAATCATCTGCTGGAAAATACTTGAAGCAGATAAACTTCTATTCTGAGGCTGACAGGCCAAAAAGAATGGAAATGCAACGAAAACTTCAACCTTACGCGATAGTTAAAAAGAGGTATAGAAAAAAGTGGAAGTGCTAATTCGAAAAATATCGAATTTTGCAACATCCCCTTTTTAGTAGCATGAAGCCTCTATGCCTAGAAAATAAAGTTTTTCTGGATTTTGGGCAATCATACAAAAACCTCCCAGGTTCTTCACCAACGGGAGGTTTCTGATGTCTAAGTAAAAAATTACTTAGCAGGCGCCGTTTTTGCAGTTGAAGTTGCTGCAGAAGTAGCGGCTGGTGCAGGAGCTGCAACCGATTTGACTGCGGGAGCGGGAGCTGGAGATGCTGCCGTAGTCTTGGCTGCGGAGGTCGCTGCACTTGTTGCAGCCGGAGCTGTTGCAGGAGCTGGTTTTACATTAAAACCTTCTTTAGTTTTGTCGTAAAGCTCTTGTGCAATCTTTTCAACATTCTTAGATTGATTTACAGCCTTCGGCTGAACATTTGTACTTGCACCGCTTGTACTGTTGGGCGTATAAGGCTGCGCATCTTTCTGGAGCTGTTCAGGCGTTAAATTTTGTGGCGGCATCGGGCTTGCGCTTGTAGAAGCGGAGACCGGGAATACCCAAGCCTGATCAAGCGGAGGATATGCGTTATTCGTCTTGATATACTCATCGACTTGTGTGTAGTCGTGGCCAACATCTTTATGGCATGAGAGACAATCTAATGTCTGATCTTTATAAAGAGCATGCCAAGCGCCGATAGAAGGATTCTTCTTGTCATACATTAAAGAGAGATCGTGGCAACCGCGACAGGTATGGAAGTTATTCCCCTTGAACCAGCCAATCTCTTGCTGCTCAACTTCGGGGCGTTGCTGGAGCCAAGTCATTGGGGTGTCAAAACGACCGATAACTTGACCAAAACCGCTGTGAGAAGCCGCTACTACTTTATGACCAAGCAAGCTAATGTAACCAAGAGGTCCAAGTACCGGTTCGGAAGCATTGTACAAGTGACAATCAGAACATCCCGCAGTTACACCAGATGGATTTCTGCCGTGTGCACCTTGTTTCCAAGCAAATGCCACGCCATTCATAGTGTGGCAGAATGTACCGCAAAACTGATTGGATCCGGCCCAGTTAACGCCGCATACCAGGCCGCAAATAGCAAGAATACCCGCTAGGAAACTGCCGCACACAACCCAGAACATAAACCATTTTGATCTTTCTGCCATTTTTATTCCTCCCCGAGAGACCTAAAACTTGGTCTCTCAGAAGATTATTAAAACTGCTTCAACTTAGTCTGGAAACTTAGAATGTTGTTGCCATTCCAAATACCGTTGTAAAGCCGTCTAAGTTACTATGCTTGAGGGCTTTACCGCCTTGGCCGTAGTTGACACTACCGTACACCAAGGTTCTCTTGGAGAGCGGATATGTGTAACCGGAACCAATTGACCAGGCTTGATACTTGTCGCCGTCATTGAGGATCTTTCCTTTGACGCCGTTAAGCTGAAGCATCAGAGTACCGCCGGCAACCGGAGTAGCGACAGAAACAGATGCTGCGTTTTGACGCACTCCTTTTGTCGGAATTTCTGTCACTTGTTTTGTTGCGCTTGAGGCTTCATCAATATGAATGAAGTTGTAATTAGGCATTCTTGTGCCGTGATTTACAAATTGGTATGCGCCATACAGGGTAAAGTCACCGAAATCATAAGATGCGCCTGCAGTGTAGTATTGAGTCTTATCTAGTTTGGAGGGCTTCCCGTCAGCTAAAGTTGAGCCTTTATGATCTTCTAATTCAAACATCAAGTTTGAATTAAAGGCACCGACGTCATATGTCATCCCTAAGCCGTAGTAGTGGCTATTCTTAGACCATTTATTATCATCACCAGAAATGCCATTGGAATACATGGCTGTGAATTGCAGGCCATTCCATTCTTGTGTGCGATAGGCGATGGAATTATCCAACCAACCGGTAGTAAGGAAAACACCGGCTAGATTACCGATAGCAGTAAAACCAGTACCTAAGGCGCTTCCTCCGAGCATACTGTAGTCACCATCACCGGAAGACAAACCTGCCTGGTGGCCAAATGTGACTCTGCCCCAAGGACCTTGTAATCCCAAGAAAGCCTGATTGTTAAATCCCCCGCCGCCGACAGATTCACCGTTATTGAGTTTGAAAGCTTGCTGTAAAGTGAAGATTGCAGCATTGCCGCCGCCAAGGTCTTCAACGCCTTTAATACCCCAGCTGGTCCAGTACCAGTTTCCGCTAGACATCTTAACTGTTGCGGATTTACCTCTTAATTTTTCGATTGTGACGCCGCCGTCTAATTCACCGAATAAGGTGATAGAGCTCGTTGTCGCGTCCATAGGAATTTGTGCAATTGCTGAACTAGCGTGGCTCACGTTGCTAGTATGAGTGGAACGTGTAGATCCGAAGGCAACTGCACGGCCTCTTTTTGTCGGTCCTGAGCGATACTGAACGCTCGGGGTGGCAGTAGAAGCAGAAGGTTCAGAAGCACTTGTTGAACTTGCACCGCTTGTGCCGTCAGCGCTATTGGCTGCGAAGGCTGGGGTTAATGAAAGTGCTATCGCAGTCGCCAAAAGTTTATATCCTGTCATGCTCTCTCTCCAATGGAAAATAGATAGAACTAAATGTTCGACATATCTCGAAACAGCTGAGACCAGTGTATATTCGGGAAAACGATTACTCACAAAGTCGAACCCGAATTAGGGTGATCAAAACTCTTGAGTTTCATGGAGAAATCCGGTATTTTGGCGGCTTCTTGATTTATTAATATAACCAATTCTGAGTATATATATTGGCTCAATCACCTAAAACACCCCGTCTTCCTTAAGAAGTTTTAAGAATCCACGGAAACTTGATTTATGGGAGAGATTTAAAAAAAAATAAACTAATCAAAAGAAATTTTGATTTCCCAAGTTGAGTTGTAGGAAAAAGACAGAATTTGTGTTTTTTTGCCAAAAAGCAACGATTTATTGGAGGAATTAAGAGATTACTACGACAACTTTGCAGAATTAGCAAAAAATATGTCTCTTTTCTTTAACAGAAAAAGCAAAGAAGTGAAAAAAACGAAAGACGGAACTTTTGTTCCGTCCTGAGAATTAAGTGCTGAACTATTTATGCTTTAAACCGGATTTCATTCGGGGAATTGTTCATACCTGTAATCATTCCAGACTTCTTCGGCAGTTGGAAGTATCCACTTTCCGTCTTCACCTTTTCTTGTTGTTTCTTTAAGTTTAGAAACTGAAGTTCCGCATGTCCAAACCTTGTAATTTCTCATTTGCGTACAGAGGCAGCATTTAGTTTGCTCTGCATCTAGAGAATCGTGGTGACGCTGCTGCCACTCTTTAAGATATGAACAGGAGCCGTGGTTAAGAAGATATCCGAAGGACTCACAATTGGGTCTGACATCGCTGGATAGAGCCGGAGAAGATTTGAGCATTCTCATCGGATACCCGGTCGGTGAAAAGTGATTAACCTCCACATCCTCTTCTGTGGCATTTATGTAAATCTGTTTAACAGGCTCGGGAAGGCCTGACTCCTTTACAATCGTAAATCTAGTGGCAGCCTGGATCCCATCAGCACCTACATCTTTTACAAAACGGGTGGCTTCTTTACCCGAATGAATGCCGCCTGCAGCGATAACCGGAATCGACAAACCGGCTTTTGAGAGATAATTCTTGATATCTGAGACGATTAGCTCGAGACTAAAGTTTTTCCAATCGTCTCCGAAGCCTAAGTGACCGCCGGCGAGAGGACCCTCCACGATGACATAATCCGGCAGTCGTTCCAGAGATGCGGTTTTTTTAAGAAATAAATTCAAAGCGCGGGATGATGAAACTACTATTCCTAACAGGGCGTCATTAAATCTTTTGTTCTCCTGCATTAATTTAAAACTGGATAAATGTAAGCCGGCGGAAAGTGTAATGCCGTCAATTCCGGCATCTAACGCTGAATTCAAGCGTACCTTCAGCGTCGAGAGGCTGTCGTTCATGGTGAGTTTTTCCATGCAGTTAACAAGCACTAATCCTTTTCCTTTTGCTTTATTCATCACATTGGAAATATAAGACTTAGTTGCCTCGGCAAGCTTGATGAGGTCAAAATTATTGTTGGATTTATCCCATCCAGAAATAAAAGATTTAAGCCTTTCAGTTCTTTGTTTGGTGAAAGATGTGCCCAAAGTTTTATCGGCTACATCCGGAAGCATGGCGTCTGAGAGATGCGCAATTCCTCCCAATTTCTCAATTGCAAGCACGAGTTCAGCCGTAGAAATATTTGTTCCCATCCCACCAACCATCAGGGGGAGAAAATCTCTGCCTTTAAGTGATAAGGAAAAATCATTTAAGCAAGTCATTGTTATTGCCTTTAGTTAACACACTTGCTATTTTGAGAGTTAATCGGCAAAGAAAAACGAGCAAATTCTAGGGACATCTTCTAGAAATTTTGCTCGTTTTTTTTTAGATTTTTGTGATATAGGGAAAACCCTTTTTTGTTTATTTTATCTACTCACAATTAATCTAACGTTTTCCCATCAATGCGCCGTGACCAGTTCTGATTAAGACAAACCATCCAGACAACATGATAACTAAGCCTAACCACATAACAGGGTCATAATGAATTCCGCATACAGCAGTGATGTAGCCAAGTGCGATCAAACCAATTGACAACATCATATGCTTGACCGTCTTTTTCTGTAATTTTGAAAACACTTTTAATCTCGGTAGTTTCGACCATGAGATTATACCTGTGAAATGATTTATAAGCTAACCAAAATGCGCATAACTAACTGTATTTTTTATATTTTTTATTCTATTGGCTAATATAGGCCTTAAGCCTCAAGGGGTATAATTTGATATAAGTATTTATACTCAAATTGGCATATTTTGTAGCGAAGCTTTGCTTTCTGACTTTAAATAACCAATATTTAGTAAATAAAACTGGAAAGAGGACTATAGGTCCTCCCGTAGTAAAAAAACTCTCTATGCAAAAGCAAAACCCTCGGAGCCATAGTGACTTCGAGGGTCTTTATTTTAGATTGAGCCCGGAGGCTACCTACTTTCGCAAGAAATACAACTCACTATCATCGGCGTGGAGGCGTTTCACTGTCCTGTTCGGGATGGGAAGGAGTGGTTCCACCCTGCTATGGCCTCCGGGCTTTAACTTGT
>SKEB01001101.1_pt1 | contig 13252 bp, 15 predicted proteins | sample 4826561 | NCBI WGS metagenome assembly SKEB01 (sample SAMN11008820, study PRJNA524170) | human gut metagenome | biome: Human fecal sample; material: Feces; isolation source: fecal sample from pouch patient p17 | host: Homo sapiens | place: Israel: Tel-Aviv | collected 2016-03-29
GGGGTAAAACAATCAGTGAAAATAACCGCTTGCACCGTTATCTGAAAGGAAAAGCAAGAGAAAAGCGACAAAGTAAAAAAACAACCCCATTTTTATCAAATGATTTTGGAAAGATGGGTTTGTCAGCAGTCTGAGGTGTGCTAGCAGCACACCTTTTATTTATACGCTTGCTTGGCACTCCACCTCTTTCCGATAATCCACGAATAAAGTAGGTAATGTTTTCACAATTGCTTCCAACTGTTTTACCAATGGCAGAAATGCTGATAACTCACTGTTCACGCTACCTTGTTGTTGTAAATCAGCCAATAATTTTGTCACGTCCTGCATTGATTGTTCAAATTCCGGCTTACTAAGTTGTGCAAAATTATCCAATATTTCCACAATATGGCGAGAAATAGGATATAAATGAATCAGCATCTGTGTATTTAAATGTGAAATTCCCATTTGACTACGAAATGTTGCTAACGCAGAAATATAACTTAATAAGGCATAATTTAATTTCAATAAATCAAAGGCATTATTTAAACGTGATTTATCCTTATAGCCTTGATAATTAAGATTAGATACAGCGGTATTTAATGCGGTTGCGTTATCGTGTGCCTGACGGCGAATAATACGATATTTCAGATCATTATGATTACCAAATTGCAACTGCACAATAATCGTTAATAAATATCGCGCATTACTCTTCAACGCGTTAATTAACGTATAATTTAAACGTAAATATTTCCAATCCGGCCATAAATAGGAAACTGCCAAACCGGCAATAAAACAACCGATTAAAGTATCAATCGCTCTTGGTAAAGTTGCTGAAGAAATATCAACACCAATAATATTAAAGCTCATTAATACCTGAATGGTAATAAAGAAAGTGGAGAAACTGTAATTATTGGTACGGAAAAAGAAGAATAAAGTACTGGCAATCACCACAATGCCCAATTTACTTTCCAAACTGGTGGAGAAATAGGGTAATAATGAACCGACTAATACCCCAAGAATCGTACCAATAATACGCTGTCTAAGTCGTGCTTGAGTAGTAGTATAATTCGGTTGGCACACAAAAACTGCCGTTAATAAAATCCAATATCCACGCTCAATCGGCACATTATTTGCAATTAAACAACATACCGTTACCACAATCGTCAAACGCACGGCGTGTCTAAATAATTGAGATTCAAATGTACATTGATTTTTAATCACTCGGAAAATATTTGCCAATCCGGTAATACGATCCTGATGAATACGCCAATTAACTGTTGTGGTGTCAATATCTTTTGCTTTTGCATCCAAGCGGGATAATTGCTGCTCTATTTTATGGAAACTCTCCAATAAAATATTCAAATTACTTAAATGTTCACAATGCGGAAATTGTTGCTGGAAATGATCGTAAGATTGTTGCAACTGTTCAAATGCATATCTGAGTTTTTTATGATAAATAAAGTTTTCATTTTTCTGTAGATGTTTCGCAAACGCCTTACATATTTTAGCCTGCAACTCAATTAAATAACGAATTCTAAAAATCAAATCACTATATTTCATATCTTTCAATAATTGCGGATAATCAAAATAGTTTGAATTAATTCTTTCGTGAATATCTTGCGCAATAAAATAGCTATTAATCATTTTCAATGTTGTATTAGACACATAACCGCCGGAGGAACGATAAAATAATGAGCTTCGACAAAGATTAAATGCCTGAACCACTTTACTGTTTGCCATCACCAATCGAGTTTGATATCGATCCAAATCCTGCTCACGATTATCCGGATTAAATAATTCCGCTTTCGCCTGCAAATATTCAGCAAGTGATAAATAGGCTTTGGCTAAATTCTCCTGCACAGGTCGCAAAGGAAAAACAAGATAAATCAGCATCGTTAAGAAACTGTATAACGATGTGCCGACCAAAATAAGCAATGGATTAATAAACCAAATTTGATTCGGATCGTAAGCAAGAATAGTATAAAGTGCGACCACCAAACTGCCGAACGCAATCGTATTATAACGTTGTCCGATTGCACCTAACATTGTGAATAAAAAGGTTAAAATCGCCATTATTAAAATAAATAAATAATGATCAACAAAGGTAACCTGAATAACCAAAGAAGAAATAGCAAAGGCGATTAAGGTATAAAAAAGATTTTTTAATCTGCCGCTTAAACGATTATCTAAATCAACCAAGCCACCGGCAATTGTCCCTAATGTCAATGGCATACTGACTGAAGCAATATCAAAATACCAAACGATTATTGACACAATATTCACCGCTAAAAAAATAGGAATAATGGCAATAACTTTGCTATTTAACCAGTTTGTATTTATTTTTTTTATTATTTGATGAATCATAATTCTATTTTTTAATTAAAAAATTTATTCTGTTTTAAAAAATTCGCATACTCTTTATCCACCACCCGTTGTCCAACCGGGAAGAGTGAAATACGAACCAATTTAAAATGCATAATACCTGTCGGTATACCGATAATAGTTAAACATTGAGTTACGCCAACAATAATGTGCATTATTGCCAACCACCAACCAAACAGAATAAACCAAACAATATTTAACACCGAACCTAAGCCATTCATTATCGGATGTTGCGGTTCAATCTGATTAATATGCACAATATCGTGTCCAAAAGGCACCAATGATAATTTAAAAATTTCCCAACAACTGCGCGTATAAGGCAAGGTCACAATGAACACTGCACTGACAAAAGTGGCGATTAGCCACCCTAATGAAGTGGCAAAACCGCCCAATACAAAATTTAAAAGATTAAAAATAAAACTCCACATATATTATTTCAAACGCTCCGTTAAATAACCTTGATAATCAGGAATTTGAATTTCTGTTTCTTGCGTGAACAATGGTGATGAAATTAAAAAATTAGCGGAAGCTTTGGTAATTGCGGTTGGAATATTCCAAACGGTAGCAATACGCATCAATGCTTTCACATCCGGATCGTGTGGTGCGGCATTCATCGGATCCCAGAAAAAAATTAAAACGTCTATTTTCCCTTCAGCAATTAATGAACCAATCTGTTGATCACCGCCCATCGGTCCGCTCAATAAACTATGAATATTAAGTCCTGTTTCTTTTTGAATAAGATGGCCTGTCGTGCCGGTGGCGACTAAATGATGTTGAGATAATTGTTGTTGATGAGTTTTACACCACAAAATCAAATCCTGTTTACAATGGTCGTGCGCAACCAAAGCCACGGTTTTCTGTTGCGCCAATTTTCTGGTTGTTTGTTGCATAAATGACTCCTTTTGATAAAAATAAAGCGGACAAACTGCCCGCTTATTTTACCTTAAATCAATAACTAACCCTATAGGATTATTTTCCTTGCGCCCATTTTAAGAAACGTGCTTGAGTTTCTTTGTCAGCCTGTTGATACCAATATTGCAACATTTGTTCTGCAACATTTTCACCTTGAACGGTAATTTTCGCTTTAGTTGCTTTTGCGCCTGCCGCAGTCGGAATTGCTGCCGGCATACTGACAGAAACTAAATTAGGCACAGCTGCCACGCCTTGAGAAGCGTTGTATTCAGCTAAATCTTCTGCAATACGAGTATCCGGGAAAATACCGGTTTGTTTGAGAATATCTTGTTTGCTTGCCACAGTTTGATCTGCACTGGTTTTTACTACAATTTTTGGATCTTTAGCAAACATATTTGCGTTACGCATATTATCTAAACGCGGTGCGCTAATCACTAAATCCTGATTTCCTGCTTGGAAAGTAACAATAATAGGATCAGATTCAAATAATGTTTTATCCGAACCGTTATCTACCACTTCAGACACACGAACAACAACTTGGTGTTTGTTGTTATCATTGATATTGAAACTGTTTTGAGATTTGGTAAGAGAGGATTTTGCTTTTTCACCGTCAATGGCAAGAAGAGAAATGTTTGGCGTTACGGTTACCGTTGCGGCTAAACTGCTCATTGAAAGGGTTGCCGCCACACATGCCAATGCAAAACGTGATAATTTCATGTACACTCCTAGTAAAAGTTAAAGCGAGTTTAAGAAGTCATTATCTTATGCCATTTCTTTTCAAAAGAACATAAAAATTTGGAGGGTTTCGTATGAAAACACAACAATTTATCGTTTATGGTCGTGTTCAATGTGTTGGTTTTCGTTATTTTACTTACCGCGAAGCGCAACGTTTAGGTATTTGCGGTTGGGTTAAAAATCAAAATGACGGCAGCGTTGCCGTGTTGGCGCAAGGCACGGAACAACAACTTGCCGCCTTTCAACAGTGGCTGCACAAAGGTCCGAAAACCGCTAATGTGACCCATTTGGAATGTTTTCCGATAACGGAACAGGAATCTTTAGAAGAATTTCGTATTTTGCATTAATTAACATCTACTTTGCTTAATTGGCGGTTTTTCCATTTATTTATCATCACTGCAAAAATAAAAAGCACAGCTTGGGTCAATACAATCGTCGCACCGCTTGCACTGTCAAGGTGATAACTGATGATAATGCCGCCAATATTGGATACTAATGCGCTGCCAATCGCAATCAGCAGCATTGTAGAAAAACGTTTACTCAATAAGTAAGCGGTAATTCCCGGCGAAATCAGCATTGCAACCACCAATATCACGCCGACAATCTGCATCGCCAGCACGACTGACAAAGATAACAATGCCAACAACCCATAATGCAAAAAAGTGGTATTCAAGCCCATCACTTTTGCTTGCACAGGATCAAAACAATAAAGCAACAAATCACGCCATTTACTGTAAATCAATACTAGAATTGCCGCCCCTACTGCCAACATTTGCCACATTTGTCGGCGATCAATGCCCAGAATATCACCGAATAAAATATGAGTCAGATGTTGATTGGTCTGCACCTGACCAAATAAAACCAAACCGAAGGCAAACATTCCGGAAAATACAATGCCCATAATGGTGTCTTCTTTCAAACGGGCGTGATTCTTCAAAAAGCCAATGCTGCCGGCACAACCGATTCCGGCTAAAAACGCACCTAACGTCAACGGTAGATTAAAGATAAAAGCCAGTACAATGCCGGGCAAAATGGCGTGTGAAATGGCATCGCCCATCAATGCCCAACCTTTTAATACCAAATAACAGGACAACACAGCACAGATTGTTGCAATCATTAAAGCGGTTATCAATGAAACCTGCATAAAGGGATATGAAATTGATTCAATTAACCAAGCCAACATTGTGATCTCCTAATGTTTCCGGCTAACGTGATAATAACGTTGCGTAAAAAAGCCGTATTTCGGCGAAAAAGCAAAAGCCAACAAAAACAGTAATGTTTGTAGAGTAACAATAATGCCACCGGTTGCTCCGTTCAGATAAAAACTTAAATAAGCCCCCAAACCACTAGTGAAAAAGCCGAAAGCAACCGCAATTTTCAGCAAAATTTTAAATTTATAGGTTAAGAGATAAGCTGTCGCTCCCGGCGTCACCACCATTGCGATTACTAAGATCGCACCAACGGTTTGCAAAGCTGCAACTATGCAAGCACTCAACAAAGTAAAAAACAGTACTTTTAATACTATTGGGTTTAATCCACTCGCCTTCGCTTGAATTTCATCAAAAAAGACAAGTAATAAATCTTTCCAAAACAGCAATAACAAAATAAAACTGACCGTCAGAATTATCACAACTTGCCATACATCACTGTCAGCAATACCCAAAATATTACCAAGAATAATACTTTCTACATCCACCGAAGTAGGATTTAATGAAATCACAAATAACCCCAAAGCCAAAAAGGTGGTAAAAATAAAGCCGATAATGGCATCTTCACGCAATGGGGTAATCGCCTTTATCCATAAAATCGCCACTGCTGCCAAAATACCGGAAAAAAACGCACCAATCGCATACGGCAATGACAACGCATAAGCAATCGCCACGCCGGGCACTACCGAGTGCGACAACGCATCGCCGATCAATGACCAACCTTTTAACATTAAATAAGCAGATAAAAAGGCACATACGCCGCCAATCGCCGCACTAACCCAAATCGCTTTAAACATATAATCATATTGAAACGGCTGTATCAGCAGATCCCACATATTATTTTCCTTTTTTACGATTGAATAATGTTGCCGGCGGTTCATTTTTGGTTTTACCGTAGAACACCGCTGCCTTTTCATCATCCGTCAGCACTGTTACCGCGCGTTCATCGCCATCTTCGTGTAAATGTTCACCGTGCAGTTTGATATGACGCAACACACCACTGAACACTTTTTCCAGATTTTCTTGCGTAAAAGTGGTTGCGGTTGCACCGCTGGCAATAACAGTTCGATTAATCATTACCACCTGATCACAATAATCCGGCACACTACCTAAATTATGCGTTGACACCAAAATTAAACGCCCTTCTTCACGTAACTGCTGTAACAGATCAATAATCGCCACCTCCGTCTGCACATCAACGCCGGTAAAAGGCTCATCCAACAAAATAATTTTGCTTTGCTGAGCTAATGCTCTCGCTAAAAACACCCGTTTTTTCTGACCTCCGGAAAGCTCACCGATTTGACGATCTTTCAAATGGGTAATATCCATTCTTGCCATCGCCTGCTCAACGGCGGCTTTATCTGCCGCTTTTGCCATCCGCAAAAAATTCATATGTGCATAACGCCCTTGCATCACCACATCGTAAACAGAAATCGGGAATTGCCAATCCACCTCTTCACTTTGCGGCACATAAGCGACAAGATGTTGTTTCAGTGCCAATTTCACACTTTCGCCACATAAGCTAATCTGCCCTTGTTGTGGCGTAATTAACCCCATAATGCTTTTAAACAGTGTTGATTTTCCACTGCCGTTTACCCCAATTAGGGCGCAAATTGTGCCACCTTCAAGACGAAAAGACATCTGTTGAATCGCCGTATGTCCGTTGTTATAACGCACACTAATATTATCAACCACCAAAGAAGCTGAATCAGTCATTCTGTTTAAATCCCTGTGTTATTGTGTTAACTGTGACTGTCAATAAATCAAGAAACGTCGGCACCGCACCATCCGGCTGCGAAAGTGAATCCACATAAAGTACACCACCGTAATTAGCGCCAGTCTCTTTTGCAATCTGTTTTGCCGGCTTATCGGAAATGGTGCTTTCACTAAAAATCACCGGCAATCGATGTTTACGCATCTGTTCGATAACGTGACGAATTTGCTGCGGAGAGCCTTGTTGTTCAGCATTAATCGGCCACAAATATAATTCAGAAAAGCCATAATCTTTAGCTAAATAACTAAATGCGCCTTCACTGGTGACTAACCAACGTTTTTCTGTAGGAATAAAAGCCAACTGCCGCTGAAATTTCTTATCTAATTCAATCAGTTTTTGTCGATAAACCGCTGCATTATGGTTGTAATTATCTTGATGTTGCGGATCATATTTCACCAATGCTTTACGGATATTTTCTACATAAATCATTGCATTTTTCGGCGACATCCAAGCGTGCGGATTGGCAAAACCTTGATAAGGCCCTTCGTAAATGGACAAAGGTTCAACCCCTTCACTAACAATTACACTAGGCACATTAGGCAAATTATTGAAAAAACGCTCAAACCACTGTTCCAAATGCAAACCGTTCCATAAAATCAACTGCGCATCCTGTGCTTTAACAATATCTTTTGGTGTCGGCTGATAATTATGAATATCTGCACCCGGCTTAGTAATCGACTCCACAATAGCACTGTCACCAGCAACATTTTGTGCAATATCCCGAATAATAGTAAATGAAGTAATCACTTTAAACGGTTTCGCCATTGCTAGTGGTGCAATCAACAAAAAAATCAATAATAATGCTTTTCTTAACACCTCATTTCTCCTTATCTTCAGATTAACTTTTACTATCCTACCACAATATTTTCTATTTGAGAATAATTCTCAACTACAAACATTTCGCTGGCTTAGGCAAACCTGCTAATTTTGTTGCCTGTTTTGCCGGCCCATCAGGAAATAAACGCTGTAAATAACGGCTATTCCCTTTGTCTTCTCCCAATTTCTGCGCCATTGCTTTAACTAACATCCGGATAGCTGGCGAAGTTTTATATTCTTGATAAAAATCACGCACAAAATGGATCACTTCCCAATGAGCTTCAGTCAATGTCAATGCTTCACGCTCTGCCAATATTTCAGCCAAAGCGGGAGTCCAATCCTCACTATTTAATAAATAACCCTGTGCATCCAATTCAATTTTTTTACCGTTAAAATCTAACTGTGCCATAATATTCCTCTGTTTTTTAGTTATTGTACAAAATTCTACAAATCATAATCTCTTAAATTACCTATCGTTACAATTTACAAGCCATAAAAAAACCGCATCGATTGATGCGGTTTCTGTTACTCACTTAATATTAATCACGATTAGCGGATAAGATATTGAGCAAGCTGACAAAAATGTTATAAAGCGAAACATAAATGCTGACTGTTGCACGAATATAATTGGTTTCTCCGCCGTGAATAATATTACTGGTTTCCAATAAAATTGCGCCGCTTGAGAACACAATAAATAAGGCACTAATCGCTAAATGCAATGCCGGAAGGTTAAAAATCAAGCCGGCAATCATCCCAACGATTAACACAATGAAAAGTGAAAACATCATACCGGAAAGGAATGACATATCTTTTTTCGTGGTTAAAACATAAGCCGAACAAGCAAAAAAGACTAATGCCGTTCCGCCCAATGCGGTTACCACAAGATCGCCCAATCCTTGGCTGACATAAATATTTAAAATCGGCCCTAAGGTGTAGCCTAAAAAGCCGGTAAAGGCGAACGTTGCTAAAATGCCTAAACCGCTGTTAGCGAATTTATAAGTTAAAAACAGCAAGCCATAAAATCCGACCAACATCACGATTAATCCCGGATACGGCAAATTAAATGCCATTGATAAATAAGCGGTTAACGCAGAAAAAGCGATAGTTAACGCCAATAGAAAATAGGTGTTGCGCAATACACGATTAGTACTTAACACGGAAGAAGTGCTTTCTCGAGTATCAATAACAATTTTTTGTTGCATAAAGTTCAGTCTCCTTAATTATTCACACGTAACTCAATAACGGTAATAATTTAAACATTAAAAGTCAATCAAAATAGGCGTGGGAAAAGCATAAAGTGTAAAAAAAGCGCATAAAGCTCAAAAAGCACGCTATCAAACCCATTTTTACAAATTTTTATTTACTCACCCCGCGAACTATACTATATTTCACACCGCTGAAAACAAGCTATCCTGCGGAGGAATGGTCGAGTGGTTGAAGGCACCGGTCTTGAAAACCGGCGAGGATTTACGTCCTCCAAGAGTTCGAATCTCTTTTCCTCCGCCATCCTTTTCATATTATCTCAGATAATCCTTAATATTCTCCTTTTTATTATTAAACTTTATTCAAAGTTTCCGTTGTCTACTCTTCTTTCTTGAACAAGATAAAACCATAAACAAGACTAAATTTCATAAAAAACTCCGCTAGAAACGGAGTTTAGATACAAACAGTTGTTAACATCACAACATCACTCGTTGTGCTATTGCATCGGCAAACTTACCGATACTGATCGCAAAATAGTAGGATTTATTCCAATCCATAATCGTTTTAAAGTTCTGTGAGACTAAAAATGCACGCCCTGCCAAGCCGTTCGGCAACACTAACCAAACCGGCGCAGATTGCAGTTGCGCCAACGCCTGCTGTGAAAAACTGTCTTGCGGCACAACAACGCCTCGTTTCAACCAATCACTGACTGATTTTGCTTTATATTTTTCTGTTCCGCTTAATGAAGGATCAATCCAAGTGGAAAGCTGAACTTCAACACCCCACGGCAATTTATCATTCCAACCAACGGTAGCTAAATAATTAGCGATCGAAGCAAAAACATCATAATAATTGGTCCAAATATCAGCGATACCGTCACCATCCCCGTCTTTGGCATAACTTAAATAGGAACTCGGCATAAATTGCGTTTGCCCCATTGCACCTGCCCACGACCCTTTCATTTTTTCACGTTCAATATGTCCACGGTCAATAATTTTCAACGCTTTAATAAATTCCGGTGCAAACAGTGATTCCCGTCTGCCTTCAAAGGCTAATGTCGCCAATACCGACAACACATCAAAATTGCCTTGATAACGTCCGAAACTGCTTTCCATTCCCCACAATGCCACCAAATATTGTGGTTGCACACCAAAACGGTGACTGGCTGTCATTATTTCTTGATTCTGTTCGCTGAAATAACGCACTGCCAACGCAATTTTATTCATTGTCAACACGCGATTGAGGTAATTCGTCACACCATTCGGGTTAGGTTGGCTCGGTTTAGCGGTACGTTTACGCCCTGCCTGCTGTTGATCCAATTCAATCGAACGTTCAACAAAATGGATATTTTGTTGAGAATATGCCACATTGGCATCAACGCCCTGTTTTACTGCCTGTTGACGCAGATAATCGACATATTGATCAAAGTTGGCAACTGAACGTGGCTGGGAATAATTAACATCGGATGGCGTTTTATTAGTGGAACTGCCACAGCCCACCAACGCTAAGGTGAGAACGGTGAGTACTGCTTTTTTGAACATTTTGCTTGATTATGTTGTTAGAAATTTGGGATGTTATTGTAATGCATTATGGTGGGGATGTTAATGTTTTGGTTTTGTATTGAGGCTTAGATTTCGCCCTAAAGAGCGATCCCCATTTTACTGCGGCTGCGCCTTGCACTTCGTGCCGTTGCTAAAGCAACGTTCAACCCGTAGGGTTGTCTTTGCTTGCCCAAAGAAAATGGGGAAAGCACTCTGAGCGCTTGCTTTTCCTCATTCTGGTCAGATTTTCTGGATGGTAAAAAAACAGATTTTTAAATATTTGGCTGTTTTTGGTCATAAAAAATCTGCACCTCTGTGTGTTGGATAATCAGTCCAACTTTAGGGTGCAGATCAAAAGTGGGAATAGTTTTTTATCAATCGTAATAAATATTGTAAGTCATCTTGGCTGATATTGTTCCACCTTTTGGTGTTTTATTTGGTAATTTACGATAATAAACCTCATAACGATGCTTAGGCTTTTGATTAATAGTTAATGCCTCCTGATTAAATGAGTAAAAACCTGCCGCTTGATCTCCTGTTGGCTTATTAAAAAAATCACCGTTTGCTATTAAAGGTTGTCTATAAGTTAAATACTGTTTAGTAACTGAATCTTTTACACTTAATACAGTGTATGTATTAGCGGTTTCAGGTGAATGTAATCGTCCAATTGCCCCAACAGACGGTAGCGTGCCTGTATTTTCTGGAAAAAGAGCATCAGTAAAGAGAATATAAGCATTTTTTACACTTCCTCCGGGGCAATTAAGCCCAATATCAAAAGTTTTACCTAGCACTTCGTCATTCTCATTAAGTTCTTTTACAGTCACATCTTTTAGTTTAACCGTTTGGTTATTATCTTCCAGTGTACAAGTTCGAGCAAAACTAAAGGTTGCCGACTTCGTGGAGGTAACTTTTATCATAGAGAATGAGTTTTTTTTATAATCCCTATTATCATTAGCTTGATAATCCGCTACGGTATTACCTGTTGTCGTTTTATCCACACATAACATCGTAATGATTGCCAATGGCGTGCCTGCCGGAATAGAAATATCCGATGGCGTTGTATTATAGAGAAAAGTATCTTTTAGCTTTAGTCTTAAATCAAATGTCAATGATTGTCCACGCTCAACAATAGCAAATTGATATGAGCTTGCATCATTAATTGTTACTAGACGATTATTTACTTCCAATAACCTTCTTTCAAAATACTGACTATTTTTTTCTTGTGTATCAAAATATTTAATTTCTAACCAATATTTATCCACTGGATTCATTACACCAGCACGTTGCCTACAGTAGTTTCCCGCCATTATTTCACCTATATTCCAACGATAAACCACCTCATTATAACCAACACGATGATAATTAACGTTAAAATAACGTTCTTGCTTTGGTGGTACTGTCGATCCTCCAACATCTTTCCCTTCAAATATATAGGCAAAAGAAAATGATGGTTTAAACAAGGGGCTGAAGTAGATTAGCGTTAAATCTGACACCATTTCCGCAGGATTTTGAGCTGTTGAGATGGTGTCCCATAGTTGAAACGAAACTCACATTCTTTCAAAAAAAGAGGGAAAGATTTTCGATCAATTCCATTATACTTTCTTAGCACACGCTTTGCTTGATTCCAAAAATTCTCTATCCCATTAATGTGATTTCGCCGCTCAGAAAAATGAGTACTGTGGTTAATTCTATAGTGCGTAAACTCACTCACATCTAGCACATCATAGCTATGATAACAATCTGTATAAACAATGCTATCTGGTTGTATTTTCTTTTTAATAACAGTAAGTAAGGTATCAGTCTTAGTGTTTTGTACAGTTACTGTGTAAACTTTTCCATGGCGTTTAAGCATGCCAAACACCACCATTTTACCAGCTGCACCCCGACCTCTTTTCCCTTTTCGCACACCACCCAAATAGCTTTCATCTAACTCTACTTCGCCATCGAAAAGTTCATGTGCTTGTAGTGCTAAATGATGGCTGATAACGAGACGAATTTTTCGATAAAACAAGATGGCAGTATTGGCTTGAATGCCAAGCAAATCTGCTGCTGATCGTGCTGTTACTTCTAATACAAAAAATTCAAGCAGTTTTCTTTGTATAGATTTCTTTAGTTTACAATTGGTTATCTTCATTTTTGTAGCTTAGCATAAGTGCTAATCTACTTCAGCCCCAAAACATTTCACCTTCATCCGACCAAAGAAACTTTCCATAGCAGCATTATCTAAACAATTTTCTTTCCTCGACATATTCAGCACAATATTGTGCTGAGTGGGTAGCTGTTGATAACTTAACATTTGATACTACACACCTTGTTATGAATGTAACATCGGTCAACCATTTCTAGTGAGGAACTGAAGCGCGGAAATCTCTATGTAAATGATTTGATGCGAGGTTGCCAACTTCTCCACCATAAAAACAATATTTACGTTGTCTTCTCTTTTATCTGCAATCCCTTGTCTTACCTTTACTGTGTAAATGATATTAAGATAAGAGAAGAAAAGCGATATTTTTACAAAATATCGCTAGTTGTGTTGCGGAAGAATTAAACTAATTTTTAAGTGTTTTCAAGAGATTTTCTACCGGCGGAGGCATCTGTAAGTAGAATCCATTTTGCTCAATCTGCTCTTTAACATTTTGATTATCTGTATGAATTAATTTCTTTTTTCCGTCTAAATTGAACAACATCACAAATTGAGTCGT
>SKEB01001104.1_pt1 | contig 13236 bp, 10 predicted proteins | sample 4826561 | NCBI WGS metagenome assembly SKEB01 (sample SAMN11008820, study PRJNA524170) | human gut metagenome | biome: Human fecal sample; material: Feces; isolation source: fecal sample from pouch patient p17 | host: Homo sapiens | place: Israel: Tel-Aviv | collected 2016-03-29
CTATTTTTGTAATGTCTTTCAACCCGGGATAAATACTTTTGGCTTCTCTTACAACGTTTCCATCCTCTTTTATCACAATTAATCTACGAAAAGATAAATTTTTTTCTGAAGTAAAGCTAACTTCATACATTGAAAAACTGTCTATTACTAAAAAATCTGTTTTTTCTTCACCATTAATTAATTCACTAGAAATATGTCCATATAAAAAATATTCTAAAGATTCATCTTGTTTCAGAGCCACTAATTTTTTTATTTCCTCTTGACTTTTATCTACATCCGTAACAATTCGATGAAGCACATTATTATCCTTATCAAAAATATGATAAACAGTGCAATCTATCATTTTTTCTAATACTTTCATTCAGACATCTCCCATCTTTATTTTCTATGTAACAAAGAATACACTTATTTTTCTTTTATTGATGCTGTATTTTAGGATGTATAGCTTCCTTTTTTTACACCAATTAATTAATTACATACTCCACTCTTCATAATAATGCAGCTATAAAATAATATCCTGAGGCAGTTCACTGACTTTCTAAACTTTTGACAATTATTTCTTCTTGAATATCAAAGCTACATTCATTAACTTCTTATCTTGATAAAAAGCATAATCACCTAATGTAATTGCTTTTGGTGCATTAATGGACTGAATATCAGTTTGATAAAATGCATAGTTTCCTGCTTTTTGAAGATTAGACATTGACAGTTTAGCAACACCCTTTAATTGTGAAAGAGGCGACAAACCTTTCTCATAATCCGCAATTGTTTTTACCTGACTTAATTCTAATTCTTGAACCTTGGTTAGATTTCCCAACATATCAATTGTTGGAATTCCAAGCATTACTTTTTCAAGATTACCTCCTTTCGAGAAAGCATTCACGCCTAATTTAGTTAAGTTTGGCAAAGAAATATTTTTAAGCTCCGTTAATTGAAAAGCGTTGTCACCAACCTCTGTTACTTTTGGTAAATCAATCGTAAGCATTAAATACGATCCCGAAAATGCATCATCGCCTAATTTAGTCAATTCTGGTGCGACAACTTGATCAACTGTCAGTTGATTGAAAGCATGATCTCCAGCTACTTCAAGCTTCGGTAAATCTAAACGCTCTAACCGGCTAGAGTTAATAAAACATTGTTACCAATTTTCTGTAACTTTGGTAAATTTATTGTACGTAAATTACGATGTGACAACGTATTATCGCCAGCAGAAACTAGCTGATTCATCGTTAAAGAAGTTAGACTTTTCATTTGAGTTAAAGAAGATTCCGTTGTTTTAGCATCCGGCAATTCAATAATCCCATCCAAGGTTAAATCTACAACATCTGGAAAAATACTTAAAGAATCCAAAGTAGTACCGCCAATTGAGAGTTCTTTGATTCTTTCAATTGCTGAAAACGAGTCTTTATCAATTGTCAAAACACTTGGAATGATAAGCTTATCCATCGTTTTAACAGTAAATGATTGTTGCCCTAGTTCCTCCAATTTTGGTGCATTCAGTTCCTTAATTCCGGCATCATTTGTAAAGGAATAGCTACCAATCGTTTTTAATTCTGGCACATCTAACGTTTCTAAATGCTCCGTACCATAAAATGCATAGCTTCCGATTGTTTCAACCTTTGGCAAGGATAATTTAAATAAGTTTTTATCGTTTAAAAATGCATCAGTTCCAAATCTAACAGCACTTGGCAAGGATAAATTAACCAATGAATCATTGTCCTTAAATGCACCTGCTCCAAAAACTTCAGCTTTAGGTAATGCAATATTCTGTAATTTTTCCGCCCCTGAAAAAGCCCCGTTAGAAAACGTAGTTACATTATTCATCTCAACTGTTACTAATTTCTCCAAACCAGCTAGGGCATCGCTTGCTACACGAACTAAATTATTTGCAGTCAATTCTTTCAGCCATTTTACTTCTTTTAATGCATTTTCAGGCATTTCCGTAATTTTAGTTAAACCAGAAATATCTAAATTTTTCACATTTTCAAATTGTTCAAAAGCTGTTTGCAGTGATTGCCAATCTTCTTTTGTCAATGTCGCGGTACCTTCAATAACCAGCTTTGTAACTTCTTTCGTCGTTTCATTGGATGCTTTTTTTTATTCTGCCTTCAATTCACCATTTTTTTTATGAACAATCTTGACTGAATGTTCTTCTGCACCTTGTTTTATCAAACTTTTGTCCATCTCTTGAGCAGTAGCACTCTGTGTTACAATACTACTAGTTCCTACCACCCCTAAAACAGCTACAGATGCTAGCACACATTTACATTTTTTTGAAATAAAGATTTTTTTCATATAATTACTTCTCCTAAATTATTTAATCAATCCTATACCCAATTTTGGTACAGGATTGATTATAGCTAAACACTCAACTAAATATGCGCTTAAAATCAGGAGACTCAACGTCCGAAAAATCAAATATCATAAAATCCAGCTCAAAAAAATCAATTAAAATAAATGAATGATTTTCAAAAAAACAAGTGATACTATTAATTTGTTTTACAATTTAATCCTATGGATATGAACCATATAATATTAAATTTACTCCTCCACATAAATTAGATAAAAAGACTATGATTTTTGTAAAAACAAAAAAATACTAACAAATTTTTTTAGAACCAGATACGTCACAATGTTTCTTCAATGAAAAAGAGGTACAACAAATAATTGATAAATATTAACTTACTAAAAAGCAACTAAGTAATTAGCATACTTTAGAGATTAAAAAACATGAAAAACTGGTCTTATATATCCCAGCAAGTTTTATCTTAAAGATTTAAGGAAGGTAAAAATAGGAACTTCTTGGTAATAAGATTTGAAAGAAGAATGTAGTAGTATAGCTCTCCTCTCCCTTTTTTGTCCTATAATTTAATTATAGAATAGATTTTATAAAATATAGCATTGTAAAGTAAATACATACACCAAACTTCTTTGCACCAAAAAAGGAACTCTAGAAGTTATTTATAGGAAAAATTAAATACAGAATATTTTTCCATGGATGTTAATACAGTGCCCTTTTTAATGATTATTAGTCGATTAAGTTAAAAACAAAGATTGTTTCTTTTCTTGACAATCTACATTTTCTTATTGAACAATAATCCAATTTCCCTGCTTTTCAAGCAACAATTGAAACTGTGAAATTTGTATCGCCTTGGTCTCCTTATCTAAATATTTGACAGAAACTGCTACTCTAACTTTTTTATCTTCTTTTTGGTATATCGGTTGAATTAATTCTGAAAATACATACTCTTTTTCAATTGATTTTAAAGCTTTGTTACTAACATAATAGTCTAACTCTTTTTGGCTAGATTTAGGATACAATCGGAAAAAAGTTTCTAAAAATGTTGTGATTTCTTCATTTGTTTTACTATCAATTGTCCCATCATTCTCTAGCTGTTTTGGTTCATACTTTGACTTTTCTGGTTTAGAAGTAAGTGTTGGATTTTGTGTAATCACCATATCACCATTTTTATCCACATGAATAGTTAGTTTATATGCAGAGGTAAGATTCGTTGTTTTTTTATTTTCAGTTATCCCTTGTTCTACAGAAAAAAGTACAGTATAGGTTTCTTTATTTACTTGTTCAATCTCCCAAAACTGAACATCCTTAACTGTTGCAGTAGTTGGAATATCCACTCGAATCATTTCTTGATTAAGTTCTTGTAATGCCGGCGTTAAATATTTTTCCAGCTCTTTATTTCGCTTTTCCAATGCTTCGGATGTCTGTTGCCAAGAGTAATAAGTTTTAACAAAATTCTCCACAAAGCTTTGAATTTTAGTTGTATCAACTAAGGTTAGTTGAATGACTTCTTTCTCTTTTATCGTATGTGTATCAATTGCAGTAAAATTCTTATACACGCCAAAACTAAAGCTAGCTAACAATAATCCCCAAAGGAAAACTGTTGATTTTCGTTTTACGCCTACATGAATTGTTTTAGCTTTCTGTTCTTTGTTAATTTTTGTTGCTCTTTTTATTTCAAATTTCATTTTTTTACCTTCTCTCTTTAAGTATAAACTCTTCCTACACCGATTAGATGGCTTTGCCAATAAGAATCGGTTAAATCTGCATATCCAATTGGATCCCCAGCATGATACATTTGATTATTCCCAAGATAAATGCCAACATGCGTCACATATGTTCCTGCATCATACGTAGAATGAAAAAAGACCAAATCTCCTGCTTTTCCTTCCGAAAGAGGAAAGTGTTTCGTTTCATCATACTGTGCTTGTGCAACACGAGATAACACAATTCCTGCTTTTCCGTAACACCATTGAGTCAAGCCCGAACAGTCAAATGAAGTTTCAGGGGTTGACCCGCCAAATACGTAAGGAAATCCTTTGTACTTCAATGCTTCATCCATAATTTTCTGAACAATCTCATCATCAAAATGGATACTCCCATCTAAAAATTGAGAAACTAATTTTACATAGAACTGATTCCCATAGTTATATCGCCAACCACCATTAATTGGGATGGCAACTGGATTGGGATAAGAAACTTTTACTCCACCTGATTTCTCCTTTGAAAAACTTTCTGCCAGCTCATAAGAATATTTTTTCCCCTGAGTGGCTACATAAGAAATAAATCCGCCGCCGTAATTATACGATTGAACCACTGTATCAATATCACAACCGTTTGCTCCCATACTTTTCACTAATTCTGAAAAATATTTGCAACCTTGTTTAATAGATTCTTCCGTAGACAGACTATTGGGTGGTAAGCCTAGCGATTCAGAACTCTGCATCACATCTTCTACAGTTCCTCCTGATTCCACTTGAATAATCGCTAAGATATAGTTGACATACTCTTCAATACTAAATTCTTTACAATATTTCTCTACCATCGGCTTAAGCTTAAGTACTTCGGCAGAAACATTGCTACCGCCATTATTATTTGTCACATTTTCTTCTAAGCTTTCATCTGAAAATAAAATAGCTACAAAAAGTAACAACCCAAACAAAAAGAAAAACAGCCCTGAGAATCCTATCGTAAATTTAGCTTTTAGCATTTTCATCATTTACGACGTCCTTTCTTCTGTTTGGTAGAACTTCCTTTAGGTACCTTGTTTGAATTATTCATAGCTATTACTTGTTTCCGTTGATGATTTTTAGTTATTTCTCTTTTCTTTACAGTGGGACGCTTTACAGCTTTTCTAAACTCCTCTTGCGTACGTTTCGGTGCTCTACGAGGAGGTATATTGATTCGTTCATGTGTAGCTTTTGCTAGTTTCTTGGGTTGTTGTGAAATAGAGTTCTTCACCTGTAATTTTTCTTTAGGGGACTGTTGTACATTTTGACGAAGTTGTTTTGCTCTTTCCATTTCCAATCTCCGTTGCGCAATAGTTGCTTGCCGCTGTTTTCGTTGATTTAATCGTTCTTGTTGCCTTATTTGTTGTGTATTCCCCACTGTCTGTTGGAAGTCAGTCAAGTTCCTAAACATCTTTTGCTTTCCTTTATACGCAGCATACTTTGTATTCGTTGGAAGTTCTCTTGCTTTCTCCATTGGACGTTTTACATTATCTATCACTCGATTTTTACTATCTAAAACAGTTCCTACCTGTTTCCCTAATCGTTTTCCTGCCGTTGTTCTAATAGGAGTTGCTTGTTCCTGATGGTTGTTTTTAGGAATAACATTTTTTTGATTTGGTCGAGTGTGGGTATCCCTAGATGCTCTGACATTTTTAGTCGTTTTTGGCTGAAGATACTTCTTTTTATCTCCGCCCATTGAACGAGTTATTTTTCTTTGTAACTGTCTAGTTTGACCACTCATCATCTGTCTTGGTCTACGCATCATTTGTCGTCCCATACTTTGTGAATCTTCTCCTTGCAAAGCAAAAAGACTCATCAAATCCCCTAGTTTGAAATAAATACCACCAAAAGTTACCATTTGTAAAAACGCAATTAAAAAGAATGGAGAATTTGTTGATAGAGTATACAACATCGTAGAAATACTGAACGCAACAGTAATAATTAATGTAATTCCTGCACGTGCCATGATTGTATTAAATAGCTTTGTAATTGCTCTTTTGGATGTTCCTTCAAAAGTAGGAACCATACTCATCAAAAAGCTAACAGGTAAAAACATAGCATAAAGAATAAACAACACTTGAGAAAAAATCATGGTTGCAGTGAGTAAAAAAATAAAAACAGAGATACCAATATTAAAGAAAAAGAGGAAAAAAACAGTTCCTAAACGATTAATTGTTTTCGTAATCGTCAAGTTACTATTGTCTTTTTCCTCAATTTCCGTTTTAATAATCTCTTCTCGATCTTTACCATCATTCAAATTCGGACTTGCTGCAATTAATTCTTCTACACGTTCTTCGCCAAGGGATTCTTTATCCGAATCACCATATTGCAAAAGTAACCAAGGTTGTTCGACTTGAATGGAGAATAAGGCATCTCGAATCAAATCTACACTGTCTTTTCCTTTACTTTCAGAATGAGGCAAAATCATTTTTGTTCCAATATCTAAACTAACAGTACTGACATCTTTAGAAAAATCGTTAATTTTTTTAATGTAATCAGGTGCATATGCAATGAATGAAGCTGATAAAATAAAAACAACGATAAAATTTATTACTGAACGTGTGGCTTTACTTGTTTCTCGTTTGATTAAACCTGTATAAGCCACGTAAATCCCTATTATTAAAACTAAAAGAAGTAAGAAACCCACATAAAATCCCGAATTTGAAAAACCATCCGCACTTACTCCAGCGATTGTTTGCATGTTTTTCCCAATCGCCTCTGCAGTATCAGTAATAAAATCTAACTTGTAGGCTTCTTGTATTAAGTATCCTGTTGCATTGGATAAATAAAGTGAGATTGTCCAAATAAAATTGGTAATAGCGTATAATCCATACATGACTTGTTTTCCAATACCATCTCCCCAGTTCCACGGCAGCCAATCCCAACTACTATCTACATAAAAATCCAATTGAAAATTATCTAATGGATATTGGGAATAACGATTATTTGCATTGATAGTATCATCTACAAGACCAGTTGCTTGAGCAATGATTCCAACAGAAAGTAATAAGAAAAAAAGAAATCCTATCGTTATAACTAGCCATTTAGCCATACGTAGTAATTTCTTATGAGTAATCATCCATTTTTTTATTTTTTCACAAAAGTTTGTGTCACTTCGTTGCCACTTTTTTCCGTTCATTCTACCACCTCTTTTCGTAGTGGTGGACGAGTATCAAAAGCCTCCAATAGCTCTTCAAAAATGGGATGGAATTGCATCACCCCTACCCGACCATATAAATCAGAAATCAAACATTGTCCATTCTCTAAATCTCTTAATCGTTTTTGATTCGCTTCGTCTTCACTGTCTACACCGAAAAACGTTAAAGTCTTCTTAATCTCTACCAAATCAGTTGAACGAAAAGCAAATTTCAATCCAATATTATTTTTCATTTTTTCATCCAATAAATCATCAGCGTTTTGAGTTACAAAATAAACACCAGCATTCATTGCTCGACCTGCTCGGACAAGTTTCATTGATAGTGTTTTTCCTTGTGCAACTTGTAAAAAGCTCCATGCTTCATCCAAATCAACAATTTTAAAAATAGAGCGATCCGAATGAATAAAGTCTAATGCAAAAGTGCTAATAACGATTAACATTGCCACACTCAATAATTCTAATGTGGTATATTCTTCAAATCCAGTATCTGCATCTGGTAAAACTAAATCTGCTACTTGAATAATATTTAACTGTTTTTCTAAACTTATAGATTGTTGAATCGAACCATCACTAAACAGAAGGTGGGCAAAATCATAGTCTGTAAAACTTTCAATGTGGTCAGCAATCTGATGACTGATAACAGAATCCTCATATCGTAATTCATCAATAACTCGTAATAACCCACGCTGCTTACTTTGAGTTACTTGACGAATTGCTTTTCGTAATACAGGAAATTTCTCTCCGTCTCGAGAAGATATTCCGGTTAAAAATGTCAAAATATCTATTGCTAAACTTTCACTATCTTTCGGTCGAGTTAAAATCACATAAGGATCAAGTAATCCTCGGTTTTCCTTTTCACTCGTCAGGTTGACTATATTAATTTCATGAGCAATTTCAGGTAATGTTTCTTTCCAATCTCCACGTTCAGCTTTTGGGTCTACAATCACTGCCTGTCCACCAAATAAAACAGCATAATACACCAACATATTATTACTAAACGATTTTCCACCACCTAATGAACCAATAAACGCACTGGCTAAAGCATTGGTAATGGAACCTTTTACACCTTGACTTGCTAAACTAGGCTTAAGATAAATATTTCGACCTGTGTCTAAATTGTACCCAACATAAATCCCTTCATGTTCGCCAAGCATTTGTGTCGCTCCAAAACCAAGTCCAGCCAAAAAATCTGAGGTCACGTATTGAATGTAATCATTGATATAGCGTTTACTGGATGGGATAAATTCATTGTGTAAACCGAGCATATCTCCAAAAGGGCGAACCAATTTTATGGACAAATCATCATAGAAATCCTTCACTTCATCGCAACGCTGTTTTAATTCATCTAAATTTTTAGCAGATACACGTACAACATAGCTCAATTTGTACATTGACTCTTTTGTCTGATCTAACGTTGTTTCAAGTTCATTCACAGAATCTAGAGCTTCTTCCACATTTGAACTTGTTTCATTGTTGCTTTCGAAAGCATGATTATCTAAATCTTTCAACTCTTTTTTCTTGTTTCGAACAGTCGTTAGTGCTTTTTTATTCGTCACAATTTCAACATTCATACTTGTATCAATCGGAAAAGTAAACTGTTGTTGCTGGTAGTAGAAAATTTCACTGCTAGGAAAATCCAATTCGCCTACAATGGAGTTGATAGTAAAATATGCTACATAAAGTTCCTGCTCTTCATGAATAATCTTTAAGTAACGCTGATTTTCTTCAATTAGACAACGAGTTGGTTTTAGCAAATCATATTTCTTTAACAACACTTCTTTTTCGTTGTATCGTTTTGGTAAATGAAATTCATACGCTTTAAAAGATATCCCTGTTTGTCCATATAGATGCTCGATAATATAGCCAAAATCATTTTTATCTAACGGACGTGCTTTAAATCGCCGAGACAATTTACTTTCCAGTAACTGTTCCATTTTAGAAAACCGTTCAAACTCAGTTTTAGGCATCACTACAAAATCTCCCATTAGTTTATGGTTCACTCCATAGAAAAATTCCTGAAAAGCTTTTTTTATTTCTTCACCCACGTTTTTCACAGAAAACTCTTCTTCGTTCACTAATAGCTTAAAGCCAATAAAAAAGCGATAGTCTACTTGATTGTCACCAATCATGTCTACTAGCGCTTCGGTTTGTTCGTCTATTTTTTTGTATGCTATGTCTTTCAATCGTCCAGTAACTTCTTGTTTTGAGCGTTCTTGGGAAGTACGAATGCTCGACTCTGTCGCAAGTTGTAATGCATGGATTTTCCCGTCTCGGTTTTGAGCAATCAATTGCCGAAAATTATCATGGACTTGATATTTTTCATCAGGACTTAGAAAACTATAGTTATAAGGAATCAATTCATAATATGCAAAACATTCACCTTCGTGATTAAAAACCAAATTGTTTTCAATGTACTTAATTGGATATGCCATAAATAACCTCACTCCTAACAATTGTAATTCGTTCGTTGTATTTAATTCTTAAATAACGTACATCTTTCCCAGCATATGTCTGTTTATGTCGGAAAACATACGTAATCATTGATTTCAAAAATCCATAAGGCTTTTTCCCATCAAATGTTTTTTGACTCATAAACCATGTAATTCCTACTGGTAATCCAATATATTTCAGTAGCGCTCCTTGAATAAACGAGAGCGGGGGTACATTTCCAAAAATAATAATGAGAAGTAATGATAGAACAAACCATGTCATTTGTGTAAATGTGACTGGAAAAGGCAACTGCATATCATTAATCGCATAGATTACTTTTTCTACTGACCAGATACTAGTGTAACTTTTTATTTTTTTCATTTGGAATATCCTTTCTAAACAAAAAGAAGAGGCTAAAAAAGCTCTCTTCTAAATTACTATTCTACTTATTAATTTATCGCTTTCATCATCATGTTGTAATGAGATTCGTGGCCCAATTCTTTAAATATTAATTTAAAAATCCTCTTGTAATTTTCTATATTTTCCTCATCAAATGTAATTACAAAATCATCACTAATAAAATGTGAACCGTCATTTATACAAGACACCAATGCTTTACAAACTATTTTATCGTTCCCATCAAACTTCTCAATACATTTTTCATAATTTAAATCTCCAATAATTTTGAAATAGTACTCAAGTATTCTTCTCATTGTATTAAAAGAAGTAACTGTAGATAGTTTGTCTTCCAATAATTCTCGCCATAATAATTGATAGGTTGATTCAATTGGATTTCTATCATACTCTGTAAAGTAGGAAATATTATCTCTTTTTCTTATAACGCCAAATAACACCTCTGCACTTGAAAATTCTTTTCCGCTACCTAGAAATGTTATTTCCTTATGAAAGTAAACATTATGTGTCAGAATAAATGTTTGTAAAATCCCATTTTTATTTCTTCGACAATCTTTTAGTAAATTCTTAACTAAAGTACTAACAATAAATAAAACATTGCTATCTAAACTAGAAATAGGATCATCAATAACAATAATTTTATTTGAAGTAATTCCAGTTTTATCTTGACTACCATATATCAAATAGTAAAAATATAAGAACGTAATAAAATTGTATTCTCCTTCACTTAAAGTGTCTTTTGCACTTGAACCATCATTCCTTATAATTGAGTAGCTTCCCTTTTGTTGCTCATTTTCTTTAAGCTTAAACCCTTTAAAATCAAATTTATCTAAAATCTTATTTATCTCTGTTACAGTGGGGGCAACACTTGTAATCGAATCTTCAATATCTTCTATTTCCTTTGTATTTTTTTTAATCTCATCTTTTAAAGTTATAATCTGTCCGTTGATAGATTGTTTTGCATCATTTTTTCCCTTTAAAAACTTATTATATGTCTCTATATCAATACTCAAGTTAGAAACAATGTATTGCCAAAGTAATTCAGTACATTGTTTTTGTTCATGCTCTTGATTCTCTACAATATTGTTATTTGATAAAATCTTTCCATTCCATTCACGTATGATAGTATTTATTTTCTCAAACCTGTCCTCCGTACTTTGTAATGAAACTTTATTTGATGGGAATTGTCTCTTCTTCTTCATCTCTTCGAAATTTAACTGTATCACACTGCGAAGTAATTGATACTCTACACGTAAATTTTCTTTATCAATAAACGGTATGTCGTTATTTAAAATCACCTCTAAATCATGTAAAACTTTGGTGCAACACTTTGTATATTCATCCAATAAAACATCTAGTGCTGTACAATCTTTTTCATATTCTTCATCAAAGTACTGTATTATTTCTTGTTGAAGCTCATTAGTTATTACTTGTTGGCAGAAAGGACATTTATTTTCCGTTTGCTGCATATATTCTATTCCTTGCTGTATCCAATCACTATTTTTTAGTATGTCGATAACTATACCTATAGGAGATTCTCCACTACCTGTGATAACTTTGCTCAATAACTCAGAAGTCTCTAACATTTTAATACTAACGTTCTCTATCTCAGAAAAAATAGGATAGATTACACTACTTTTGGAATATGCCATATCATAGTCTGACTTCAATTGCTCTAAATTTATTGTACTTTCTTCATCCCACTCTTCGTATGAAGTTAAACATTTCTCGTAGAATTTTTGTTTACTATTTCTATATCCTACCAACGCTTGACTGAAAGTATCTCCAATAGTTCGTTGTAGCTGCCAACACTTCTCTTTAAGTGTATCCCTCATCTCCTTAATTTCAATATCGAATTTACTAATGGTTTTTTCCTTAATTTCAATTGATGATTTTTTAGCTTCATTTTCTCTAGATAGCATATTTAATTTCTCTTGAGCATCTATAGAATCTTCTCCCAATGTAAAAATTCCTTTAAGGTTATCAAATTGTTGAAAATTATCATTGACAAATTGCTTGTTGTACACCAAAATTTTATCATCATTAGGATTTCTAGATGTGACACGAGTAGTTTCAGATTCTATAGAAGAAGCCAATACTTTGGAAATAGTAGTTTTTCCACTACCGTTACTCCCATATATAAAGTTTAACTTTTTTGGTTTTATTTCAACAAGATTCTTATAGGTCGCAACATTGTGAATCTTAACGCTTTCTATCATCTTAATATCCCCTAACATCGTCTATTCCCTATAAGTATCCTACATACTTAAAACATAATCAAGTGAAAAAAAACACAATTAAATATTATACTCAAAAATCCCATGAGAAGTAATCAAGTAATTCCCTTCAATCTCCATATCCCTTCCTAATGCAGAATAATCAATATACATCTTCACCTTTTCAGATATTTCTCCTAAACAGCCGCTTTCTACAGCCTCATTTGCAATATCTTCCATCGAATCGAAGTTTGAATAACAAATAATATCTTCAACATGCTCTAAAAGTTCTTCAATACTACTAAACCACAGAGTCTGTATTTCTTTCAGTTCTTCATAAATAGGAGATCCTTCTAATTCCATAATAGCTTCGCATAATTCATTAATTCGATCTATTGATTCATATTCATCAATATCAAATGGCAATTCATAATCATGAATCGCAAACTCTTCGTACTCGTCATTTAAACCAATTCGTTCAGCCATCTCTTCCTCATCAATAGGTGGCTGAAACCATGCACCAACTAGCTCTCCTTCATTATATTTTCCAATATTAGCAATGTATACTTGCATTTCCACTAATTTTTACCTCCGCTCTCACTAAGCACCAACAATTCGATTAAACAAGCTTAATAGCACATCTTTGACTCCAGCAGCATTAAAAACCAAACCGACTGCAATTAATGCAACAATCAAAAAGCCAATCAGCTTAGAAAATTCTCGCTTAAATCCTAGGTATAAACCAATCACTACAATTGCCAGTAACACTAAAGATTGAGCGTTCTGTAAAAACCAAGTATATAAATTTTGTCCAAAATTCATTCGATGATATTCCTCTCTTTCAAATAATTCTTTCTATTTGTTAAATATTTAGTTACCCGCTGTATTAAATAAAAAGCAGTTAATCCTTCTCCATAAACCGTAACAGTGTTAGGATGGTGTGGATAAAATGTTTGTTTGTAAAAAACATAAAGATACATAGATTTATGT
>SKEB01000864.1_pt1 | contig 13233 bp, 8 predicted proteins | sample 4826561 | NCBI WGS metagenome assembly SKEB01 (sample SAMN11008820, study PRJNA524170) | human gut metagenome | biome: Human fecal sample; material: Feces; isolation source: fecal sample from pouch patient p17 | host: Homo sapiens | place: Israel: Tel-Aviv | collected 2016-03-29
TTATTTCCGTAGCCAGTTTTCTTTACTGGTTATTTTTTGTTAAAGATTTTACTGAAACTGATGATGCCTATGTGGCAGGTAACGTTATTCAAGTTTCATCACAAGTTTCCGGCAGCGTTGCCAAAGTGAACTTTGAAAGCACTGATTTAGTGAAGAAAGGTGATGTTTTAGTGGAGCTGGATAACAGTGATGCTAAATTAGCACTTTCTCAAGCTAAACATACTTTGGCTGATACTGTTCGTAAAACCACTCAACTCACTTTTACTGAGAAACAATTAACTTCTCTGCTTGCCGCGAAACAAATTGCATTAAAACAAGCCGAACAGGATCTTTCTCGCCGTCAAGGCTTGAATAAAACCGGTGCGGTATCTAAAGAAGATTACCAACACGCGCTTGATGCAGTCACAATGGCAAAAAGTGATTTGAATGCGACACAGGAACAATTAAACGCGACCAAAGCCTTATTGTTAAATACACCTATTGCCGAACAACCTGCTGTAATTCAAGCAGCTGACAATGTTCGTCAAGCGTGGTTGAATTTACAACGCACTAAAGTGATCAGCCCAGCTACCGGCTATATTGCTAAACGCAGTGTGCAGGTGGGTGAAAGCATCAAAGCAGGTTCGCCATTGCTTGCCGTAGTGCCGCTTAATCAGATTTGGTTGGATGCCAACTTTAAAGAAACCCAATTAAAAAATATCCGTATAGGTCAGCCGGTGAGTATCGTCTTTGATTTATACGGTGATGACATTGAATTTGATGGCACAGTTACCGGGATTGATGCCGGAACAGGCAGTGCTTTTTCACTGTTGCCGGCACAGAATGCCACCGGAAACTGGATTAAAGTGGTACAACGCCTACCGGTCAGAATTGCGCTTGATCCGGAACAAATCCAAAAATATCCATTACGCATAGGACTTTCCGCCACAGCAGAAGTGAATACTTCAAATCAGGACGGCGAGGTATTACCGACCGAAGTGCGTAATCAACCGCTTTATCAAACTGATACTGTGCATTACGATTTAGCGCCGATTAATCAAGAGATTATGGAAATTATCCAACAGAATAGTCATTAATTGGGAGTGTCATAATGAATAAAACACCAATTAAAGGCGGTGCGTTAGTTATGATGACCTTAGGGCTTGCATTAGCCACTTTTATGCAAGTCCTTGATTCAACTATCGCTAATGTTGCTATTCCGACTATCGCCGGCGATCTGGGCGCTTCAAGTACACAAGGCACGTGGGTCATTACCTCTTTCGGTGTTGCCAACGCAATCGCAATTCCTATCACCGGTTGGCTAGCTCGTCGTTTCGGTGAGGTCAAACTGTTTTTAGTTTCCGTACTGATCTTCGTTATTGCCTCTTGGTTATGCGGTATTTCACATTCACTGAATATGTTGATTGCTTGCCGTATCATTCAAGGTTTGGCTGCCGGTCCGATTGTACCGCTCTCACAAAGTTTATTGTTGAATAATTATCCACCGCAACGTCGTGCTATGGCATTGGCGTTCTGGTCGATGACGGTGGTGGTTGCGCCAATTTGCGGACCAATTCTTGGCGGTTGGTTAAGTGATGATTTCCATTGGGGTTGGATCTTTTTTATCAATATTCCGGTTGGCATTTTGGTGATTTTATTCACGCAAATCACATTAGGCGATCGTGAAACCAAAACTTATCAGCAGCCAATTGACAGTATCGGCTTAATTCTGCTTATTCTCGGTGTCGGCGCATTGCAATTGATGTTGGATCGTGGTCGCGAAGAAGATTGGTTCAATTCAACGGAAATTGTTGTATTAGCTATTATTGCCGCTGTTGGATTAATCGCCTTAATTATTTGGGAATTGGGTGAAAAACATCCTATTGTCGATATTGCGCTGTTCCAGAAACGCAATTTTACCGTTGGTTGCCTCTGCACCTCGCTGGCCTTCCTCATTTATTTAGGTTCTGTTGTCTTAATTCCATTATTGTTGCAACAAGTATATGGCTATACCGCAACCTGGGCAGGGCTTGCGACCGCACCAATTGGTTTGTTTCCGCTGCTGCTCTCCCCGATTATCGGACGTTTCGGGCATAAAGTGGATATGCGTTTATTAGTAACCGTCAGTTTCTTTGTGTATGCATTGACATTCCACTGGCGCGCAGTCACTTTTGAGCCGGAAATGGATTTTGCTGCCGTAGCACTGCCGCAATTTATCCAAGGGATTGCTGTAGCCTGTTTCTTTATGCCTTTAACCACTATTACCCTTTCAGGATTAAAACCGGAAGAAACGGCTTCCGCTTCAAGTTTATTCAACTTTTTGCGAACCTTAGCCGGTTCTGTCGGAACATCCTTAACCACATTTATGTGGTATAACCGTGAAGCCCTACATCACGGTGAAATGGTAGAAAATATTACCCCCTATAATCCGGCATCACAGCAATATTTCCAAGCAATGGCAGAAAAAGGGCTGAATGAAACGCAAACTGCCGCCTCTCTTGCCAATCAAATCACACACCAAGGGCTAATTATTGGTGCAAATGAAATCTTCTATATTTCAGCTATTGCATTTATGTTGCTTTTTGTCATTATTTGGTTAGCGAAACCACCTTTTGGTGCAAGACATTAACCACATAAACGGTGTGTCGCCTCATTCCGTCACACCGTTTTTTTGATGATAAGGAGCAACTTATGCCTATCAACATCTTTAATCAAGCTATCGGTGAAGCGATCGAAAATTTTACTGCCGGAGAAAAACCAAATATTAATAACCTAGAAGGTCGTTATTGCCGCTTGGAACGTCTTTGCACAGAACGTCATTTAGATGATATTTACCCTTTTTATGGTCCTGAAAGTTTAGCTTCACAATGGACTTACTTGCCAATGAATGCTTTGCTGGATAAAGAGAGTGTTCGACAATTTTTACAGCAAAATCAGCAATCTGAAGATCCCTATTATTTAGCCATCATTGATAAAGAAACGCAAAAAGCAGTCGGTACATTCTCTTTGATGCGAATTGATACACAAAATCGGGTAATTGAAGTTGGTTGGGTCATTTATTCACCACAATTAAAACATTCCCGCGTTGCAACAGAAGCTCAATTTTTACTGATGAAGTATGTATTTGAAACACTACAATATCGCCGTTATGAATGGAAATGCGATAGTTTAAATCAACCTTCAAGAAATGCGGCAACACGCCTTGGTTTCAAATTTGAAGGAATCTTTCGTAATGCTGTTGTTTATAAAGGAAGAAATAGAGATACGGCTTGGTTTTCAATGCTGCCTCAGGAGTGGTTACAGATGAAGCCGAAATTTGAGCGTTGGTTAGCCAAAGAAAATTTTGATGATAATGGAAAACAGAAAACTTCTTTGAATGACTAAAAAAGATGGGAAAATCCCATCTTTTTCAATATGTTGTATTATTTTTCGGCAATAATCACTGCCCGCTTCGGCGCCGGATAACCTTCAATCGTTTTGCTATGATCGGACGCATCGAGAAAATCAATCAAACTTTCATTTTCTAACCATTCCGTCTTGCGCTGCTCCTGTAATGAGGTGACCGCCACATCAACGCAGCGTGCATTTTTAAAACCGGTTTTATTCAACCAATTTAACAGCGCCTCTACCGATGGAATGAAATAGACATTTTTCATTTTGGCATAACGCTCACCCGGCACCAGAACGCTATTTTGATCACCGTCAATCACCAAAGTTTCCAATACCAATTCGCCCCCTTTCTTCAGTTGCGCCTTTAACTGAGAAAGATGATCCAGCGGTGATTTGCGATGATAAAGTACACCCATTGAAAATACAGTATCAAATGCATTTAGCGCTTGCATCTGCTCAATGCCTAATGGAATCAAATGTGCACGGCGATCATTATTCAGCAGCTTTCTGACCGCTTCAAACTGACATAAAAACAGTTCTGTCGGATCAATACCTACCACCAGACTTGCGCCCTCACCGACCATTCGCCACATATGATAACCGCTACCGCAGCCGACATCCAAAACCAGACGGTCTTTCAGCGGTGAAATATGCGGCAAAAGACGATCCCATTTAAAATCGGAACGCCATTCACAATCAATATCTACGCCATAAAGGTGAAAAGGGCCTTTTCGCCACGGCATTAACTGTTTTAAATGATAAATCATTCGTTGCCGCTCGCCTTCGGACAATGGTGTATCCAATTCCGCAGACACACTATGTTGCAGATCAATCCGTGCGGCTTGTCGCTCTGGCAAAAATTCAATCACTTTAGCCCATTTCGCATACTCACCGTGAGCATTTGATTGCCACTGTTTTAATTGCGCAGGTAAAGTTTCCAACCAGGCAGACAGCTCGCCTGTCGCTATCTGCTGGTAAAAAGGACGGAAATCAATCATAAACAGCCAAAATATTCCTTAACGAATCACTTCCAAACCATTCATATAAGGGCGTAACACTTCAGGCACGATAATAGAGCCATCCGCTTGCTGATAATTTTCCAACACGGCAACTAATGTACGACCGACCGCCAAACCTGAACCGTTCAAGGTATGGACTAAACGAGGTTTTTTCTCACCTTTCACACGATAGCGTGCAGACATACGGCGTGCTTGGAAATCCCACATATTTGAACAGGATGAAATTTCACGATAAGTATTTTGTGCCGGTACCCAAACTTCCAGATCATATGTTTTGCAAGAACCGAACCCCATATCGCCGGTACAAAGCAATACTTTACGATAAGGTAATCCTAACAACTGCAACACTTTTTCAGCGTGTCCGGTCAATTCTTCCAACGCATCCATTGATTTTTCAGGCTCAACAATCTGAACTAATTCCACTTTATCGAATTGGTGCATACGGATTAAACCACGAGTATCACGTCCGTAAGAACCAGCTTCGGAACGGAAACAAGGCGTATGCGCTGTCATTTTAAGCGGTAAATCTTCCACATCCAGAATTTCTCCACGAACCGTATTGGTCACCGGCACTTCAGCGGTCGGAATCAATGCATAAGGCTGTTCACCTTCCAACGGTTTGGTATGGAACAAATCTTCACCGAATTTAGGCAGCTGCCCTGTGCCGTAAAGCGTTTCGTGATTCACTAAATAAGGCACATACATTTCCAAATAGCCGTGCTGTTCAGTATGCAAATCCAACATAAACTGAGCTAAAGCGCGATGTAAACGCGCAATTTTGCCTTTTAACACCGCAAATCTTGCACCGGTCAATTTCACTGCTGTCGGAAAATCGATACCGCCACTTAATTCACCTAAATCTACGTGATCACGAATTGGAAAATCATACTGCTTAGGTTCTCCCCAACGAGAAACCTCTAAATTTTCACTGTCATCTTTACCCAACGGCACTTCGTCCGCCGGAATATTTGGAATCGACAATGCGATTTGACGCAACTCTTCCAACACCTGATCCAACGCAGTTTTAGCCTGATCCAACTCAGTGCCCATATTATCCATTTCGGCTAATAAAGGTTGAATATCTTCACCTCTGGCTTTTGCCGCACCGACTGCTTTAGAACGCGCGTTACGTTCAGCCTGTAATGTTTCGGTTTTCACTTGTAACTGTTTGCGTTGCTCTTCCAACTGTTCGATTTTTTGAACATCTAACACAAAATTTCTTTTTGTTAATAATTTTTCAGCAGTCGCTGCCAAATCGTTACGCAATAAATTCGGATCAATCATTCTCTTTTCCTTTTTGCTTTTAAATCCAATGACTAAAAATATGCTCTATTTTAACACGGAAACCCACTGTTCCCGTTTGAAATTTTTAAATAATTTCCTTATTTTGGGCTGAAATTTTTGCAATCAGTTCCGCCACAAAATCTAAGCGTTGTTGATTATCCTCAAAATTTTTCACAAATCTAAATTTTTGTGGACCATCAAAACGATAAACTTTCGGTGCTTGTTGAATAAGTTTCAAAAAAACCATTGGATCAAGTTGTGTATTGGCACTGAACTCAATAAAGCCGCCTGTTGCCATCGTTTCAATTTTCTGAATTCCCAACGGTTTTGCCTGCAAACGCAATGATGCGATTTCAAATAAATTTTTGCTTGCATTCGGCAGCAAACCGAAACGATCTATCAATTCTACTTTAAGCTCGGCAAGCTCTTCTTCCGTTTTTGCACCGGCAATCCGTTTGTAGAAAGATAAACGCAAATTGACATCGCCGAGATAATCTTCAGGCAATAATGCCGGAATGCGTAAATCAATCTCAACCTGAGCCTGCGTTAATTCATCCAATGACGGCTCTTTGCCCTGTTTTAGCGCTTGCATCGCATTTTCCAACATCTCCATATACAGTGAAAAACCGATAGTTTCAATCTGCCCGCTCTGTTCATCGCCCAATAATTCCCCGGCACCACGAATCTCCAGATCGTGAGTTGCCAGAACAAAACCAGCACCTAAATTATCCAAACTACTCAAAGCTTCCAACCGTTTTTGTGCATCTTTCGTCATCAATTTTGCCGGCGGAGCCAATAAATAAGCATACGCTTGATGATGCGAACGCCCAACACGTCCACGTAACTGATGTAGTTGCGCCAATCCGAAATGATCGGCACGTTCAATGATAATGGTATTGGCACTTGGAATATCGATACCGGTTTCAATAATGGTAGTACAAACTAAAACATTAAAGCGTTGATGATAAAAATCTGTCATTACTCGTTCTAGTTCACGCTCTCTCATTTGCCCGTGTCCAATACCTATTCTCGCTTCAGGAACCAGTTCTGCCAATTTTTCCGCACAATTTTGAATAGTAGCAACATCATTATGCAGATAATAGACCTGTCCACCGCGTAAAATTTCACGCAAAATGGCTTCACGCACCACGCGCTTATCCTGTTCCCGTACAAAAGTTTTAATCACCAAACGGCGTGCCGGTGGTGTTGAAATAATCGATAAATCGCGAATACCGTTCATCGCCATATTTAAAGTACGTGGAATCGGCGTTGCCGTTAACGTCAAAATATCAATATTAGTGCGTAGCTGTTTAATTTTCTCTTTTTGTCTAACACCAAAACGATGCTCTTCATCAATAATCAGCAACCCAAGATCGTGAAAATCGACATCACCCTGTAACAATTTATGAGTACCGATTAAAATATCAATTTTCCCTTCTTTAACAAGGGTTAATACATTTTTCTGCTCTTTTGATGTTTTAAAACGTGACAATACTTCCACATTCACCGGCAAATTGGCAAAGCGATCACGGAAATTATCATAATGTTGTTGCGCTAATAAAGTGGTCGGCACCAGCACCGCTACCTGCTTATGATTCATCACCGCTAAAAAAGCGGCACGCATTGCCACTTCCGTTTTCCCGAACCCCACATCGCCACAAACCAAGCGATCCATCGGCTTCGCCTGACACATATCGCCAATCACTGCATTAATTGCCATCTGCTGATCATAGGTTTCCTCAAAAGGAAAGGTATCGGCAAATTGTTGAAACTCTTCACGATCATATTTGAAAGCAAATCCCGGTCGAGATTCACGTTTTGCATATACATCTAACAGCTCTGCCGCCACATCACGCACTTTTTCCGCCGCTTTTTGCCGTGATCTTGCCCAAGCATCACTGCCTAATTTATGTAACGGCGCATTTTCTTCTCCACCGCCAACATAACGACTGATTAAATGCAACGAAGAAACCGGCACATATAATTTTGCTTCATCGGCATAACGTAATACCAGATATTCCGCCACCATTCCGCCGGCATCCAATGTTGTTAAACCGTCATAACGACCGACACCGTGCTCCAAATGTACCACTGGCTGTCCGATTTTTAATTCTGCCAAATTACGAATTAAAGCGTCTGGATTGACGTTTTTTTGTTGTTGTCGATGACGTGTCTGAACTTTCTCACCCAAAAGATCAGTTTCACAAATAAAGGCAAATTTCTGCTCCGCGATAAAACCGCGATCCATTGCGCCAATCATTAAATTGAAACGCTGCTGCGGCAGTTGTTCCAATGATGTGATTGAAGTCGGCTTGATCTTCAATGGTTTTAACAAAGAGAGTAACGTTTCTCGCCGTCCTTCACTCTCTACCGAAAAGATGATCGGTTGCTCAAATTGCTCAATGAAATGTCTTAGCTGTTTTAGCGGTTCTTTTTGCTGGGAATGGACAGTTAATTCCGGCAATGCCTTAATTGCCAAATTTTGATTGCTCGCTTTTTCTGCTAAACACTGCTCCGACAAGATTAAACGTGGATAATCTTTTAAATATTGATTGACATATTCCATTTTTAGCCACAATTCATTCGGCGCTAATAACGGACGCATCGGATCAACTTTTTGGCTTTCATAGCGTAATTGCGCATCACTGAAGAACACTTCTCCGCTATGTTGAATTTTTTCATCGGTAATAAACAGTGTATTGATTGGAATATAATCAAAGAAAGTTGCCATCTGCTCAAAAAAGAGCGGCTGCCAATATTCAATACCGGCAAATAACGTGCCTTTGCTGATTTGTTGATAAATATGTTCCGGATCGCGGCGAATTTCACCAAATTTTTCGCGAAAATTGCTACGGAAAAACTCAATGCCTTTTTCATCAATAGGAAATTCGTGTGCCGGCAATAGATCGATTTGCGGAATTTCAGCTATTGTGCGCTGTGTATCAACATCAAAGGTGCGAATACTATCAATTTCGTCATCAAAAAAATCCAAGCGATAAGGTAAAGCACTTCCCATCGGATAAAGATCAAGCAGTGCACCACGCAAGGCAAATTCACCGTGTTCAAACACCTGATCAACAGCACGATAACCGGCTTTAATTAATTGCAATTTAAGTTGTTCCAGCCGGCAAGTTTGCCCTTTTTTGATTAAAAATACATTTTGTGCCAAATAACTCGGCGGACAAACACGTTGCATTAAGGTGCTGATCGGCAAAATGACCACGCCTTGTTGCTGTTGTTGCAACTGAAACAATGTGCTTAATCTGGTTGAGATAATCTCTTGATGCGGCGAAAAATTATCATACGGCAAGGTTTCCCAATCCGAGAAAATCTGTGCTGTCAGTGAAAACTGTTGCAACGCTTGTGCTAAATGATTAGCTTGTCGCATATCCGCCGTAACCACTACTACCAAGCCTTGATACTGCGCGGCGACCTCTGTAATTGCCAATACCCGACTATCGGCAATCATATTACCTAAAATCTTGTGATCTTTTGCTTTTTTCGGAATATTGATATCAAAAATCTGCATAATTACTCTTGATTAAAAGTGATACGCCAACAATTATGAATTTGCGGATTACGCTGGAAATCCAACGGCAACGTTTTTTCTGAAATATTTTCTGCCTTTAGCCCCAAAGCGACCAAGCCGTCAAAATCCATCTTAAAGCCACGTTTATTATTGGAAAAAATAATTGTGCCCTGTTTGCGCAATAATTTACTCAATTTCGCCAACAACATTAAGTGATCCCGTTGCACATCCCAACTGTTTTCCATTCGTTTTGAATTGGAAAATGTTGGCGGGTCGACAAAAATTAAATCATACTGCCCTGTCGCTTTTTCTAGCCATTGCAAACAATCCGCCTGAATCAATTTGTGCTGTCGGCCTTTGATCTCATTCAAAATAAAATTTTGTTCTGCCCAATTCAGATAAGTATTTGACATATCAACCGTTGTGCTGGACTTCGCGCCGCCAAGAATAGCGTGCACCGAGCAAGAACCGGTATAAGCAAATAAATTCAAGAAATCTTTTCCTTTTGCCATTTCACCAACCATCTTGCGTGTTAAACGGTGATCTAAAAACAGCCCTGTATCCAGATAATCAGTTAAATTCACCCACAATTTAGCGCCATATTCCTGCACAAAAAAATAATCGCCTTTATTGGCTAATTTTTCATATTGATTGCTGCCTTTTTGCTTTTGACGTACTTTCAACACCAAGTGGTCAGTTGCCACGCCGGTTACAGTCAGAGTTGCCGTTACCGCATCCAACAACCGCTGGCGAGCTTTTTGCGGATCAATATTCTTCGGTGCTGCATACTCTTGAATCACAATATAATCCGCATAACGATCCACCGCTAAATTGTATTCCGGTAAATCGGCATCATATAGACGATAAGCATCCAAACCCTGTTGCTGCGCCCACTTTTCGATTTTCTTGATATTTTTGCTTAAACGATTGCTGAAATCCGGCGCAACATTTGCAGCTTGATTCACTTCCAGTGTAGAACGCTGTTCGTGATCACGATCAAGATGAGAAATCAGATAATTTTTTTGCACACAATCCAATGGACCATTTTTCGCTTTGAACTGACGCGATGAGCGCAAACGTAAACAGTCTAATAAACTGACTTCACCACTAAAAATAGACGCTTTCCAACCGGAAAAATGCTGTTTTAAACGCTGTCCGAACAGAGAATAGAGCGCAATTAGGGTCGGCGTTGTCCCCAAACGCTCACCATACGGCGGATTACAAATAACCGTACCGACTTCTGTGGTCGGTGCCACTAAATCCGCAATATCCGCTACTTGAAAATCAATAAATTCCGCCACACCGGCATTCTCTGCATTCTGCTTTGCTTTCAATAATACTTTTTGATCACAATCACGCCCGAAAAAGCTCCGTTTACATTGCGAACGCCCTTGCTCTGCTTGCGCTAACGCCTGTTCTTTTACTCGTTGCCATACGTGTGCCTGATGTTTTTTCCAATGATTAAAGCCCCAATGTAAACGATTGAGCTGTGGTGCAATTTGAGCTGCCATCTGTGCAGCTTCAATTAACAATGTGCCTGAACCGCACATCGGATCAAGCAATGGCGTGCCGATTTGCCAACCGGAACGAATAACAATCGCCGCCGCCAATGTTTCCCGTAACGGCGCAGCACCGCTATCACTACGATAACCGCGCAAATGCAACGCCTCACTGCTTAAATCAAGCGAAACGGTCAACTGTTCACGATTTAAATAGGCGTGAATACGAATATCCGGATAATCTTTATCCACTTGCGGCCGTGGCTCACCTTGACGGGTAAAGTAATCAACAATGCCATCTTTGACGCGCATTGCGCCATATTGTGTATGTCGAATCGCCTGATTAGTCCCGTTAAAATCGACTACAAAACTGTCTTGAGCCGAAAAATGCTGCTGCCACGCAAAACTGACGGCAGCGGCATATAAATCGGCATCATCATAAATTTTTGCAGTAAATAATGGATATAAAATTCGAGAACTTAATCGACTCCACAATAATGTGCGATAAAGCGTTGCATCATCCGCCTGATAATGTACACCGCCTTGTGCAATTTTGCATTGTGTTGCACCGAGCTGTTCCAATTCATTTTTTAATAATTCTTCAAAACCACGAGCTGTGGTAGCAAATAGCTGATTCATTACGTTTATTTCTATACTTATTTGTTCAATGGGGAAATTTTTAATCGGGATTATAACAAATTAATCGCTTTTCTTTTGCAGCAATTTCTCAATCACTCTTGAAACGGCAAAAAAACCAAATGTGGCAGTAATCATTGTTGCCGCACCAAAGCCGTTACTGCAATTCATTGTTGCAGAAGCACTACACTCCGCACCAACTTGCGGAAAAATAAGCGGTTGTGTAGAAAAAATACAATCAATGCCAAATTTTCGTTGCGGATTGTCTGTAAAACCGTACTGTTTTCGCAATAAATAGCGCACTTTTGCGGCTAACGGATCTTGAATAGTCCGACTTAAATCCTTGATCTGAATTTGACTCGGATCGGTCTGACCGCCTGCGCCACCGGTGGTGATCACTTTAATTTTATGACGTTTGCAATATGCCAACAGTGCCGCTTTAACCTTAACGCTATCAATCGCATCAATCACATAATCATAATTGCGATTCAAATATTGGCTGATATTCTCTTCTGTCAGAAAATCATCAATAATCTCAACCTCAATTTGCGGATTAATCGATAAGGCGCGTTGTTTCATCACTTCCGTTTTTAGCTGACCGATCGTTTCTGTCAAGGCGTGAATTTGACGATTGATGTTGGTTACACAAATATCATCCAGATCAATCAGTGTTAATTTGCCGATTCCGGAACGGGCTAATGCTTCCACTGCCCAAGAACCCACGCCGCCGATTCCGATGACACAAATATGCGACTGGCGTAATCGTTGTAACGCCTGTTCGCCATACAATCTGCCAATGCCGCCGAATCGCTGTTCAAAATTATCTACTCTTGCCATTAATTCAATACCCAAACTCGTCCATAATGTTTTAATAATCCGGCGATGTGTCCGGCTCTATCGCCGATACCCTGATACAGGTCAAAATGTTGTCCTTTCACCGCACCGCCAACATCCAGTGCCACCATTAAGCGTAATTGATGCTTACCAAGCCAGTTTCCTTCATCATCAATTTCCGGCATTTCCACTAACAACACACTGCCGGAAGGAATTAAACTGCGATCTGAAGCTACAGACGCCAACGGTACCAGCGGAATACCGGCTGAACCTTTCACTTTGCCGTTCGGAACATTCTTGAAAAAGACATAAGAAAGGTTACGCTCCAATAAGCCTTGCAAACGGCTCGGATTGCGTGCTGCCCAATCTTTAATCGCCTGTACCGACATTTTCTCTTTCGGGATTTCGCCATCTTCAACTAACAACCGACCGACACTGGTATAAGGGAAACCGTTTTGTCCGGCATAGGCAAAATAGTTAAGATTATTCTCACCGAAATCAATATAGCCGCTGCCTTGCACGCCTAGCAAAAAGTTATCTAACATTGAATCGCTATAAGCCAACTCTAAGCCTTTTCCTTTTAACGCACCGGCATAAATTTGCGCGCGTGAGAAACGTTTGTATTTCGGCATTGCATAAATCGGGTGCTGATATTTACCCTGTGGCGCACGACGCGCGTGAATCACCGGTGAGTAATAGCCTGTCATCAATACGTTTTGATAACCGTCCTGCCCTGCCATTTTTTGAATGCCAATCCCGAAGCGATTAATTTGCGACACATCCGCACCGGCTAACACCCAGTTTGTGACTTTATCGTAAGTAGATTGATATTTGGCGCTTAAACGAGGCGAGGTGCTGGAGATAATGCTTAACTGCGTTAAGAAATCACCTTGATTCACTACTGCACTTTGGTTTTCCACCATTCCAACCGGTGTTAACGGCATCCGCATAAAGGTTCGTCCTTTATAAACTGCACCTAGCTGTTCATAAGATGTTCTATCATTGCCTCTGGAAGAGATATGCTGCGAAGATGAACAACCAACTAAAATCAAAGCTGCCATAG
>SKEB01001105.1_pt1 | contig 13216 bp, 10 predicted proteins | sample 4826561 | NCBI WGS metagenome assembly SKEB01 (sample SAMN11008820, study PRJNA524170) | human gut metagenome | biome: Human fecal sample; material: Feces; isolation source: fecal sample from pouch patient p17 | host: Homo sapiens | place: Israel: Tel-Aviv | collected 2016-03-29
GATATAAATCATATAAATGGAAAAACTTATATTAGAGTTTCTTTGATTGGTGGGCGATATATTAATCAAATTACTATAGCCGATGATAATCCTAATTATATGATTATTGAAAACGAATCTACTCATACTTTTGTAGAGTATTCCAGAATATAATGAGTAAAATTTATTTAAAAGAGTTAAGGGGGAAAAGATTTAAATGAGGAAATTTTTATTAGCGTTACTGGTTATCAGTATAACAGCTTTTGGTCCCCAGGCAAGAACATCTGAGTTAGTAGGTAAAGGTGAAGGCTATGGCTCTTATAATGGTTGAGTTGTTGCAGATATGTCTATGAATGATGGTGATGTATCAGAAGTAGCATCCTATTCTATGCGTATATTTAAGGACTATGGTTTAGTTCCTGTCTCTTACTGTGCATCTGGAGGTAGTCATTTAGGCACTTATTATACTTTTTATGTAAACCCATATCATGATTCATTAATTATTGGGAGGGAAGCTGGCGTAGCCTCTCATGCTAATCCGTTTGCTGCAGAGTCTAAATCCTTTAGTAAATCTGGAGTGTTTGTTCGTTATACAGATATGCAAGCTAATCAGGATCTATATAGAAAAATAATTAATGTAGCTAAAGCTGAATTTATAAAATATCAACAAATGATGAAATAAGATATGCATTTTTAAAAATTACATTTGCTTTTATATGAATTACACTGTATACTTTAATTAAAAGATATGCAGTGTAATTTTTTTAAATGCAAAAATAAATATGAGATGAAGAAAGTATACTAAAGAAAGAGGTGACATAATGTATATTCAAAATGTATTTCATAGTAATACGGGTATATCACAGTATCGCATTGAAGAAAGCAATAGTCCTGATGCGAAAGTATATACCTTGTATGGGCAGAATGAATTATATGAGGATCTATATGGTGTACCTGGGTCTATGAGTGATCGGAAACAGATCAAAGTAGATGGAATGGGGCCTGGCGCTATTGCTAGAGAAGGTGATTTATTATTTAGCACAATTTCTGGTGAGGCTACAATCGTAAGTGCTGAACATGATGGTTATGTATTCACACAAAATTATGCTCGTATGGAGCCTATGAGCAGGTCAGTAGATAGAAAGTATATGGCTTATTTGATTAATGAAAATTCATCAATTAAGCGTCAGTTTAAACAAAATCTACAAGGTAGTCAGGTAATACGATACAGTTTAAAGTTATTGAAAGAAATTGCGTTACCAGAATTACCACCAATAGAGATTCAACGGGTGATAGGGGATATATATTTTAAGCAATTACTATTGCGTTCGTTAAGACAACGGGTAGCCGAGAATACGTATCGTTTATCAATTGTTATGTTACAGGGAGTGGAGTAAATGACAGAACTAGAATTTGAACGTCAGCTAATTGAACAATTATCGTCAGGGATTATTAGTAGTACAGCTAACCAAATGGGAGATACTACAGTTCCATACGGTAATATGAAGGTGTTTAAAAGCAAATTATGGAAGTATGAGCCAACAATTAAAACGACTGAAGATTTGTGGGAAAACTTTCGGTCTATTTTGTATCAATTGAATCAAAATCAATTGACACAACCATTAAGTGATACAGAGTTTAAACAGGTTCAAAAGATTATTAATGAACTTTATACACCATATCAAGCGGGTCAATTTTTATATGGTATTAATGGCGTATCTCAAGTAGAAGTAGATCTTGATGATGGACGTCATGTATTTTTGACGGTATTTGATCAAAAACAAATTGGAGCAGGTAATACAGTATACCAAGTAGTAAGTCAAATTAAGCGAGACCCACAAATTGCGGGTCGTCCAGAACGTCGTTTTGATACTACACTACTTATTAATGGTTTACCAATCATTCAAATTGAGGAAAAATCTGTTAGACATTCTGTTGATGAAGCATTGAACCAAATGCATCAATATATTCAAGAGAAACAGTATAGTGATATTTTCTCAACAGTTCAAATTCTAGTAGCTATGACGCCTAATCGAATTAAATATATGGCGAATACAACGGCAGAGTTATTCAATAAGGACTTTGCATTTGAATGGCAAAATCCTAATGATAATAAAGTGGTTCGTAACTGGACTACTTTTGCTGATATGTTCCTTAGTATTCCAATGGCGCACCAAATGTCTACACTGTTTACAATTCTTGACGGAACTAAAAATAAGCAAATGCTTAAGGTTATGCGCCCTTATCAGGTATATGCTACTAAGGCCGTTTTAAATGAGTTAAAACGTGCAGACTTTGATTTGCCTATTAATAAATTGGGCTATGTATGGCATACTACTGGATCTGGTAAGACTATCACTAGCTTTAAAACAGCATGGTTAGCTAGCCGTATGCCAAATGTAGATAAGGTCATCTTCGTAGTAGACCGTATTGCTTTGACCAAGCAGACTGAAGATAATTATAAAGCATATGATCCTGAAGGCTCCATAGATGATAGTGGCAATGTAAGTGGTACACAAAATACAGATGCTTTAGAGGATAAGTTAGATAAAAATGGTTATGGTATTATTGTTACATCCGTACAAAAGTTAAATACTCTTATTAAGCGTAAAAATTTTGTGATACCTAAGAAAAAATTTGTATTCATTGTTGATGAGGCTCATCGTTCCACTGGTGGTGAAAGCTTTGAAGAATTGCAAAAGGTCTTTAAAGGTGCCGCATGGGTAGGTTATACAGGAACACCTATGTTTGATGAAGTAGTTGGTAAAAAAGGCACTAAGACTCATGAAGTGTTTGGTAAATTACTCCATGCTTATACGATTCGCGAAGCTATTGCCGATAAAAATGTATTAGGATTCAAGGTGGATTTTGAAACTACTATTGCAGAAGACCAAATGAAGAAAGAGTACTTACCAAAATTCTATAAAGCACAGCATCCTGATTGGAATGAACAAGATATTGAACGTAAAATCGCTAACCTTACTGATAATGATATGGATGATATGATTGAACCTAGTTTCTATGATAATAATCCTAATCATGTACGATTAGTTGTGGAAGATATTTTCAAAAATTGGCGTAACCGTTCTAATGATGGTGCCTATAATGCTATGCTTACGACACATGTAGGTGGTAACCGTCCAAGTACGCCGATGGCATTGATGTACTTTGATGAATTTGAACGTGTTAATCAAGAACGAGCAGCACAAGGTTTACCTACGCTGAAAGTTGGTGTTACGTTCAGCATGAGTACGAATAATAGTGATAACCAGTTAACGACAAATGATGGTTTATTACGAGCAATGAATCATTATAATAAGATGTTTGGCACAAACTTTGGTTTAGATGATGTATCGGGGTATACACAAGATTTGACCGCACGATTAAATCGAACCGCAGAAGATGGGCAATATTTAGATATTGTTATTGTTGTGGACCAACTATTAACTGGTTTTGATGCTCCTAAAATGAATACACTATATGTTGACCGTACATTGAAAGATGCATTATTGATTCAGGCTTATTCCAGAACGAACCGCATTGCTGATAATCAAGGAAAACCATGGGGGCGTATTGTTAATTATAGATGGCCAGCTAAGAACGAAGAACTCATGAATCGTGCGTTAAGTATCTATGCTAATAAAGCTTCCGCTGATGTACAAGAAACATTGATAGATACAAAAAAATTAGTAGATGCTGGTGTGTTAGCAAAATCTTTCAAAGAGCAATTTGAAGAGGTCAAACATGTAGTAGATCAATTAGCGGATATTACAGATACTTTCACAGAAGTACCAGCGAGTGAAGCGAAACAAGAAGAAATGTTTAATCTCATGCGGACCTATAGTTCAGGAATGTCTAAATTAAAACAATATGATCCAGAAACGGTTAATGGTGAGGATATTGGTTTTGACTATGATAATCCAGATGAACTTGTTACATTGCTTGGCATGACACCTGAGCAAGAGGAAATACTGACTACATCTTTGTATAACGATTTAAAAGAACGAATTGCAGAAATACATGATGTACCTGTAGCACAAATTGAATTACGCATGATTCATGTAAAAGATGTTAGTGTCAATTATGATTATCTAACCGAATTGGTAGAAGCATTGATGAATGCAGTGCATGAGGACCGTATGGATATAGCCGCTGACTATCGAGATAAGATTAGTGATTTTGCTATGGCCTTGGAAGACCGTCAATATGCTAAACAAATTAATAATGCTGCTGATGCGATTTATAATGGTAATTATCCTCCTGAAAATCATGAAGTAACATATCCAGTTCGATTAAATTCTAGTTTAGATATTATACATGATGCTAATACCATGATTGTGAAAGATAATATCTTTGATTTCCGTTTAAAATGGGGCATCATTGATGTTATTAGTAATGATGAAATTTTAGAACTATTTGGACGCCATACGGCAGGTAAACAAGATCTTGATAGTACGGGCAGAATTAGTCAGCTAAAGAAAGATGCTCGTAAAGAATATCAAGTTAAGGCACAAGATAAAGACGTGGCTGCACTTAATAAGATTACATATGGCAACGAGCTAGTTGCTGCATTATATAAATTTGCAGATTCCTATGTTAATGAAAGGTAGTGTTAGTATGGTAAAAGAAAAGAGGGGTTGCGATGAGTAAGGAAAAACGCAGAGTACCTAAGTTACGTTTTCCTGGTTTTACGGAAGATTGGGAACCGTGTGAATTTAAAAATCTTTTTAAAAAGAATCTAGAAAAAAATAATGGGAAGTTTAAATCAGATAAGACAATTTCTATAGCAAAAATGACTTTTAATGAATTGGGAAATGGTGCTAGTGAGGAATCATTAGATAACTACAAAGTATTAAGAATAGGTGATATTGCGTTTGAGGGGCATGAAAATAAGGACTTTAAATTTGGTCGTTTCGTAATGAATGATATTGGTAATGGAATTATGTCACCTCGATTTACTACTCTTAGACCTATAGAGTTATTAGAGTTAGATTTTTGGAAAGAATATATTAACTATGAATCTATAATGCAAAAAAAACTTGTTCATTCGACAAAGAAAGGAACGATGATGCATGAGTTAGTAGTTGATGAATTCTTAAAACAGGAAATATTAGTCCCACCTGAGAAAGAACAACAACATATTGGCTGCTTATTAAAATTTTTATCTAAAGTTATTAGTCTTCAACAGCGTAAGCTTGAACACTTAAATTTGAAGAAAAAGGCGTTACTTCAGAAACTTTTTCCAAAAGAAGGCGCACGATATCCAGAACTTCGTTTTCCTGGATTTACTGATGCTTGGGAACAGCGTAAGTTTAGTGATTTATATGAGAAAATCTCTGAAAAGAATGATTTATCATATTCACTTGATAAAATTATCTCTGTAGCGAATATGTATTATAAATCTGATGCAAAAGTATCTAATGAAGAATATTTAAAGACTTATAATATATTTCGATATGGTGAGATTGCCTTTGAGGGAAACATGAGTAAAGATTTTGCTTATGGTAGATTTGTGGAAAACACTATAGGTGATGGGATTATATCTCATGTTTTTGAAGTGTTTAGACCAATTACTAAATATGATATTTATTTTTGGAAATATTATATTAATTATGAACCAATAATGGGAAAAGTTCTTTCAAGATGCACGAAAAAAACTACAATGATGACAAACTTAGTTGCTAAAGACTTTTTGAAAGAAACTGTTTTGGTACCTACCTTAGCTGAACAAAAACAAATTGGGATATTTTTAAATACTCTCGATCAATTTATTACCCTTCATCAGCAAGAGCCATTTCTATGTGGGAACAGCGTAAATGGTGGGGTAAAACTATGTTAACAATAGAGGAAAAGTCCGAACTATTTTATATTTATTATGAAAAATGGATACATATATATAAAGAAGGTGCTATTCGTGATGTAACAATGCGAAAATATGAGATAACGCTACTATGGCTAAAGCGATTAGTCCCTGAACTTAGGCTTTCACAATTAAATAGGATATCATATCAACAACTATTAAATGACTATGCGGAGTTTCATGAACGACAAACAACGATGGATTTTCATCATCAAATTAAAGCAGCTGTATTAGATGCAGTGGATGAAGGTTTAATTGATAGGGATCCAACTCGAAAGGCTATTATAAAAGGTAGGTCACCAAGAATTAAGAAGATTAAGTATCTGAATCAGTTTGAATTACATACATTATTAGTAAATTTGAAATTGACGTCAGAAATTAATTGGGATTGGTTGATATTGATAATAGCAAAAACTGGAATGAGATTTTCAGAAGCTTTAGCATTAACTCCAAAAGATTTTGACTTCTCGCATCAATCATTGATTGTAGATAAGACGTGGGATTATAAAGGTGATGGCGGATTTTTACCAACAAAGAATAAATCATCAGTAAGGAAAATACAGCTTGATTGGCAAACAATTATAAAGTTTTCAGAACTGATAAAAGGCTTACCCGCTGATAAGCCTATATTTGTGAAAGGTCGTGTCTTTAATTCAACAATTAATGGTGTATTAGAACGGTATTGTAAAAAGTTAGAAATACCAGTCATATCAATTCATGGATTACGACATACACATGCATCGCTATTGCTCTTTGCAGGTGTGTCAATTGCAAGTGTTGCAAGACGTTTAGGTCATGCGAGTATGACGACGACACAGAAAACATATATACATATAATTCAAGAAATGGAAAATAGAGATATTGATCTGGTGATGCGGTCTATGGCTGGATTAGCATGAGATTTATTTTGTAGAAATGGCTTTTACTGATGAAGGGTAATAATATTATCAACGGACTCTAAAAAGTATGCTATTTGATTACTTTCTTCTAACCCAGGTAATTGAATAGGTAGTTCTAAAATAATATTTGCAGATAAATTCCCTTGTCCACCTTGTAAATATTTACCTATGATACTTTCTTTGTTTTTCCGTAAATATTGTGCAATTATTTTACCATCATAGTTTAACGGTATCATAGCCAAAATAGCCTGGTTAATTGCACCATTTATTTTGCTGATTCCAACTTCACCACTAGTGGCTCCATACATAGCATATAAAATAGTACCTTTTTCAACTATTTTAGCAGAAGAATTATCTAAACCTTTTTGAGTTATATATAATTCTGTAGTATCACTATTAATCTCAGCAGATCTAATAAATGGAATATCACCACCATAATATTCTTTATTGGAAGCTGTTGGTGTTCCACCCGAATAGGATTTTACAACTTCACCTAACTTACGCTGTTCCCAAATAATTTAAAGGAGAAAAATATGCGGAATTTTGATAATCCTAATTATGAAAAATATAAAAAAATGAGTGAAGATGAGTTTCGATTAAGGGTAGCTGAATTAGAGGTGAAAATATCTGAGATCGGGTTAGGTTTAATTAAAGAATATGCTAGTGGCGGCTTAAAGGCATTACTTTTATTGAATGGTGCAGCTGGTATAGCTATCTTAGCTTTTTTAGGAAATATATTAGGAACTGAATTTGAACGTTGGATTAGAGGGATTGCATGGGGACTAGTTTTCTTTTCAATAGGTGCCTTTTTTTCAACTATTTCTTGGCTATTTGCCTATATATCACAAACTTACTATAATGAAGCGAATGGTAATGATAAAATGATTAAGAATGGTACTATCTGGCGCAATGCTACAGTTGGAGCTGTTGTTGTTAGTGGCATCGCTTTTCTTGTTGGTGGATATTTGATATTTTATGTTATAACTAGTTATTAAATTGCTATTAAATAAATGGGAAATATAAGATGTTCTTATTTGGGTAATATCTTTAAGAAACAATCTGACTTTACGGTTGGACTGTTTTTATTTGCTTTCATGAAATCTCTTTATTCAACCTGTATAATACTTTCATTAGTCTAATGAGAGGGTCTAGATAAATGAGAGATACTGTAAAGCAAATCATAAATTATTGGTATTCACTGGAGTGTTTGCAACCGAAAGAGGTACCTAAGTATAAAGCAATTCCAAAGAAGTATGTAAATGAGCTCGTGTTTACTACTATAAATGATAGAACTACTATTTATCAACAGTCAGTAATTAAGCCCCTTTGGAAAAAGGCACATGTTTCCACGTATGTAGTACCGTTGCCAAATTATTCTTATAATTACTCTATTATTGATGAGATTAAATATTTTAAGGGTAAAAAGGACTATGTGTTAGATGATGAACATGCGGTTCTATTAAGTGTAGTCAAAGGGACTGAGGTACTAGAAGCTTTTATTGATAAATTAGAAATTGAGCATCCTGAAAAACCATATCTAGGGAATGTGTATAGTGCATCATTTGTCGCCGATGCAGATGGATATTATAAAGAGGGTAGTCTTCAAATTGCTCCCTTTATTTGGGTGATTTATCAAATGATGTGTCAGCCTGATGTAGAGTTTAAAGATATTAAGCTAGATGGTTGGGATGAGGTTGTTAAATCGATTGAAGATAGTTTTAATCTTTCTGAGGAAAAGGTATCCCTTGATAAGGCTGCACATGAGATTAATGCGTATCTACAAGAGAATATTTTGAAGCCTATGGGTGTTACTATGTTTCGTGCTGGTGATATTTATGGCTACTGTGGATTTACGATAGAGGAGATTCAGCTTGTTAAGGCTGAGACAATGCCTATTAATGATTTAAAATCTAGTTTTTTCCTTGATGATCTACAGTTAGTGTTACATCATATTGATAGATTAAAGGATAATGATAAGGTATTGTCTTATATCAATAGTCTTAATCAGGATATTGAGCATTATGATTTATTAAAAGATACAGATCAAATGTGCAAGTGGTATAATCCGAAGGTTTTACCTTATGGTCGATGGCCTTCAAAGTTTAATTTATCCTTTATGCAGCAAATTGCTGTTAATATTGCTAAGGAGAATCCTAAAGATATCTTTTCTGTTAATGGCCCTCCTGGTACAGGCAAAACTACGTTATTGAAGGATATAATTGCTAATAATATTGTTGAGCGTGCTGCTAAGTTTTGTGAAAGTAATCATGTAAATGATATCTTCAAAAAGGTTGTTGGCCGAGATGGAACATCTTTTTACTATACTATACCTAGTGACATTGCCGTATATGGCATGTTGGTACTTTCATCAAATAACAAGGCCGTTGAAAATATTACATTAGAATTACCCAATATTTCCTCTGTAAAAGCGGGAACTAATGGGTCGACCTTATTTAATCCCGAGTTCTCAAACCAACAGGTTGATTTATCTTGTTTCGCTAAAGATGAGAGATATAAATATGTTAAATCAAGTGAGGTATACTTTACATTTTTAGCTGATCGTTTAGCAGAGAGTAATACGCAATGGGGATTAATTTCTGCTAGACTTGGTAAGAAATCTAATATCAATACCTTTATGCCTGCATTAAATGTATTATCCTTAGACATGTCTTCAATCATGCGTATGCCTAGTGCTCAAGATTCTTTTGAAGGTGCTAAAAGACAGTTTCAGGCTCAGTATAAGCTTGTGAAAACATTGTTTGCTTATGTAACAACATATGAAGAGAACACCCAATTAATTCAAGAGTTAAAGCTTAAAATCAATCAGTTACAAGAGGAAGTTGTTTCAATCGATGAACAATTAAGTAAATATGATACATTAAATGATGATTTGATGCAGTTGATAGAGCATAAAAATTGTATTGAGTCTAAATTAATAGAGTATAATGGTAAACGGTCTATTTTTGATAAGCTGTGGCACGCTACTAATTGGTCTATTTTAAAAGCTATGGGTAATCCTACATTATTATCGGTAATTGAAGAAGAGACTACAAAGCTTCAAACTGTTAAAGACCAATTGACTGCATTACATCAGTTGGTTAATGAGCGTGAATCCATAATCAATACGAAAGATAGCTTATTAGCTGATATTAAAGATATTGATGGTACTATTCAAAAAGCAGAAAAGACACAGCAAGAGATTTTAGGCACAATAAAATCTAGTGGTAAAGATACGATACATTGCTTTGATGATATAGGATCAAAGTTAATGTTATCTGATGAGGATCGCGCAGAGGCGCACACGGCATTCTTATATGTATGTAATTATTTAAATGAATGTAGAGAGCGTTTATTATACGATGCCTTACAATTACAAAAGACTGTCGTTATGAGTGATGCTTTCAGAAAAAACATGCAATTACTTAGTCAGTATTGGGGCTCATTAAGTGATAGAAAGAAATTGCAGAAAAACTTTGACCTTGATACGATTTTCCCTGCATTACTTAATTCATTGATGATAGCCGTGCCTGTCATCTCTTCTACTTTTGCTGCTGTGGAGAGGTTCTTAATTAACTGTAAATCTGAAAGCTCGTTAGGTACTATCATTATTGATGAAGCAGGACAAGCGTCACCTCATATGCTTGTAGGTGCATTATTCCGTGCGCAAAAGGCAATAGTAGTTGGTGATCCAAAACAGATTGAACCAGTACAAACTGTGCAGGATTTGTTTGTAGAAAGAATTGGCGGTGAAGGTATTGGTAAATATCGGAGTAAAGAGCTATCTGTACAAAGCTTAGCTGATGCACAAAATCCATTTGCAGGCATCATCAGAAACCTTGATGGGTCTGAGTCGTGGGTCGGTTGTCCGCTTGTTATTCATAGACGTTGTAAAGACCCGATGTTTACAGTTGCTAATGAGTTATCTTATGGTGGATTCATGATTAATAAGACCATGGATTCTGATGATCCTATTGATCCATGTAAAGAAAGCTGTTGGATAACATATGATGCAAGCAATATTGATTCTAGTACTGGTAAAAATCGATATATACAAGTGCAAGGGCAAATTGCTTTTGAATTGATTCAAAAGTTACGAGCAAGAAATGCTGAATTTAAAGATATATTTATCATTACACCATTTACCAGTGTTGCACATGGATTTAAAACCTATATGCAATCTATTAGTGATGACATTGTAAACTGGACCGATAAAGATAATAAGAGCGGTTGGTTAAAGGATAATGTCGGGACTGTTCATACATTCCAAGGAAAAGAAGCTAAAGTTGTTATTTATATGTTAGGATGTCAAAGCGATGGCACTGCTAATGGTGCTATTAAATGGGTTAACGCTAACAACGTAAATGTAGCCTTTACTAGAGCAAAAGAATATATTTATGTTATTGGTGATGCTACTAAATGGGCAGAACTTAATAAAAACTTTGCATTTGCGCAGAGATATTTGCCTATATATACTTTAGAGGATATTTAAGCTGATATTTTATCAAGATGGCATATGATTGATGAATATATGTAAGGTTATAACAATAAAACAGGGAAAAGAATCATATGATTCCTTTCCCTGTTTAGATATGATATAATTTATATCAAAGTGAGGCATAAATGGTTTGGACGCCAGACTTCGCTTCTGATTTTTAATATTGAAGAAACGGTCTGACTCTCAATGTCGGGCCTTTTTTCATGCCACGATTAGAAAGCTAGCTTTTAGCTAGAGGTCAATCACTTTGCAGCCATAATAATGGTCGCCACAAGTATACCAAATGAAATCATTAAAGATAGCACTTTGTATGTACTCATATTGATCACCGCCAATCTCTAGAAGATTAGCAAAGGCTGGACCCATTTAGAGGCCTCAAGTTCAATATAGTGCTATTAATTATAAAAGTAAATAGATAAGGGGGTTCCTAATAGTCACCTAGGTGACCAATAGGAGCTTTTTTTTGATTGAAATATTATTTTGAGTAAGAGTATTTTTGAAGAGTGGTTCATTAAACATTCATGTATGGTCTAAGATATGTTAAACTATTTATGATGTACATGAATAGTTATTTTGATAATTGCTTAGTACTATAAATTCGTGGAGGACATTATGGGATATTTTGATACTTTGACTGCAGAGGAGCAAGTTTCGTATTTAATAAAACCTATTTTAGAGGTACTTAGACAAGCAAGTACTCCATTAAAGACAGCAGAGATTCGTGCTGAAATAATTCATTTAGATACTAAGATTGCTGAATTTGCTAATACTGAATATACATCTAAAAAAACAGGCAATACGTATAAAAAATTTACAATTAAATTTGGACTAGCACTTAAAGAATTAATAGTCCTAGGTATTGTGAATCGTCAAAATGAGGATAAAACTCTTGTTTTGACACCTGAAGGTCGTTCTTTAAATTTAGAGTTATTAGATGTTCAGAAAGAAATTAGAGAAAAAGCGCAATTTTATTGGAGAGAACATAGAAATAAATCCCAAAAACAACAAAGTAAGGAAGACGATATGAATAAAGAAGAATCTAGACGTATATGCCGAGCAGTTTCAAATTCTGAGGTATCTGACTTTTCTTGGTATAAAATGAAGGTTGGAGATATAGTTACATACAAATATGAATTAGTAGATGATACTTATATTGGCGAATTTGGATTAGGCTATAATGTGAATGGTGGAGAAACAGAAGAACAACCTTCTAGTGCAGTCTCCTGTATCTTTCAAGTTGTAGACTATACTGATGTACTAGATATTTCGGAGAATGATACTTCTAAAAAAGGAAATGCATCTAAACAAAGAAATGCATCTAAACAAAGTATTATATTAAGAAAAGTAGCTGTATTACGTTGTGTACATGTGTTTAATGAACCTATTTCTAAAGCTTGTTTAGATGATTGGCTAGATGGCAGTGGACAAATAAATGTTCGAAGCAGATTTATTTGTATAACTGATGAAAAAGCTAATATAATAACTAAAAAAATAAAGGAACTGGTACCTCAATTATCTGATGATATAGATAACAAAAACATTATATTGTTAGACAATAAACAAAAACATCCAATACAAGTTATGTATTATGGTGCACCAGGTACTGGTAAAAGTTATAGAATAGCTTCATTAATAAAGGAAAGTTATCCAGGATATACAGAGTATGATGATAATCCTTATGTTTTTCGTACTACTATTTACCGTGACTATTCTTACTTTGATTTTGTAGGTAATATTATGCCTGTAACAAAAGAAGGCAAAGTTAGCTATGAATTTGTTCCAGGGATATTTACAACTGCATTATGTACAGCATTGAGAACTCAAGATAGAAACATTGATGTTTATCTTATTTTAGAGGAAATGTCTCGCGGTGATATTGCTAGTATTTTTGGCGATATATTCCAACTGTTAGATCGTAATGATGATGGTAAAAGTATGTATGGTATTAATAATAAATCTATTTATGAATACCTTATATTGAAT
>SKEB01001107.1_pt1 | contig 13188 bp, 8 predicted proteins | sample 4826561 | NCBI WGS metagenome assembly SKEB01 (sample SAMN11008820, study PRJNA524170) | human gut metagenome | biome: Human fecal sample; material: Feces; isolation source: fecal sample from pouch patient p17 | host: Homo sapiens | place: Israel: Tel-Aviv | collected 2016-03-29
TATAAAATATCACCAAGTAATTATCGAAGTACTTGTGTGAAAGAGATGTTGTCATAAAAGGTTCTGTTGATCGAAATATTTACTTTGATTTTACAGTGCTATGTATTTGATTTCTTCACAGACTCCTTAAATCCTATAATTTCAAGCGTTTGCAAGTGCATTTGTATAGGATACTTGTTTCTGATATGCAGTAGGTAATATCTGAAATATATCTCGGAAGGCCGATGTAAATTTACTTTGGCTTTTATATCCCACAGCGGCGGCAAGTTCCGAAATAGATTTATCTTCCTGCAACAGCATATTCGATGCCAACTTCATACGGTATTCTTTCATGTAAGAAGCGATGGGCATTCCATAGACTGCTTTGAAAACGGATTTCAAAGTAGTGGTGTTCATCAGGTACTGTTTTGACAACTCTTCAATTTTGGTAACTTTTTTGAAAAAATTTGGATTAGACCACCAGTTAGGGGCTAACCCTGTAACTTAACGAAATGACATTGAAGTAACATAAAAATAAGATTTTTTGTACTGTACACAGGACAGTTCTTGACGTATACAACTGTGAAACGTATAATAGGCAAAGGATATTCAGACAGAAGATGGAGGAAATTTCATGGCATTAAGTAAAAAGCCGGTCAACGGCATGAAAGATATTTTACCGGAGGAGATGCAGATCCGGGATTATGTGCAGCAAGTCATCAAAGAGACTTACCGCAGTTTCGGATTTACGCCGATCGAGACACCTTGTATGGAAAATATTGCAAACTTGAGCAATAAACAGGGTGGAGAAAATGAAAAACTGATTTTTAAGGTAATGAAGCGCGGTGAAAAGCTGAAAGTCGCTGAAGCGAAAGAAGAAGCGGATTTAGTTGATTTTGGCATGCGTTACGATCTGACCGTTCCGCTCGTTCGTTTTTATTCGAATAATGCAAATGATCTTCCATCTCCGTTTAAGGCGATTCAGATGGGAAATGTCTGGAGAGCTGACCGCCCGCAGCGTGGACGTTATCGTCAGTTTATGCAGTGTGACATCGATATTATCGGAGAGCCGACGAACCTTGCAGAGATCGAGCTGATCTTAGCAACGACTACAACGATCGGGAAACTCGGATTTAAGAATTTCGAGATCCGCATCAATGAGCGCCGGATCTTAAAGGCGATGGCAGCATACAGTGGATTTGCAGAGGAAGATTTCGATACTGTATTTATCATCTTAGATAAGATGGACAAGATCGGACTTGACGGTGTGGCAGAGGAACTTGAAAAAGAGGGCTATGCAAAAGAGTCGATCGAGAAATATCTTGCACTTTTTAAAGGTGTTGAGGAAGCAGAAAACGGCATCAAATACCTTGCAAAGACTTTGGAGGGATATTTAGATCCTGAGGTGGAGCGTAATCTTTTAGAGATCATCGATACTGTGGAGGGTGCAAAGGCGGCTTCCTTTAAAATGGTATTTGACCCGACTTTGGTTCGTGGTATGAGCTACTATACCGGAACCATTTTTGAGATCTCCATGCCGGAGCTTGGCGCAGCCTGTGGCGGCGGTGGACGTTATGATAAGATGGTTGGAAAATTTACCGGACAGGATGTGCCGGCATGTGGATTTTCCATCGGTTTTGAGCGTATCATCCTTCTTCTGATGGAGAGCGGATTTACGGTTCCGACACAGCGTCCGAAAGTTGCATACCTGATTGAAAAGGGATGCCCTGCAGAAAAACTCGGCGAGATCATCGGAAAGGCACAGGAAGAACGTGCGGCAGGCAAACAGGTGCTGGTTGTCCGCATGAACAAGAATAAAAAATTCCAGAAGGAAAAATTAGACGCCGAGGGATACAAAGAGATCATTGAGTTTTTCAATAAATAAAGTTTAATGACAGAGTGAATAATCTCTTCGAGATTGTAGAATTTTTTAATAAGTAAAAGGAAAGAGGTTTGCAGTAATGGCAGAATCAATGAAAGGCTTACACAGAAGCCATAGATGTACCGAGGTTTCAAATCAGAATATCGGTGAGACCGTAACCGTCATGGGATGGGTACAGAAGAGAAGAAATTTAGGAAGTCTGATCTTTATCGACTTAAGAGACCGTTCGGGTATCTTACAGCTCGTATTTAACGAAGAGAGCGTCGGCAAAGAGGGATATGAGAAGGCAGAGCGTTTAAGAAGTGAGTATGTGATCGCGGTAACCGGAAAAGTTGAAAAACGTTCCGCAGCAGTGAACGAGTCTTTAAAGACTGGTGATATCGAAGTGATCGCAACCGATATCCGCATCTTATCCGAGGCAGAGACACCTCCATTCCAGATCGAGGAGAACAGCCAGACCAAAGATGAAGTCCGTTTAAAATACCGTTATTTAGACCTGCGCAGACCGGATATCCAGAAGAACCTGATGCTCCGTAGCAAAGTTGCATATCTGATGCGTGACTTTATGGCAAAAGAGGGATTCCTTGAGATTGAGACTCCGATGTTATGTAAATCAACACCGGAAGGTGCAAGGGATTACCTGGTACCGAGCCGTGTCCATCCGGGACATTTTTATGCACTGCCGCAGTCACCGCAGCTTTACAAACAGCTTTTAATGTGTTCCGGTTACGACCGTTATTTCCAGATCGCAAGATGTTTCCGTGATGAGGATCTTCGTGCAGACCGTCAGCCGGAATTTACACAGGCAGATATGGAACTTGCATTTGTGGATGTGGAAGATGTATTAGATGTCAACGAGAGACTGCTTAAATATATTTTCAAGGAAGCAATCGGTGTGGATGTGACACTGCCGCTGCCAAGAATGCCATGGCAGGAAGCAATGGATCGTTTCGGTTCTGACAAACCGGATACACGTTTCGGCATGGAACTCTGTGACGTATCCAAAGTTGTAGAGGGATGTGGATTCTCCGTATTCACAGGAGCACTCGAAAATGGTGGTTCTGTCCGTGGTATCAATGCAAAAGGACAGGCCGGCATGCCGCGTAAAAAGATCGATAAGCTGGTTGAGTTTGCAAAAGGCTACGGTGCAAAAGGACTCGCTTACCTTGCAGTGAATGAGGATGGCACTTACAAATCTTCCTTTGCAAAATTCATGACAGAGGATGAGTTAAAGGCACTTGTTTCTGTAATGCAGGGAGAGCCGGGAGACTTATTATTATTCGCAGCAGACAAAAACAAGATCGTATGGAATGTACTTGGAGCACTCCGTCTCGAACTTGCAAAAGAGTTAGATCTGCTCGATCCAAACCAGTACAACTTCTTATGGGTAACAGAGTTCCCGCTGTTAGAGTGGTCTGACGAGGAGAACCGTTTTATGGCAATGCACCATCCGTTTACCATGCCGATGGAAGAGGACTGGGACAAGATCGATTCTGATCCGGGCAGTGTGCGTGCAAAGGCATATGACATCGTATTAAACGGTACAGAGCTTGGCGGTGGTTCCGTCCGTATCCATCAGGATGACATTCAGGAGAAGATGTTTGAGGTGCTTGGATTTACCAAAGAACGCGCACATGAGCAGTTCGGATTCCTGTTAGATGCATTCAAATACGGTGTTCCGCCACACGCAGGATTGGCTTATGGACTGGACCGTCTGGTTATGCATATGGTACACGCAGATTCCATCCGTGATGTCATTGCATTCCCGAAAGTAAAAGATGCATCCTGTCTGATGACACAGGCACCTGGTATCGTGGATAAAAAACAGTTGGAAGAACTGGGACTTGAAGTTGAGGAAGTGTCAGAAGAATAAGTAAAAATCTGGCAGGGCGTCACATGGCGCCCTGTTTTTGCTTACTTATTGGAAAATATATTATGGGGGAAAATATGGGAGAGGAAGTTAAGAAAAACGAGTCGTGGGATGCCAGATGGCTCACTATACCGGAGTTTGCTGATGCTGTGCCCCTTAATCTGTTTCATAAGGAACAGGTACAGCCGTCTGTTGAAGACATCAAAACGGCAGAATTTCAGAATGTCCATGTGTTTGTGCGCGGGCATTTTACTTTAGAGCGTGCACAGAAGATTTTCTGTAAGGTCACAGCCGATGACCATTATAAGGCATATCTGGATGGAGCGTTTATGGGGGAAGGACCTGCCGCGGCATATCATACGAAGTATTATTACAATGTTTTGGAACTGGGGACATTTGCTGCCGGGGAGCATGTGCTGGCACTCCATCTGTATTATCAGGGACTTGTGAACCGTGTGTGGAATAGCGGGGATTTGCGTTTTGCCTTTGCGGCGGAGCTGTGGGATGAAAAGGGAAAGGAGATACCGGTTTCTTTTTGCTTTTTGAAAACGGATTGTTATGAGGGAGAGACAGTCGGATACGAGACACAGTTTTTGGAAAATTTTGACAGCCGGAAATACCCGTATGGGTGGAAAAATACCGGGTTTGATGCGGACGGCTGGGAGAAACCCGTTCCGGCGGTGTGGGCAGATTATACGCTAACGAAGCAGCCAACGGAGATGCTCTCTTACATGGAATATCAGTTGGGGACTATAAAGCTGCACGCTGGTAATGAGCATCCACTAGAACCGACAAAGCTGCACTCTGATGCCGTACAGCCATTGGAACCGGCAAAGCTAGAGCACAAGTGTGCAGATCATAACGGTCACATACATCAGATCACACCGTCCGTGATAAGACAAGATCCCGATGGTTCGATGCTTCTGGATGCGGGCGAGGAGATCACAGGCATGATCCTGCTCACCGCGGAGGGGAAAGACGGCGATCAGGTGAAGTTGTTTTACGGGGAGGAACTGGACGGGAAGGGCAGTGTGCGCTATGACATGCGGTGCAACTGCTGTTACAGAGAAATCTGGACGCTGGCGGATGGCAGATGTGAGTTTGATCCGTATGATTACAAGGGATTCCGGTATGTTAAGATCGTGCCGGACGGGGGCGTTAAACTGTCGGATATCCGTTTTCTGGTAAGGCATTATCCGATGGATGAATCACTTTGTGAGTTAAAGACAGAGGAGAAAACATTAGAAAATATTTTTCAAATCTGCAAAAATGCAGTGCGTCTTGGAACACAGGAGAATTATGTGGACTGCCCGACGAGGGAAAAAGGTCAGTACTTAGGGGATGCGGTCGTGACGGCGCACGCGCAGGTACTTTTGACCGGAAAGACGGATATGCTGTTAAAATGCATCGATCAGTTTGCACAGACAGCGAGGGTCTGTCCGGGACTGCTTGCGGTTGCGCCGGGCGGCCTGATGCAGGAGATTGCAGATTTTTCACTGTTGTATTCGCAGCTCCTTTTGCTGTATTATCGTTTTACCGGGGAGAAAGAGACGGTGGACCGTTATTATGGAATCGCAGATGGGATTTTAAAACATTTTTCGCAGTATGCGAGGGAGGACGGTCTGTTAGAGCAGGTCGCTGACAAATGGAATCTTGTGGACTGGCCGGAAAATCTGCGGGATGGATATGATTTTCCACTGACGAGACCTGTGGTGGCGCTGGGCTGCCATAATGTGATCAATGCACTCTACATCGGGGCGATGGAGACACAGAATACGCTGGCAGAGATCTGTGGCAGGGAAATGCCGTATCAGACGAAAGAAATTAAAAAAGCATACCGGAACGCTTTTTACCGGGAAAAGACAGGACTTTTAGCGGACAGCGAGACGAGCAGCCACGCGGCACTGCATTCGAATGTTTATGCGATGTACTTTCATTTACTGCCAGAAGCGGACGAAGAGAAAATACTGACGTTTATGAAACAGAAGGGATTTTCCTGCGGCGTGATGCTGAGCTATTTTGTGCTGCGTGTGTTCGCAGAACGCGGACAGTACGATATGGTGTATGAGCTGCTGGTCAATGAGGGCGAACACGGATGGGTCAATATGCTGCGCGAGGGCGCAACGACCTGTTTTGAGGCCTGGGGGAAAGACCAGAAATGGAATACCAGCCTGTGTCACCCCTGGGCATCTGCACCAATCCCGATTTTGATTGAAGAGATCGCGGGTGTACATATCGATGCGGCAGAGAAGGATGGATATTACTGGACACCGCACATCCCGGAGAAAATCAGGGAGTTTCGGCTCTGTGTACCGGTGAAAGGGAAAAAAATCATTGTTGAAAAGAAAATGGGGGAAGAATATGCAGTTATCAGAGAAGACAAAGAATAATTTAAAAGGCGTTATGCCGATTACAAAAGAGGAGCGCGAGGATGCGCTGGCATCTGCCTGCATGCAGGTAAAGCGTGTTCTGCCGGAATTTACGACAAAATTTCAGAATGCATACAGTGAAAATGGATTTTACCGTCCAATCGACAACGTGGAGTGGACGACGGGATTCTGGACGGGGGAGATCTGGCTTGCCTATGAATATGGCGGGGAGGACGTTCTGTTAAAGGCGGCAGAGATCCAGATGCAGGATTTCCTGCACCGGATCGAGCAGAAGATCTGTGTGGATCATCATGATATGGGATTTTTGTATACACCATCCTGTGTCGCAGGTTATAAGCTGACCGGTTCCGGGACGGGAAAAAGAGCGGCGCTCCTTGCGGCAGACCAGTTAAAGAGCCGTTTTCAGGAAAAGGGAGAATTTATCCAGGCGTGGGGCGCTATGGGAGAGCCGGAAAATTACAGGCTGATCATAGACTGTCTGATCAACGTACCGCTGCTTTACTGGGCGTCACAGGAAACGGGAGATGAGAGTTACCGTCAGATCGCTGACCGGCATGTACATACCACACTTGAAAATGTGATCCGCCCGGACTTTTCGACCTGGCATACATTTTTCTTTGATCCGGTAACTGGAAATCCGGATCACGGGGCAACCTGTCAGGGCTACCGGGACGGTTCTGCCTGGGCGAGAGGCCAGGCGTGGGGAATTTACGGAACGGCACTCGCATACCGCTATACAAAAAGAGAGGAATACAAATATATTTTCCGTGGTGTCAGTAAATATTATATAGAGCATCTGCCGAAAGATCTCGTACCGTACTGGGATCTGGAGTTTTCGGATGGTGATGCACAGCCGAGGGATTCTTCCTCCGCCTCCATTGCAGCGTGCGGAATGCTTGAGATGGCAAAATACTTATATGATGAGGAGGCGGCATTTTACCGGGATCTTGCGGAAAAATTTATTGGTTCTGTATACCGGAACTATGCGGTAAAAGATTTTGAAAAATCCAACGGGATCGTACTGCACAGCACATATTCGAACCGTTCGCCGTATAATACCTGCAATCCGTGCGGTGTGGATGAGTGCAATAGCTGGGGCGATTATTTTTACATGGAGGCGCTGACGAGGCTGCAGAAAGACTGGCAGATCTACTGGTAAAGGGGAAGAGATGGAATTTTACAGGATAAATGCGCAGATGCTCCCGAAGGTAAATTTTGTGGATGAGACAGAGATAAGACCGCCTTATGTCCACAGGAAACGCAGGGCGGGAGAACAGATCTTATATTTTATCCGGCACGGGGAGATGCATCTGCTTGAGGACGGAAAGCCTCTGATCTTAAAGCAGGGGGATGTCTGTCTGCTGGATAAGGATCGCACGCATGAGGGAACAAAGGCGACGACCTGCAATTATTATTATGTACATTTCATGCATGGGGAGATGGAACTGGTCGATGCAAAAGAAGAGGAAGTCGCCAGGCAGCAGTTTGAACGCCGGAGAAAGGCGATGGCAAAGGAGCCGTGTGAGCCTTATGGAAGTTATGATGAGAGCAAGATCTGGCTGCCGAAATACTGGCATATCAAAAAAGTCACCGACCAGATCCACATTGATGAGCTGATCAAGCAGGCGATCGCGGAGGATTACAGCACGTTTGAGAATCATAAGATCCTCTGTGCCTGCCGGATACAGGAGGCGTTGATCGAGATCGCGCGCTGTTTTGCGACAGCGGAACGCGAAAGGACTGCAGGCGGGTTCCCGGAAAGCTATTATAAAGTCCAGAAAATACAGGAATGGCTGAATGCGTCTTATGCGGCAGACATTTCGGGGGAGCGGTTAGAGGAGGAGTTTGACGGCAATTTTGATTACATGAACCGCATCTTTAAGCGCGTGACAGGACAGACCATTTTCCAGTATCTGACGGCAGTTCGCATGGAACATGCCAAGCGTCTGATCGCGCAGACGACGATGCATACCGGGGTGATCGGCCAGGAGGTCGGCTACCCGGATGAATATTATTTCAGCAAAGTGTTTAAGCGCAATGTCGGGATGTCACCGCGCGCCTACGCAGATTCTCTGTCAAAAAATAAATCATGAAAAGTCGCTAAAAGACAAAAAGTGTCACTATTCTCCATTGTATCATACCTCTGTTTTTTACTATGATGTGTTTAAAAGAAAACATAGACCGTAGTAAAAATGGAGGTATTTTTTATGATTATGAATAAAACAGAACTGTTATTAAGTGAGGGATGGAAGTTTCATTTTGGAGAATGTGAGGAGGCATGGTATCAGGGATATGACGATCGTGCATTTGAGCGTGTCATGCTGCCGCATGACTGGGCAGTGGCTTATCCTTTTTCAAAACAATATTCCAGCGGCACCGGATATCTCACGGGCGGGATCGGCTGGTACCGGCTGCATTTTTATCTGCCAGAGGAATATCAGGGGAAATCGATCCGTCTGGTATTTGACAGTGTGTATAAAAACAGCCAGGTGTGGGTCAACAGTTATTATCAGGGAAAACACCCGTATGGTTACACCGGATTTTCCTATGATATCTCTGGGATCGCACATTTTGGGGAGCAGGAAAATGTGGTCAGTGTGAAAGTGACGCACACGGACATTGCGGATTCGAGATGGTACACGGGAAGCGGGATCACGCGGAAAGTCACTCTTGTGGTGGAAGAACAGGTGCATCCGGCAGAATATGGCGTGACGTTTGTGACAGAGAAACTTGTGGCTGATGGGAAAGAGTTTCCGGAAGTGCAGGCGGCAGTCAGTATCCGCCACGAGATATGCAACCAGACGAAGGAGCAGAAAACATGTGTGGTCTGCACAAAACTGTCTGATCCGCAGGGAACGCCGGTGGCAGAGTGGAAAGAACAGGTACAGATCCCGGCAGGAAATATGGTATCCTGCAATATATATGGCACTATCCGTGAGCCGCGGTGCTGGTCGCCGGAGCACCCGGATCTCTATGGGATGGAAACCTGGTATGAGACAACGGATGAGGATGGAAAGAAAATATCTTATCTTGCAGACACACAGAAGGTCGGGATCCGTGTGGCAGAATTTGACGCGGACCGGGGATTTTTCCTAAACGGTGTGCCGATGAAGATCAAAGGCGTCTGTGTGCATCATGATGCCGGCTGTCTCGGTGCTGCGGTGACAAAGGAGATCTGGCACAGACGGCTTGCAAAATTAAAGGAATGTGGCTGTAATGCGATCCGGTGCAGCCACAACCCGCATATGCCGGAACTGTATGAGCTGTGCGATACGATGGGATTTCTTGTGATGGATGAGGCGTTTGACGAGTGGGAAAATGCGAAAAATAAATGGTCTACGGGACACAATGTCTATCCGCCAAAACATCAGGGCTATTTTGAAGATTTCCCGGAATGGCACGAAAAGGATCTGCGCGCCATGGTAAGGCGTGACCGCAATCATCCGTCCATCATTTTGTGGAGCATCGGAAATGAGATCGACTATCCGAACGATCCGTACTGTCATCCGAGTTTTCTGGAGATGACCGGAAATAACGACGCGAATAAACCGGCGGCAGAACGGCAGTATGATCCGGCAAAACCGGACATGCGAAGACTGCTTCCGATCGCCGAAGAACTTTCCAGTATTGTAAAGAGTGAAGATAAGAGCCGTCCGGTCACCATGGCGCTTGCCTACCCGGAGCTGTCTGCAAAACTTGGTATATTAGAGCATCTGGATGTGGCAGGCTACAACTATAAGGAGCAGTATTACGAAGCCGACCACAGAGATTTCCCACAGATCCCGTTTTTAGGGAGTGAAAACGGACACAGCTATGAGGCGTGGGATGCGGTAAAATCAAACGATTATATCAGCGGACAGTTTTTGTGGACCGGGATCGATTATTTAGGGGAGGCACATGGCTGGCCGGTTCATGGATCGGGAGCTGGGATTTTGGACTGCGCCGGATTTGAAAAAGCAAGATATTTCCGCAGGAAATCGTTGTGGTGTGAAGAACCGCAGCTTTATCTTGCCACAAGACTGTGGAGTGAGGAGTCTGCCGAGTGGATTCCGTGCCAGGAAAACTGGAATTATAAAGCCGGAGAAAAAGTCATCGTAATGTGTTACTCAAATCTGCCGGAGACAGCTGTTTTTATCAATGGAAAAGAGGCTGGCAGACAGATCGGCTACAACGACGACGGTGCATATCGTTTTGAGGTACTCTGGGAGGCAGGGATCCTTGAGGCAAGCGGTTATGATGAAAACGGAAATATCATAGAACAGGAGAGACTGCTTACCACGCAGAACGCTGCTGGCATCAAGGCAGAGGTCTATCAGCCGGAGGAGATTCCTTTCCAAGAGACACAGGAAAATGGATATCTCTATCAGATCGCGCTCACACTTGTGGATCAAAACGGACAGAAGGTTGTCTGGGATGATAAAAAACTGCATGTGGCTGTGAGCGGGGCAGGTATGTTGGCAGGGATCGAGAACGGGGATCTGTCGGATGTGACTCCATATGCGGAAAATGCGAGAAAGACAAAGGACGGAAAGCTCATGATCTATGTGAGAAGAATAAACAGGGGAAAGATCCGTGTAGAAATTTCAGAGACAGACAGCATAGCACAAAAGAACTGCATAGCAGAAAAAGGAGGAATGCATCTTGAAGTGGAAATGGATTGATGCAGACTGCACCAGCGTTACCACGGCAGAGGGAACGCTGACGCTGAAGGGACTGTTTATCCCGTTGTTTATTGAACAGCTTTTGATGAATATGACCGGTACGGTCAATACGCTGATGCTTGGGCACTATGCGGATGATGCGGTCGCGGCAGTCGGTGCGGCAAACCAGGTGATCGGATTTTTGTACACGTTTTATGCGGTATTCAGCGGCGGCGCATCGGTCGTCATCAGCCACAGACTAGGGGCGGGAGATGAAAAAAGGGCGTCGGATGCAGCGTTTACCTCCATCGTGTGCGGAGGTGCAATCAGCCTGATCTTAGGAACGATACTGGCACTTTTTGCAGGTGCAGTCATGCGTCCGATGCAGTTAGAAACATCGGTGTATGAGATGGCGGTGGTATATTTTCGCATCTGTATCGGCTTTTCCGTACTGCAGGGCATTATTTCTGCTATCTCCGCGGTACTGCGCAGTTATGGAAAACCGAAACTTGCAGTGACGGTATCTTTGTTTATGAATATCGTGAATGCAGTGTTAAATTACGTTGTGATTTTCCAGCCGGTGAAAATTGTGCCGGAGGGCGTGGAAGGTATCGCAATGGCAAACGTGGCAAGCCATGGGACGGCGCTTTTACTTGGCGTCTGGTTTCTGTTCCATTGCGGACTGCATCTTGATTTTGCATCGAAAAATTTAAAGACATTATCCTGCGTGGGTGGAATCTTAAAGATCGGACTGCCGGGAGGGATCAGTTCCCTGTCGTATTCCTTTTCACAGATCGTGTCAACATCGATCTTAGCAGTGCTTGGAACAGCGGCGCTCACCGCAAAGATCTATGTTTCATCCATCGTGTTTTATGTCTATGTGACCGGAATGTCACTCGGGCTTTCCACCGCGATCCTGATGGGATGGATGACGGGTGCAAAGGAGTATGAAAAGGCATACCGGCTGAACCAGCAGGTGTTAAAAATCGCGGTCAGCTTAAATATCGTGCTTTCGGTTCTGATCTTTCTCTGCCATAGACCGTTGATGCATTTATTTACGCAGAGTGAGGAGATCATCGGGATGACGGGAGTGATCTTTTTTATCGATATTTTTGTGGAGATCGGGCGCGCATTTAACCATGTTGAGGACAATTCACTCCGGGGAGCGGGGGATGTGTTCTTCCCGATGGTCATCGCCGTGATCTCCTGCTGGGGCGTCAGCATTTTGTTTGCATATCTGCTTGGGATACGCCTTGGGATGGGACTGGCAGGATGCTGGATCGCGTTCATGCTCGATGAGATGTTCCGTGGAAGTATCTTTTTTATCCGTTTCCGCTCACGAAAATGGACGAAAAAAAGAATCTGACCCTATATTGACAAACCTGCAAAATCCCGATAAAATTAACTTGAAAACGTTTTCAAATATGACTTTTAAGGGGGATGGCCGATGGGCAGTGAGTTAAATATTTATAAAATTGCACAGGAAGCGGGAGTTTCACCGGCAACAGTGTCGAGAGTCATGACAAAAAATGCGAGGGTGAGCGAGGAAAAGAGAGCGCGTGTGGAAGCAGTGATCCGCAAATATGATTACAGGCCAAACGCGCTTGCGCAGGGACTGATCAAGACGAAAACGAACGTCATCGGTGTGCTTGCTGCAGATCTGGTCAATCCTTATTATTCATCCATGGTGGAAAACTGTGAGAAGGAGATCATTGCGCGCGGGTATGTGCCAATGATCTGCGGAACATTAAGCAATCCGGATCTTGAGGTGGAATATATTCAGAAAATGTTTGACATGCGTATGGATGCGATCATCATTATCGGGGGAAAATCAGACAGCCTTGTCACGGAGCCGGAATACGCAGATCTGATCAACCGTGTCGCTGAATCCATCCCGGTCATCACAACAGGAAAAGTGGAGGGCGGTGAGTGCTGCCAGGTCACAATCGACGAGGCAGAGGGTATGAACCAGAGCATGGAGTGTCTGATCGGTTTAGGACATAGAAGGATCGCACTGATCGGCGGAGTCGAGGAGATGAAATCCACCTATGATAAACGCATCCGCTACCGCAGTCTGCTGCGAAAGAACGGTCTGACCTACCGTGAGCGCTATGTGATCAATTCTGATTATTCGATCGAGGGCGGTTATCAGGGATTTGAGGCACTCTTTCAGGGAAATAAGACACTTCCCACGGCGGTGATCGCGATCAACGACTACAGTGCAGTGGGTGTGATGCGCTCCATCAAAGAGCATGGATTTAGGATCCCGGAGGATATTTCTCTCATCAGTTTTGATAATACGTTTATTGTAGATACCGTCATACCAAGGCTGAGCAGTATTTCCTATGATTATGAAGCATTTGGAAAAGATAAACTGATTTGAAATTGATTGGCAACTTTTTTTAGCCTTTTTTTTCTTTACAATAC
>SKEB01001113.1_pt1 | contig 13102 bp, 10 predicted proteins | sample 4826561 | NCBI WGS metagenome assembly SKEB01 (sample SAMN11008820, study PRJNA524170) | human gut metagenome | biome: Human fecal sample; material: Feces; isolation source: fecal sample from pouch patient p17 | host: Homo sapiens | place: Israel: Tel-Aviv | collected 2016-03-29
TAATAGCATCACTTAGATTAGGTAAACACAGGAGGACTGACGGTGAAAAAAAAATTCAAACACAAAAAACTGGTGATTGTGCTGGTTATCATTGTAGCAGCAATCATTGTGCTGGTTGGCGTAGCCAAACGAAAGTTAAACAGTGTAGCAGAAGCGACCAAGATTGTACAGTTGGAAAAAGTAGATAAACGTGACCTGTCCGATTTTATATCTCTGACAGGAACGGTAAGTGGTGAGACGAAGATCAATTATTCTTCTACAGCTGCGACTGAGATCAAAACTGTAAATGTTCAGGTTGGAGATGTTGTAAAAGAAGGCGATGTGATCGCAACTCTGGATAAAGATTCGATTCAGAAACAGATTGATGTGCTGGAAAAATCTCTGTCAAATGCAGCTGCATTAAAGCAGAATGAAAGCAATCAGAATCAGCGAGCCCTTGAGCGTGCCAAAGAAGATCAGAAAAATCAACTGGCACAGGCAAATGACAGTATCAACAGTGCAGAAGCTGCGTATACAGCAGCACAAAATACTGTAAATTCATTAAATAACCAGATTAAATCTGTATCAGATCAAGTAAATGCGGCATCCGATGAAGATACTAAGGCAGAACTTCAGGAAAAACTTTCCAATCTTCAGGATCAGCTTTCCAGTGCAAAAAGTGATCTTACGTCTGCAGACAGTGCCCGCAAAGAAGCAAAAAATAATTATACGAGCGTAAAATCCTCCACCGATGATGCGATTTATTCTGCCCAGAGCAGTATTGAGTCTGCAAAATATAACCAGACGGATGGCAGTGATACACAGACGCAGCTGGATCAGTTGAGAAAACAACTGGACGATTGTACGATCACAAGTAAAAGTGCAGGTATTGTTACTGCAGTCAATGTTTCTGTCGGTGATGTAAATACAGCAAATGCTACATTAGTAACAGTAGAAAATAATACTGATATGATCGTGAATGCAAGTGTAACAGAAAAAGATATTCTGAAATTGCAGGAAGGTATGAAAGCAATCATTACTTCTGATGCGTTGGATGATCAGAAAATCAATGGCGAGATTATTAAAGTAGTAAAAGTATATAATGCTTCCCAGCCGACGACGGAACAAACCGGAAAGGAGACTTCCGGAGCAGCCAATACAGGTGGATTCTCGGTACAGATTAAATTAGATCCGTGTGATCTGATCAGTGGTATGAGTGCAAAGGCAAAAATTGTTCTGACAGATCGTGAAAATGTGCTGTCCGTACCGTATGATCTGGTGCAGCAGGATGAGGATGGCAAAAATTACGTCCTCTGTGCAGAAGAAAATAAAGATGGTACTTATACAGCTGTAAAGAAAAATATCACAGTTGGTGATGAGATTAATTATTATACAGAAGTGACCGGTGGCGATCTGAAAGCAGGAGATTACATTATCATGGATTACTCTATATCCGAAGGAGATACTTTCCAGGGAGAAAGAGGCAGTGATGTAAGTGAAACGGAAGATGGCGGTTCTACAAGTGTAAGTTCTGAAGTAACTGCGGATTAATCATGGAGGTTTTTATACATGTCAAATGAAATTATGATCCGCATGGAACAGATCGTGAAGACATATTACATTGGTCAGCCGAATGAATTGGAGATTTTACATGGAATTAACCTTGATGTCAAACGGGGCGAATTTATTTCTATTGTAGGAGAATCCGGTTCCGGAAAAAGTACGTTGATGAATATTATGGGTATTCTGGATCGCCAGACTTCCGGTAATTATTTTCTGGAAGGCGAGGATGTCAACAGCATGGATGACACCGTGCGAAGTGTCATGCGGAATAAAAAAATAGGGTTTGTGTTTCAGAACTTTAATCTGATTCCGAGAGCAAATGCCTTAAAAAATGTAACTTTGCCTTTGATGTACAGTGAACACCGTCCGAAAAATGCAAAAGAAATCGGTATGCAGATGTTGGAACTGGTGGGAATGGCAGACCGTGCCACGCACCGTCCAAATGAGTTGTCCGGTGGACAGAAGCAAAGGATTGCCATTGCCCGGGCGATGATCAATGATCCCTCTATTATCCTTGCAGATGAGCCGACGGGTGCACTGGATTCCCAGACCGGTCATATGATCATGGATATTTTTCACAAGCTTCATGAAGAACAGGGAAAAACAGTCGTACTGATCACTCATTCAAAGGAATTGGCTGCAGAGACCGAGCGAATTGTTACATTAAATGATGGTATGATCGTATCTGACAGCAGAAAAACAGAAAAAGACTGTGATTTGTCAGAACATCACAAGATGAATGAGGGATACAATAAGCCAGAAATCGGAGAGGAGGGAATGATATGCTGATAGAGAATATCAAAGAAGCCTTTCAGAACCTTCTTTCTAATAAAATGCGTTCCCTGTTGACTATGCTTGGAATCATCATCGGTATTTCTGCGGTTATCACGATCACTACGATCGGAACATCTATCAAATCAACGTTGAATGCTACATTAAACTCTCTTGGTGGAAATAGTATCAGCGCCAGTGTGGATGCTATTTATCCGGAAGATGATGCGGACTGGTCAAACTGGGAATATCCGAAGATGACAGCGGATGATTATATTACGCAGGATATGTTGGATGAATTACAGGAAACCTATCCGGACGAGATCTCAGGCTTTGGTATATCTGCTTATCTTGGTAATGGTCAGATTTACAAAAACAGTGATAAATATGCGAATGTGGATGCAACAGGAACGACAAAAGAAGAACTGGAGTACATGAAAATCAATATTCTTCGTGGACGTAATCTGACAAAGCAGGATATGAAAAAGGAAAAACGTGTATGTGTTGTATCTGATACGATGGCATCCTATTATTTCGGCAGTGAAGATCCTGTCGGACAGCAGATTATTTACAGTGGAAGTGATGGTTATTCTTATGAATTTACAGTAGTAGGTGTGTATGAATATAATGCTGCTATTTTTGGTAAACAAGATACGACGGTTCCGGAAAAAGACCGCAGCACTACCATGTATATTCCCGCCACAACTGCAAATAAATTAAACCATAGTGAAGCGACCAATGGATATACGTATGTAAGTGTCCTTTTAAAAACAGGTGCGGATCAAAACCAGGCAGAAACAGATATTCAGAGCTTTTTTGGAGACAAATATGCGAAAAATGAAAAATGGCAGGTCACAACGTACAACATGTCTTCGGATATGGGGATTATTAATACGGTCATTAATGTAGTAACTGTGGCAATTTCCTTTATTGCAGCCATTTCCCTGATCGTTGGTGGCGTTGGTGTCATGAATATCATGCTGGTGTCTATCACGGAAAGAACAAAGGAAATCGGTATTCGAAAAGCACTGGGTGCTAAAAATAAGGCCATCAAGCAGCAGTTTCTGATCGAATCTGTGGTACTTTGCCTCGTTGGTGGAATCATTGGAATTTTGATTGGAATCCTGTTTGGATTTATCCTCGGAAAAGTGGCGATGCTTGTCATCAACAGCTACTACAGCGATTATGCAGGTTATATTATCATGAATGTACATCCGTCTGTATTAGCAATTATCCTTTCCGTATGCTTCTCAATGCTGATTGGTGTGTTCTTCGGATCTTATCCGGCGAAGAAAGCAGCAAAGATGGAAGTAATTGATGCGCTGAGATATGAGTAATTAAAAATGGAATAAGAAATAAAAAGACGATTGATAAAAGATGTGTCTCTGAAAAAGATTGAGAGAACATCATAAATCAATCGTTTTTTTCTGTTCTTTTGTCATTTCTTTGGATAAAATCGTACTTATAAAGTGAAAACATAAATTATCTGGGTGCAATACAAAGGATGAGGAATATTTGTTTGGATAATGATTGTTTTTGAAAAGGGTTTTTACGAGGGCGCGTTTGTGAAACATAGAGAATTGCAGGAGAAAAAAAAGCCGGAACAACCGGCACAGGACAAAGTAAGTCTGGAGCAGAAAATAATAGCAAAATTATTTGCTCGGTCAGAAGATGCATTTTCCGATATGGAAGAGGCTTATGGAAAATTGTGCAGCAGACTGATCGGGCAGATTCTGAATCAGGATCAGGAGGATGTGAAAGAATGCATGAATGACGTTTATCTCGGGGTGTGGAATACGGTTCCTCCGGAGAGACCGCAGTCGTTACAGGCGTATATCTGTAAAATTGCGAGAAATCTGGCGTTAAAACGACTGGAATATTATACATCTCAGAAAAGACATGGTACAGTGTTATCGCTTCAGGAAGAACTGGATGCGTGTCTGCTACCGGCAAAAAATGATTACGATGAACTGGAGCTGGCAGAAATTATGAATCAGTTTCTGAAAACACTGGACACGGAAAACAGGGCTTTATTTGTGCGACGATACTGGTATGCAGATCCGATTGAAGAACTTGCAGCAGATTTTGGTTACAGCAAAAACCATGTTTCAGTAAAACTGGGGCGAATCCGCAAAAAATTAAAGAAACATCTGGAAAAAGAAGAAATTTACATATAGCGGGGAAATATGGAAAGTACAGAGACTCAGTAACTGATTTGAATGCTGTATTTGCGGAAGGTTTAATTATAAAAGAGATCGATTGTATTATCGAGGAGAAAAAGGCATGCGTGAGTATGGAAAAATGTTTCGGGCAATGACATGGATTGACGATAAATATGTGCTGGAAGCAGAAAACTGGAAAAAAAATACGAATAAAAAGAACATCAAATATCTGACTATGGCAGCAATGATTGCCTGTGCGATACTGATCACAGGAACCAATTCTGAGGTACAGGCCACATTGAAATCAGCTTTTTCACAGATAGAACATATGATATTTCCGGCTTCGGCTGAAAAGAAACTGGCCAATCCTGACTTTTCAGGATTACCGGAAAATATCCAGCTGAAGAGTGTGGAAATAGAAAATGAAAACTTCCGCTTGTATGAATTAAATAATGCGAATGGAGATACGATATGGCTGTTTCAGCAAAGTAATTATACCAATGATGGAAGTGGTAAGGAACTGACAATAGAGGCAGAAGGAACGATTACGAGACAGGAAGGCATGTATGGAACATATTGGGAGATAGAAGAAGGAGACACCTTCGGAATCATCTGGGAAAAGAACGGCAATATGTATCAGATTGCGAACGCTTTCAGTATGGAAGAAGCAAGAGATATCTATCTGTCGCTTGTGAAGTAAATAAAGTAATGGAAAAGAGAAAATAAAAAAGAAGATGAAAAAACGAAGAATAAGTAGAAAAATATTGATTTTGCTGGTCATAGCAGTTGCAGTTATTGGAGGTGTACTATTTTGTGTCAGGAAGAGAGAGGACAGTATGAAGGAAGTGAGTGCAACAATCCGCACCAATGAAATCGTCAGAGGATCCAATGACAGCGGGGCTTACTATCTGGATGTGAATCAGACTGGGATTTTTTATCTGGATAATGGGAAAATGAAGTATCTGGATTATGAAACTGGGAAGAGCTATTACATTTGTGATAAGGCAAATTGCTTGCATCAGAATAAAAACTGCGGTTCGTATGCTGTAAATTTTAGCGGATTTGCTGCATATAATGGGAATCTCTATGCAATACGTAAGGACCACCAGACGAACAGTTATAATCTGATCCGGATGGAAATGAACGGAACATCCAGAAAAGTGCTGGCTACGATAGACAGCCGTGATTTTGGAAAAAATAAACAGGAAGATGGTAATCTGGATTTGGAATATGAAGATATTTACTATGCTTATGGAAAAGTTTACTTTCAGATCCAATACAGTGAAAATGAATATTTTGAGAATGCAGAAGGACAATTAGAAACTGTTTACAGCAATCCGGAGACCATGATTCAGATTATGTGCGTGGATCTGGAAGGCGGTGAAAAAGAAGTGCTGGCAGAAGCAACTGGTGCAGCGATAGATACAGAACTGGAACTTTCATTGATCAGTGAAGATAAAATCATCATGGTAAAAAAAGAAGCTCCGGAAGTTTTAACGGGTCTGGAATTTGAACAGAAACTGAATGATGCGGTTTTTGTGAAACAATTAAAAGAAATGCGGGAGTCTGTTCCGGAAGATCAGATGCAAGATTCCTGGAAAGAATCACTGTCAGCATTTTATGTGGAATATGCGAAATATTATATGACAAACTGCACCTATTCTATATTGGTCATGAACTGCGGTACTGGTGATGTAACCACACTTGCAGAACAGACATGTGAATTGTGGTATGACCAGAAAGGAACCGTACAGGGATTTCATACACCATACAGTATTCTTGACTGGTATGAAGGAGATATTATTTTATTCTCTATGGATGAAAAAGAGGGCGATATCAAAGATACAAAATTGTGGCGTTGGAAATTATCCGAAAAGGAACCGGAGAAATTGATGGACATTGGAAATGGAAGTTTTCCAATGATGAGTTTTGGAACAGTAAAAAAATATGTGCATGATGGCAACGAACTGATTTACCTGATCTATTGTGATGATGGCGAGAATGCAGAGATTCAATTATATCATCTGGATACAGGAAAAAGTGAAATCTTGTATCAGGATACAAAATATGTCACCTTCCGATTTCTTGGTGAGACGCAAGACTTTTTTATCGGAGATATGGTTGACGGCGATCATCATGGTATTTACAAGATACAGAAAGATGATTATTACGCAGGAAACTTAGATAAAGCAGAGTTTTTACTGTCAGCGGAATAAGGAGGGGAGAAAAGGTATCTGATAAAAATATAAAAAATAAATTTGTAAAAAACTAAGTCAAAAAACGAGGAGAAAGAAAATGAAAAAAATAAGAAAAAAATTATTTCTACAATTATGGCAACATCAATGTTATTAACACCATTCTCTGCACAGGCAGCAAGTGCGGATGAATCTAAAATGACACCACGTTATTCAACGACAGCAACAGGAACAGCAACAGATAATGCAGGAAATAAATTTAAAATGACTGGAATTGGGACAATGAGTGGAAAAAGTATTACAATTACTACTTCTTTTAGTACATCTTTATATAAGGATGGAACAACGAGTGCAGATTCTAAAGAAAAATATTTAACGGTAAAAGGTTCTGCTACATTTTCTAATTCAGCAAAATATCAAGGCGTGCAAGTGGGAACATATAAGAAAGGTGGAAGTGGATCATATTCACATACATATTCGGGTTTAGCTTATAATGCAAAAACAGTAACAGGTGAGCATGGTTTATCATGCAATGGTGGAAGTACATCAGGTATGTCATTTAGATCGTAAAAGGATTTATTATGGAACTGAAAATTTGTAATATTTCTAAGACATATGGAGAAAAACAGGTGTTGGATCATATTTCAATGTCTCTCACACCTGGAATATATGGTTTGCTTGGATCAAATGGAGCAGGAAAAAGTACATTTATGAATATTCTGGTTGGAAATCTGCCACAGACGAGTGGGGACATTTTGCTAAATGACAGAAGTGTGTCGGATTTTGGACAAGAATATCGTAAGCTGTTGGGGTATATGCCCCAGCAGCAAATTTTTTATCCTTTTTTTACGGCACGGCGTTTTTTGGAATACATGGCTGTGCTAAAAGGAATGGACGTAAAGCAGACAGAAGAAGAAATAGAATGGCTGTTGGAAAGAGTAGAACTGACAGAGCATGCGGAACAGAAAATCAGAACTTTTTCCGGAGGAATGAAACAGAGACTGCTTTTGGTGCAGGCCCTAATGGGAAATCCGAAGATATTGGTTCTGGATGAACCGTCTGCCGGATTGGATCCGAAACAGCGAATTCTGGTGAGAAAATTAATCTCTGAGGTGGCTTCAGATAAAATTATATTAATTGCGACACATGTAATTTCTGATGTGGAATCCATCGCAAAAGAGCTGATTCTGTTAAAAAGTGGCCATATTATTCGCAAAGATACAGGAGAAACGTTGATTCAGAAATTGAAAACACAAAATTCAGAGAAAAAGATAACTTTGGAAGATGTGTACATGCATTATTTTGGAGAAAAGGCAGGACAGGAGGATGCGTAGGCTTTTTCAATTTGAATGGAAAAAACTATTTTACTGGAAATGGCTCTGGATTATCCTTATGATTCTCTTTAGCTGTTATGTGCTTTTTTTACCGAAGCCGGAGATGGAAGAAAATAATATTTCATACGAAACCTGGCTGGAATATGTAGAGGAAGAGTCCCAGGAATTATCATCAAATGTATTGTTTCAAAATGAAAATTCCTATTCTCAGCGCAATTTAGAAAAAATATGTGAGGTTTACAGCCGTCTACAGGGAATTGAACTTAGTCAGCAACCGTCGGACGGTGTTCGAATGGCCACTGATTATAATTGGACAGAACTTTTTCTGGCAGCAGCGATTGTGTTATTTGTCTGTTATCTGTTTTTGCAGGAGCAGGAAGAGGGAATTTTCAAGCTGCTGCGTCCAACGAAATATGGTACCGGAAAATTAATTGCAGCAAAGCAGCTGACAATGTTTTGCGGAACAGCTGGGATAACGGTCTGCTTTTTTGCGGGCGCAGTAATTCGGAGTTTGTTTTATTCAGGATTTGGATCGCTGGGACGTTCTCTGCAAAGTGTGGCAGGGTATATTTCAAGTCCTTACAGAATCAGAGTAGGGGAATTTCTGATCATGATGCTGGTATGGAAAGTTTTTGCAGTATTTGCATTTGCGTGTCTGGTAATGCTGATCGGAGTATTGTTTCGAAAAATGATTCCAACCATTGGCCTGGCAGCTGGCATTGCGTTGCTGGAAGCAGCTTGTTATCGCATGATTGGAGCGGAATCTGTTTTTTGGCCGATCAGAGAAATGAATCTGGCGGCAATTTGGGATACATGCAGTATTTTTTCTGATTACAGCAATTTGAATGTTGCCGGCTGTCCGGTGAATCGTGTATGGGTATTGTTGACGGTTGGGCTGATCGTTATTATTATGTGTCTGTATACAGGAACCAGTCTGATGCAGACTGCCCGGGTTTGCGAAGGTTCGAAATCTGAGGGGAATGTAAAAATATCTTTTCGGCATCAGAAAAGGAAAAAAACAAAAAATGTATTGTGGCAGCATGAATGTTATAAGTATCTGATTGGAAGCAAAGGAATCGTTTTTCTGATTCTTTTAATCATATTAGAGTCGGCATTGTTTTCTTTCCAGACAGTTACGCTGACACCGGTGGAGCGAAGCTATCGGAAAATTTCTGAGAAACTGGTGGGAGAGTTGTCGGAGGAAAAGGAAGACTATTTCAGAAATCAAAAAAAGCATTTGTTGGATAATGCAAAAGAGCTGGAACAATATCAGGAGCAGTATACAAATGGTGAGATCAGTCAGGAATTACTGATTGCTGCGCAGGAAAGACTGACAGTAAATGACACATTTCTGGAAGCACTGGCACAGGCAGAAGAACAATATTATGACTTAAATAATTTGAGTTATGAAGACGGGGACATGCAGATTGAATATGTAGATCAGTGTACCTGGAATCATTGGTTTGGTTCGGAAGGAAAAATCTGGCGCATCGCGGGTGTTGCAATTCTGATTTTTATTTTATCGCTTGTGAGTGCTGATTTTTTTACTTTGGAATATACGACTGGAATGGACATGATGCAGAAAATTTCAAAAAAAGGTTTTGCGGAAGTATCGCGTTGTAAGCTTATGGTGACGGTATGCTATGCATTGCTTTTGATGTCTGTGATGTTTGTAATTGCATATATAAGAATCCGGTCAGTAGGAATATTTGGAGGAACGCGGCTGTCAGTTTATTGCATTACATATCTGTCACAGTTTCCTTTAAGTATACCTGTGTGGTTGTGGTGGATTGGATATGTTGGAATATATTTGGTGGTTGCAATTGGAAGCTGTCTGCTGATCAGTTTGATAACACGTATGACAAAACGAAAGCTGCCTGCTATTTTTATTTCATTGATAATATGTGGAATTGCGATTTTTCTTGTGATTGCAAGGATGAATTATTGATGATTGTACTTTAAATAGGGATATGATAAGATACGAAAAAAGGTTTGAATTCAGATTAAGTTATTGAAAAAGTCTGAATCGTACCGGCAAATATATGTTAAACTAGAAAGTAGTGATACTCATGTCCACACAGAAAGGAACTCTGATCAATAAATACACACCAGACTATGTCATCTTTGACCTTGAGACGACTGGAATCTCGCCGAATTATGATGAAGTGATTGAGATTTCAGCGCTGAAGGTTAAGGGTGGCGAAGTAGTGGATGAATTTAATACGCTGGTGAACCCGGGCCGCAAGATTCCATTTGGAGCGACGAAAGTGAATGGAATCACAAATGCGATGGTTGCGGAGGCACCGGCGTTTTCGCATGTTCTGGCAGAGTTTCTGGATTTTGCGGAAGGTCTTGTTTTGGTAGGACATAACATTGCACGGTTTGACATGAAGTTCATCTGGCGTGACGCCGAGCAGTATTTTGGCGAAATTCCGCAGAACAATTATGTGGATACGCTGCAGGTGGCGCGAAAACATTTGCCGAAGATGGAGCATCATCGTCTGGTGGATCTGGCGGAGCATTATGGTATTTCATCGGAAGGTGCGCATCGAGCACTGAATGACTGTTACATGAACCAAAAAGTGTATGAGTGCATGGTGGCTGAGATGCGTGAGGCACATCAGAAGCGTGTGGAGGAAGCCAGAAAAAAGGTATCGGAAGCAGCAAATAGAAGTATTGGTCAGAAATCGGAAGATTCGATAAATAATCCGGCAAACAGTCATCAGGTGCAGAATGAAAACCTACAGTCGCAAGCTGTAGAAGTTCAGCAGCGACCACAGCATTTTACAGTAAAAATACGGGGTGTGGTGGAACGCATTACTTATCAGAATCCGGAAAACGGCTACACAGTCCTTAAATGTGCCGTAAAAAGCTACAAAGAACTTGTGACAGTCATCGGAAGTCTGCTGGATGTGAATGTTGGATCTGTACTTCTGATTTATGGGAATTGGAAAGTGGACAGTCGTTACGGCAGACAGTTTGCTGCAGAAAGCTGGGAAGAAACGCTTCCGGCGACGGTATTTGGTATTGAAAAATATCTTGGTTCCGGTCTGATCAAGGGCGTTGGTCCGAAATATGCGAAAAAGATCGTAGCACAGTTTGGCATAGAAACGCTGGAAGTGATTGAGACGGATATTTCCCGGCTGCAGGAAGTGGACGGCATCGGTAAAAAACGAATCCAGATGATCCGGGACAGCTGGGAACGGCAGAAAGAGATCAAGAATGTGATGCTTTTTTTGCAGGATCATGGCGTCAGTACCTCGTTTGCAGCAAAAATTTACCGTCAGTACGGAAATGAAAGTCTGGATAAAATGAAAGAAAATCCGTTCCAGATGGCAGATGATATCTGGGGGATTGGATTTAAGACAGCAGATGGAATTGCACAGAAGCTTGGTTTTGCGAAGGAGGCTTATGTCCGATTGCGCAGTGGTATTATGTATACACTCAGTAATCTGGCAGATGAGGGACATGTGTTTGCATATCAGGAGCAGTTGATCGCGAAGGCAGCAGAATTACTGGAAGCGGAAGAATCCAGTATCGTAATGACTTTGGATCAGATGATCGCGGACAAAGACCTGATCTGTGAAACGGTAGACTATAAAACAGATCAGGCAGAAATGAAAGCTATATATCTGCCGGCATTTTATTATGCGGAAGCAGGTGTGGCAGGCAAATTAAAACGTCTGGCGCAGGCACCGGCAGCAGACCGGCTCTGGCATGCACTGATGGATGCGCGACAGAAGTCAGGAAACGAAAGCCTGTCCATTGATGTCAGTAAAATTCAGGAAAAAGTACATATGGAATATGATGAGATTCAGGCGGATGCCATTCGAAAAGCAGCTGTTTCCAAAGTTATGGTATTGACGGGAGGACCTGGAACCGGAAAAACCACGACAACGCAGGGAATTATCGCTGCTTACCGTTCGTTTGGATTAAAAATCCTGTTGGCAGCACCTACGGGTCGTGCCGCCAAGCGTATGACAGAAGCAACCGGATTAGAGGCAAAGACAATCCATCGTCTGTTGGAGTGCAAACCGCCGGAGGGGTATCAGAAAAATGAGGACAATCCCCTGGATGGAGATGTGCTGATTATTGATGAATGTTCTATGATCGATATGATACTGATGAATGCGCTGCTCAAAGCAATTCCGGAGGGGATGCGTCTGATACTGGTGGGAGATATCGACCAGCTCCCATCTGTGGGGGCGGGAAATGTATTGCGTGACATTATTGATTCCGGTGTATTTCCTGTGGTTCGTCTAACCCGGATTTTCAGACAGGCACAGAGCAGCAGGATCATCATGAATGCGCATGCCATCAATGAAGGCAAATTTCCGGATATTTCCAATGGCAAAAATACGGATTTCTTCTATATAGAAAAAGAAGATCCGGAGGAAGCGGTGCAGGAAATTGTCCGGCTGGTAAAAAACAACCTTCCGCGTTATTACAAAACGCCCTGGAATCATATTCAGGTGCTGACACCGATGCAGAAAGGAATTGTGGGAGCAGCGAATTTGAATCTTGCACTTCAGGAAGCTTTGAATCCACAGGGCGACGGTTTGCGTCGGGGAGGATATCTGTTTCGCACCGGGGATAAAGTCATGCAGATTCGAAATAATTATGAGAAAGAAATTTTTAACGGAGATATTGGAACAGTAGAGTCTGTAGATCTGCAGGAACGGACGCTGAAAGTAAACTTTGACCAGCATATCATAGAATATAAAGCATCGGAGCTGGATGAACTGGTGCATGCCTATGCGACAACGATACATAAAGCGCAGGGCTCCGAATATCCGATCGTGGTCATGCCTGTTCTGATGAATCACTATGTAATGTTGCAGCGCAATCTGATCTATACAGGAATTACCCGTGCAAAAAAGGTTCTGGTTATCGTAGGAACCAGAAAGGCATTGTCTTATGCGGTCAGAAATGTGACAGTTACAAAGAGAAATACTTTTTTAAAAGAGCGCTTGTCTCAGGCATAGGGAAAGCAGACATTCGCAATCCGCTTTTGCTACTTGATATATTGACATTTGGAATAAATGGATTAAATTAATTACATTAGAGAGCAATGTTGTTCACAACATCGCTCTTTTTG
>SKEB01001115.1_pt1 | contig 13066 bp, 10 predicted proteins | sample 4826561 | NCBI WGS metagenome assembly SKEB01 (sample SAMN11008820, study PRJNA524170) | human gut metagenome | biome: Human fecal sample; material: Feces; isolation source: fecal sample from pouch patient p17 | host: Homo sapiens | place: Israel: Tel-Aviv | collected 2016-03-29
GAGAACTTATCTCGGCTCATCATTGCTCTCTTAAAAGAGGGCAAAACCTTCGGCTGTAATGAAGCGATTAATTCTTTAAGTTGTCAGCGGTTTTGTTGAGTTGCCGGTAAGGACGAGATACCTCTCGCCCCTTTGCCTAAAGGTTAAAGTTAGAACTGATAACCTGCTCCGAGACTTCCTCCGAAGTTGCCACGTGTATCAACTGTTGCGGAGCCTTTAACTATCCACGCTCTGTTTTCTGTGGCATGAGACAGACCTAAAGCAAAACCACTCTGGCCCTGATAAGTGCCGGCGGACATCGCCAGCATGCTCTTACCCGGCACATACGCCTGAGGAAGACTAGCCACAGCCAAAGCCATTGCAACACCGGCTTTCATATCTTTATCTACATCGTTGATTTTTTTATGGAGACTGCGGGCGGTATTATCCAATTGACGCTTGTTAACAGCGTCCGTTGCTGCTACAGCATCTCCTACTCCTTGGATGCGGTTGCCGCCCATCGTAACATCGCCCTGTCGGATCCGAATTTCTTGATAACCGTTTTTAGGTCTGATTGTGAAACCATCTTTTAAAGCTTCCATACTGGTTTCTAAAACTCCGACTCTTTCGCCCATTACTGTAAATTGACTATTGAAGTTTTCCTGAGACGCGATTAGTTTGTAATCGGCATATTCCTGCAGATCAAGTAATTGAGCTACGTTGACGGCATCTGTGGCCTTACTCCCTGCCGCAACTCCAGTAATTTGTCGGGAAGTTAAGTCTTCAAAAGCTATGGATAACACTCCTAATTTTGATACCCATGCTAGACCTGTCTTTTTCTCAGCCAAGTTGGATTCATAGGTAATTTGCGTGGCCTCGGCTCCCGCCTCTCTTGTTGCCGCTGACGAACCAAGAGCGATACCTTGATAGACACCTACATACGCACCAGGACCTATGGCAGTTCCGAATCCTGCGTTACTTACCACAGCCTCCGATCCTATTGCTACACCGGCGTCACCCCCTATACCACTTTTAGTCACAACTTTGGCAGATGCCCCTATTGCAACCGAAAAACCATTTTATGCATTGGAGTTCTGCCCAATGGCGATTCCCTTCCCTTGTCCTTCGATAATTGCCGTAAACGCTTCAGTAGCCCCTAACGTTAAAGCCAAGGCCAAACTCATCGCAAATATTGTTTTTTTCATTTTTCTTTTCCATGGAATTGGTAGTCATGAGGCAAACCTCTTCCTATTAAGCGGAAGTCTGCTCATAACCTCTTGTTTAACAAATCAATAAAAGGTAAATAAAGATCTACACGTTCCCTACGAGAAGGGTTTGTTAGCAAGCAAACTTCGTTTTTGAGACAGTTCTTCTGCCTGAGAGAAAAAACAGGACAAAAATCCTTTTATGAAATCCAATAACCAGCGAACTGTAGATTTCATGCAAAAGGTTTGGAAAATACTAGAAAGGCCGATAGATGGTTTTTGCTTAGGCCTAAAAAGATGATTTTTGACGAACTTTTCGTCTTGAAAACTTATTCCGGAATTGAACCGGAGACCATTACCCCAATGGGGGGGGGGTAACAGGACATTTTTGATTGAGTGTACTTCATATTTATAAAAATCCCCCTCGTTGAATAGAGTGTATTACACTTTTTTCAAAGGTTCTTCTATTCAATGATTAGTATTTTTCCTTATTCAAAAAGAAATATGATTCCAACGATAGCGCGCCCTCCTCTTGTGCGTACTGACGATTTCTATTCGTAGCTTGAAATCTGGACAGCTTTCACTCGGCGATGAAAAATTCCTTTTGTCTGATAGAGGAAAACCGAATTACAACATATAACGGCCTGTCAATTGTTTCAAATAATAGGTTCTACCGTAAAAAGACCTTTGAATTAAACAGTTACAAACCAAGACACACCGGGTATTCATTGAAAAAGCCCTGTGTCAATAGACTCTGAGACTCCGGCAAATGTCCTAAAGACGGAGCTTACTGTCGGTATTGATGAGAAAGCGCCTCTTGCAAAAGTCTCCATATTCTTGAAACCTTTGACTAACGGCTCCGCCATATCGATGAGGATTTCGCATTTTTGTTGCCGTAAATGGACGGCGAGATTTATTCAGCAAAGTAAAACACGTGAAACCGCAAATAGAAGGAGCGGAGGGGGAAGATTTCTTAACTTCCGATGTATTTCTAGTTAAAGTAAATACCGCCGTAAAAAATTTGAATTCCGATAATTATTCTTTAGCAGGTAAAAACATCGTATTTTTAGGCGGCAACTCTGCAATGGATTGCGCCAGATGTGCAGTCAGGCTTTCAGCGGCCAAAGTAATATGTATTGCCCGGAAAACCATCAATGAATTCTCAGCTAACAAGAATCAACTCAGACGAGCTCTTGCCGAAGGCATGCAAATTCTTGATCGAACAGTAGTCAAAGACGATAGCGGCTTAGAAATCGGCATTCTGATTGAACAAGCAGATCGAGGAAGAAGGATTCTTCCTGCAGATCTAGTTATTTCTGCCTGGAGCTTAAGGCCAAAGAAAGTGGATGGGTTAGCCGGTCTTGTAACTTTTCAGGATGAAGGTACCATCTCAACAGATGAGCAGCTATATGCAGGAAATAGGATATATGCTGCCGGCGATGCCGCCTTAGGCGCAGATTTAGTAACTGATTCAGTAGCCCAAGGGCGCGTGGCTGCGAAATCAATACTTGAACATATCAACGAGAGCGGTAGGAAAGAAGAATCTTTACGTAATTCTCAGAAGCTATCTCTGCAATTGGAGCAGAGATAACGAGCCATAAAGTCTCGCACGGATCTTTCTATCCGAGCCAAAAAACTTATAAAGTCCTTTTGAAGAGCTTCCTTCTTTAGGCCTGCTTGGCAGAGCTTACTCGTTTTAACGGGAGAAAATCTTCCTTCTCTGGACTAAAACGGAATAGCTCTCCCTCTCCTAAATCGTAATAGAGGGCATGAATCTTTAAAGTACCGTGCTCAACTCTTTCAAATATCCAAGGATAGGAGAGTAAGTTATCCAAAGATACCAGCACAGCACCTTCTTCACAGTGTCTTTCTCTGCAGCGGTGAGTTTCATCAGCAGTCAAACTTTTGAGCCTCTCTAAAGCGGGCGAGGCAATAGACACCCAATCTTGGATATACGTCTCCGAAGCAATCGATTCCGGTTCGAGCAAGCCGTGTATGCCTCCGCAATTGGAATGTCCTAAAACAACGATATGTTCGATGTTCAAATGCTTAACGCCATACTCGATGGCTGCCATTACTGAGCAAGGAGATTTGGCTTGTACTGCATCCGGAACTAAAGCCGCAACATTACGGATAACAAAAAGCTCACCGGGCTTACAATTCAAAAGAAGTGCAGGATCAACTCGAGAGTCACAACAGGAGATAACCAGCGTCTTAGGATTCTGTTGTTTTTCTAAGGATTCGAAATAATCCCGTTCTTTTAGAAAATATTTTTGTTTGAAATGATGGAAACCTGTCAGAAGTTGGTGAAAATTGTCCAATCTATTTTCCTTTACGACCAAAAAAAGCGCTATCTAAATCAAAGTTATGAATGGTCGAATTGTAATTTGAAGAACAAAAGAAAACTGAATGCTCATCTGAATCCTTAATCGAATAGGGAGGGTAATAGTAAATTGCAGGGGTTTATTTATAAAACGCTTCAAAAGAAGAAAAGATGACGAACATTGACCAGGATAGCAAACCAGCTTGAAGCAGCCAGGAGCAGAAATTTCCAACTTCAACAAGCAATAAAACTGCAATATTTAACGAAAGGAGTCCTATGAAGAAAAGGAAACAGCAAATGTCAGGCAAAGACATAAAAGAAGCGTCCTGCTGAGCGCACCACCAAAAAGAGGACGGTTCAAAGACCGTCCCCGTTCAAAAACTAACTAAAAGGAAAGTATGGAATTTCTTTAGTTCAATCCGTTCAACTGTCCTGCGTAAAGAATAAACAAGCGCAAACACATCATACCGACGATAGCAGCGGTGCATCCTGTGTAGAAACAGACTGCAGAGCGGAAGAAGCTCAGTGTTATAGGTACGACCATCCCAACAAAGATAGCGCCGACCCAGAAAACAACCGCCCATGTTCCTTGTGTAAAAGCTGTGAAGGCCATCTGTGCAGCCTGAGTTCCTGTTATCAGAGACACAGCGATCATGAAAATGCACATCGCTTCGACCAATATAATCGGATACTCAGCAACGTGAAGCTGATGCATTGCAGCATCTTCTCGATCTGCTCCAAAAGCCACGGCCACCAACCGGACCGCGGCACCGCCTGCTGAGAAGCCGGAGGCCACGAAGAGAGCAGGAAGAACTGCCGTATTAATCAGCGGGAAGCGAATCAACGCCGAAATCAGGAAACCGGTATAGGCGCAGATTACGATTGCCAGAATCATTACCAACCAATCCAACAGAACACGGAAGTTGGCTAGAAAGTCCGTAATCGGCTTGAGGAACGCAAGGATTTTGAGATCCTTAAACACCAAAAGCGTGAGTACAAACAGCAATGGTATGTAAAACAGCAAAGCCATTACACCAATGCTCATCACGGATGTCGGGTTGTAGTAAATAAGAATACGCCAGAACTGGAACGGATCTGTTAAGTCCAGAACCAAACAAACCATACCCAACAAAATAGTGACCAGACCCACAAGTGTGGCAGCCTTCATCTGAGGAGTATCGGCGTGAGAATGCTTGAAAAGATTAAGAATGACAGCTAGAGCCACAGCTCCGCCGGAAATACCAGCAAGGAAGAGGTATACCGCGATCGGCCACGGCCAAGCCACGCTGCCTGATAATCCCGTTGTGAAGTCAATGATAATGTCAGTGTATTCCATATCAGACTCCTTTCTTAATAATCGGGATATAGTGCAGATTCGGCTGGGTGCCTAACATTGCGCGAACCCGCACTGTATCCTTCACAGCCAGTACTTTATTAACGAAAGAGTTAGGATTATTGGTATCTCCGAAAACTAAAGCATCGTAACGGCAAGCCTGGACGCAAGCGGGCAATTCTCCAATCGCCAGTTTGGTATGCAGGCAGAAATCGCAGTTTTCGGCTACTTTGGTCCTTTCATTAATAAAGCGGACATTGTATGGACAGCCGGCGATACAGTATTTGCAGCCAACGCAGCGGTCATTGTCCATCGTCACAATATTTGTTGCAGGATCAATGTGCGCGGCACCTGTCGGACAGACCCGAACACATGGAGGTTCGGAACACTGTTGGCAGGAGACGCGGACGTATTTTCGATTGCCTGGAGTTCCATCAAGCGGAGACTGACGTTCCAGCGTCATACGCAGCTGACCTGCAGGAACATTGTTGGTCTCTGAACAAGCCTCTTTACATGCGCCGCATCCGACGCATTTGTTCTGATCAAAGATCATCACATACCGAGGCTCATACCCGCTGACATTTCCGGCAGCTGCTTCTTTGTCCAGCGGAATCATTGTTCCGACGGCACCGACAGCAGCGCTAGTTAAAAATTTTCTACGGTCTATTGTCATGATATTTTCCTCGCTGCCTCGTTAGAAAAAAGGCAGCGTCGACTCGGTTACTTGAGAGGATTGACGGCGGTTTTGGAGAAATCTCCTTGATCAAGAATCCCTTGAGCCTTACGAATGTAATTTTGGGCTGCAGCTAATCGTTGAGTCAGATAATTGTGAGCATGAGCTCCCCAGGAACCATCCTTTTCTATCATGTCTGCAATCTGAGTTGCTAAGTCCACATAGGAAAGGACCTGAGTTCTCTGATCGCGATCCAGACGCGTAACTTCCAGAAGTTTATTGATCCGTTCCGTGGCGCCTCGAATCTCTTGGTATCCCTCTTTAATCGGGTTCTGCCACTTGGTCAATTCACCATAAATTTGTTTTTGATCTTTATAGACAAGACCTTCTTCCAGCTTTGAAGTGTACTGGCTGTGACATCCTTTTCCTTCGAAGACCGTCCAATCGGCTGGAGCATTGCGTGCGCAGCTCCACATTAAGTCGACATAATCGCGGCCTTTTTCGTCTTTAGCCAAAACGTACTTAGTGACTTTCTTGCCGTCAACCTCAACTTCTTGAGGAACATACGAAGTTTTATCCGGAGAAGGATTGATTTTGTACATGTGCGCACGATACAAGGCAACCGGAGCTGCTTTAGACTGGTCAGCTGTATACTCGGCCGGCATCGGCATTGTCGGCATATGGCAAGCGATGCAATCTAACTTACTGTGTGTGTCCGTGTGCTTGAATACGTCTGCTTGAGCTGTATGACAGTCTTTGCAGTCCTGTTTCATCTTAGGATTGCTGATATAGGCCATCCAAGCTGTGCCTTTTACCTGAGACTGATCGTGGCAGGAGAGGCAGCCTACCCCGTGCTTAGCGTGGACACTCATAAAGTGCTGTGCAGTCTTGTCGTTGTAATTGGCTTCCGCCAAATCTCGAAGTTCTTTTTTAGAAAATTTCTTTGGTTCAGCCTTTGGATCAATACCGAGGGACTGAAGAAACCCATCGATTCCTTCAATCTTAAAAGGAACGTTCTTAAGAGATTCGGGCACAGGAACGGGGACATTGTCCTGTGCTGCTGCTATAGAACTGAAACCAAGGCATGCAAACACGGTGAAAATTAGGGATGTTTTGATATTCAACATTTTTAGCCTTTGAATTCTGTAGTTATGGGTTAAACGGTCTTCTTTCCTGCTCTTCAGCGAGGAAATCTGCGAAGTCGTCTTCCAAGTATTTGTCTGAGTAAAGAAAGAGAACACCGGTTGAGGTCTTGGTGGCCTTGATGTCGCTGTATTCTTCTTTTTTGCCGATAGCCTCTAAAAGTTCAGCAAGCTGCTGGCTTTCAAAGTTAAAAGGCGTTTTAAGAAACATTTGCGCAGGCACCGGTCTCGGATAAATCCTAGAGTTCTCTCTTATCTGATCGGTGATGAGAGCTTCCGAGTCATCCTTGACGGATAGCAGTCGAGCGTAAGAGTTGGACAGCAGCGGCTTAAAGTACAGGACCTCGGTACCGTCCGGCTTTTTAAGACTCATAACGCCAAGATCTTTCTCGAGAGCTGCCTTCTTGACGGCTTCGAAATATCCGGGTAGCTCGGCATCGAGCTCTTCATCTGATTTCAGATCGGCAGGATGAATATCTCCTCGAACCAGAGAGCGAAGCATTTCTCGGCGGCTCAAAGCTTTCCGGCTAGGCCTAAGATTAGGATGCTCTGCTTCATATAAGTCCACTTTACCTTCAGGCGTCATTTGAACTTCAAAAGCCTGGAGCTCCTTTCGTTCGAGGGCTCTGTCAAGTACGTCTTCAGTCGTCAGTTCAGCTGCGGCTTGAATTTCTTCAGCAGTCGGACTCTTAGCGGTGTGAACCCGGCGAAGAAAGATTTCTCTTAACTTCTCGGCGTCAATCAGCTCTGTTTTTCCGCTGAATTCTGCAACAATGTCTGCCAACAGCAGTACGTGCACTTTGAAAAGAGGCAGATCGTAGATACTTTCCTGTTTACTCATGATCAATATCTTTCCGAGTTACTTGATGAGACCTTCTTTTTGAAGAGCCGGGACGACGAAATCGAGCTGGTATTCCTTTAATGTGTCGATTGTGGGAACGCCTGTTTGTTTGTTAAATCCCATTTGCTCGAAGAAGATGTCGAAACTCTTTTCAATATCGTCCGGATCCATACGGACTGTTCCTTTGGTGAAAGGCTTCTTATCTTTCGGATCCCAGTAAATCCATCCGGGAACTGTGTCATGATCCTTACGCATATTGGAGCTGCCCAACTGACGCATTGTGTAAACACGCTGGAGCAGCCATGCACGAATTGCATCTTTGTCAAGATCGTCACCCGTCTTCTTAACACCGGTAACTGCAGAGAACACTTTGGCTTCAATATTAGGATCGCCAACATACTGGTTCTTTTCATCAGGGCAGTACTCCCATGGGCCCATCCACGAGCACAAACCAAGCATGTTATGAAGCTCTGTACGAGCGATAACCCATGCCAAACGCTTCATCTTGTACTCATTAACCGGCGTGTAGTCACCGATTTGGTCAACCGCACTTTCATCGCCCCAGGTAACTTTTGCAATGTGCTTCATTTCCTTAATTGGAAGGCCGCTGCGGGTGAAGTTCACATGAGCATGGGCCATCGGGTCACGGTTCCACATACAGTTCAATACGCAGCCAAGCTGAGCATCGTCTTCATTGGTGTGGTGTTTCGGATGTCCGTTAGACCAGTAAAGTGAACGAATATCATCACTCCATGTCTTCAGAGGAATACCGAAGTGTTCAAGCATGACCGGAGTAGTCTCTCCCATCCATTTACCAAACTCGCCCTGGCGGTAAGCGATCTTTGGAAGGAACTCCTGCATAGCGGATGCGTCCACATCATCGATCTTCTTCCAAGGAATAGAATCATATTCTTCCTTGGAAAGCAATTTCTTCCAGTATCCGTCGGTGTACATCAAGATCATGTCTCGCTGTATCTGACCATAGTTGCACCACAGTCCCAAGTCATCCATTAACTGACTGCCGACTACTGCAATTTCAATATTTCTTTCCGGATGTTTCTTGAGGTTGGGGAAGAAAAATACGGGGAAGAAGAGGCCGCCGCAGGTTTGTTCCGTAATCGGACTGACATTGAATTTAGCAGCTGTCTTCACATCCTTGATAACGGGATAACAGCGGATTGGACAGGCAAAGCAGCCATTGTTGCGAACGTGATATCCCCATTCCTTGTCGCCTAAGAAAAACTCTCCGGCATTTGTACGGAAAGCCATCTTAGAGAGGCGGCGTGTATCCAGAGGGACGTTGATCGGAGGATTAGCTGCGCCCCATTGTTTTCCCGGCATACCAGACCAGCGGGAGTTCAGAGAATGGTACTCGAAGAGCGGATGCGGATAGCGGGAAACCACGGTTTGAGTTAAGGCACCGAGTAATTCTTTATGGCGGTTAACGAGTTTTTCCCAATCTTCTTTATCGGCTGCAATATGAACAGCTTGATCGCCGTCGATTGCGATGCCTTTTAAGTTCTTTGAACCGAATACACCTCCGATTCCTCCGCCGGTGTGACTCTTAGCATTGACAAGAATGGACATCGGGACAAGATTTTCTCCGGCAGGTCCGATTACTGAAACGGATGCCCCTGGAGAGGTCTCCTGGCTAATTAATTCATGTGAGCGGCGAGTCCCTTCGCCCCAAATATGATTGGCCTTGCGAATTTGAACATCATCGTTGTTGATGTAGATATAAACAGGCTCTTTGGCTTTACCTTCAATAATGATGAAGTCGTAGCCGGCGTACTTCATTTTTGCACCGATATCTCCGCCAACATGAGCACTTCCGACCATATGGATCGGATAAGTGGTCGGGTACATCGTAGTAATAGAAGTCCTTCCGGAACAGACTGCACCGGTTCCGGTGAGAGGTCCGGGAGCAATCACGAGCTTATTTGCCTCATCAAAGGCTTGTGTTTTAGGAGGAACTTCATCCCAAAAGATTTTGTAACCTAAAGCTGTTCCGCCAATCCACTGCTTATCTGTCGGAACCTTAGTTGCTTCACCAGTAGAGAGATTGATTCTGAGACCTTGACCGGTCCAGCCGAATTGTTTTGTATCAGACATATGCGTAACCTATTGAGAAAATCAGCCGTGACAAATACCGCACTGGTCGTTGTTGTTTTGCGGCAGGTAGCCGTGAGTAGCACCGCGAGTCGGCTCTTTGGAGCGGTCCATCCACGGAACATAGCGGATAGCTTCCGTTGGACAGGCCTTTACGCACTTTGGATCGCCATCGCACAGGAAGCACTTGCTGGCGACATTTTTCTCTACGTCAAAGCTCATCATGTTCCACGGACAAGCTTTCTGACATAAACCGCAGCCGATGCAAATTTCTTCGTCGACAAAACGGGCTCCGGTCTTTGGATTTACGCGAATTGCGCCTTGCGGGCAAGCATTGGCGCATGGTACGGGATGGTCGCATTGACGGCAGGTATCTTGAACACAAATCGGATCAAAACCGAATGCACCGTTGTTAGGACTCGTGAGAGAGGTTCCTTGCGGACCGTACCACATATTACGGTTGATCTTTATTCTTGCGAGCTTTGGATCAGCCTTGCCATCATTAAATTCTGTGCAGGCCAATTCGCAGCGCTGACATGTTACGCAGAGACTGGGATCTGCGATGAGGATGCCCTTAGGTGCGGAGAGAATGATGTACGGCTGTGCACCTGTTTGGGCCCGAACGGTATTCATGGCAGCCATTGCAGCGGCGACTGTGGATACCTCTAAAAAGCCGCGACGGGTAATGTCTAAAGGCAGACGTGCCTTTGAGAGCAGTTCTTTAAGGTCTAACATTAAAGACTCCGTTGATTGCAAAGTAAATGGGGTAGTCATTAGCGGGAGCTAATGATTCTTATGATCTCGGAGATAGGAGGTCTAACTTGAAATCCAATCCGGTAAAGGATCGAACCTCCGGGTTATGGAGGAGGTAAGGAGAAAGGAAGTGTCGCGTTTTGCTTTAAGGGGATGCAAAACGTTTGAGAGAGTACCTTTGAACCGGTATGTATTGTTGTATTTTCCCGGACGGAAAGCATTTTGTGCTCCTAGCTACGAAACCATTAATTGGGGTGAAAGAAATCGTTTCGTTTCATTTCGTTTCAGAGTATATACCTAGGAATAAACCCTTTTAAAGAATAAAAGATTTTGATTACATAACGTTTATTTGGTACCTAATCATCCGAAAGGATTAAGTATCTTACTGAATATGAAGATATTCTTAACATTTTGTAAGTAATATTTTGTTATATCTTCTATCTATTATGTTGTATAGAGTCTACAGACCGATACCTAATTGGTAGGCAATTTGTTAGATATTCGAGTCAAAGAAGCTGTTAGGACAGCCTAGGAAATGATTATTCTCAAAAGGCAACCTTCTCAAACCATTTCTCTACCATGACGGATTGCTAGAAAAAATCCAAAAAAATCAAGATGTCTTTACGAAGACTCCTTCTCTTGTCGTCGAAATTTGTATTGCTCGGCTTCATTTGGCCGCTGTCTAAACATGCGATACCCGTCTTTTGGCTGCAGTTTCAAAAGCCGTGACTTTGCATTAAAGACCTTTTGCCTTTTGCTCTTTCTGATAACAATTGAAGAAATAAAGAGGGGTAGTGATAAAAATTACCAATCCGCAAAGAAGAAACAAAACATAACCTGCACTAGCCCAAAAACCTTGAGCAAGAATTTCTTCAGGCGGGACAAAACCGCAGGCAATAGCAATTAAACAAGTTACAAAGGCTATTGCTGATAAAAAGCAGGATCCGAACTTTCCTCCGGGGACCTGGTAAGCTCCTTTTCTTTCCGGATACCGGATTTTTAAGCGGATGCAGGCTGCAAACATTAAGAGGTACATCACCATATACAACTGCGCACATAAGGCCAAAAAGAGCCAGAAAGCATCTGAAACGGACGGCATTACCAATAAGCTTAAAGCTAGAAAAGAAGCACATCCTGTCTGCAGCATCAAGATTCTTGTCTGCATTCCAAAACTATTTCGATACTGCCAGTACTGCGGGAGGTAGCCTTCTCTGGCGACCTCCAAAAGGCCGCGCGAAGGACCGTTCATCCATGTAACAACGGAAGCCAGAGCTCCATAGGCCAAGAAAGCAGCTAAGACCGGTGTAAACCAAGCAAATCCCAACTCCTGAAGCATGGTTTCGAAGCTTTGGCACACTCCGGCAGACATTGAAAGCTCAGTACTGGGGACCACTAATGCCACGGACAACGATCCAAAAATAGAAAAGAACAAAATAATCAGAGCTGCCATGAAGATAGCTCGAGGAAAGGCAGAAGTCGGGTTCTTCATACTGGTCACATGTACTGAACTCATTTCCATTCCTGCTAATGAAACCATCATGCCTGCAAGCAGCATCCATTGTTTCGGAGTTGACAGATCCGGCAATAAAGCCGTTCCTCCTTCAAAGGGGACTTGGATAGTTTTGCCACTCAAGATATAGGCTGCGGCAATAGAAATGAGAAAAAATCCCGGAACGATTGTTCCTACAAGAACGCCGGATTTGGAGAGAAAAACCGAAAGTCTCATTCCGCGAAAATTTAACAAGGTAGCGAAAAAAAGTATGCCTACCGTCATAAGAAAGACATACCATCTGTTATGAGCCTGTGCAGGATCAAAGGTATAAGCAATACAAGTCGCCACAAAAGTTGCCGCGGCAGGATACCAAGGAAGGTTTTGAACCCATTCCATAAAGATAGCGAGAAATCCAAGCCTTGGACCGTAGGCTTCGCGCACCCAAACGAAAACGCCGCCTCTTTCCGGATAGGTGCTGGCTAGTTCAGCAGACACCAGAGCAGAAGGGATAAAAAAACAGATGGCTGAAGCTACGAGAAAAAAGATGATTCCCCAACCATACTCGGCCATGCTCGGCAGGTTTCTCAACGAAAAAACAGAGCATACGGTAAGCATTGCCATGGCACTAATGCTCATCGTAAAACTAGGTCGATTCCTATCCTTATCGTCCATGGTCCCCTCCATAAATATCAACCTCGGACTATATTCTTATTATTTGGACATGGACCTTGATAGCGGCCTAAAGCAGCACTTCTTTTACCCAAGTTGAGAAAAAACAATTAGAACGGGATTCAGAGAGTGCAAGAGGAAGTCAAAACTCTTTAAGGCAGTGACATTTTTTTTAGGAACAGCAGGCCGACTAATCGAGTTAGAGGGTTAAAAACTAGTCATGAAATTGTTGTGTAATCTTGTACAAACAAGGATAATACCCACCTTTTTACATGAAGCGCCTAGATTTTTCTCTCCTGTCGGTAGGAGAATTAGCAGCTAAATTAGGTGTTACCTCGGCAACCATCCGTCGCTGGTGCCGTGCCGGTAAATTGACTGAGACCCTCCGAACTGTCGGGAACCATCGTCGTTTTACTTCTTGCTCTTTCTCTCATTTAATAAAAAAAGAGGAACGCCGCAGCATCGGATATGCCCGAGTCTCCAGCCACGATCAAAAATCTGACCTTCAGTCCCAAATTCAACGCCTTAAAGACAGCGGCTGCGATGA
>SKEB01001122.1_pt1 | contig 12960 bp, 2 predicted proteins | sample 4826561 | NCBI WGS metagenome assembly SKEB01 (sample SAMN11008820, study PRJNA524170) | human gut metagenome | biome: Human fecal sample; material: Feces; isolation source: fecal sample from pouch patient p17 | host: Homo sapiens | place: Israel: Tel-Aviv | collected 2016-03-29
ATGGAAAAAAGAATTAGTTTGGCTAAAAGAATGCCATTCTCAAGTGCTGCAACAGTCTTTAAAAGACCTAGAAAGTGCGTTTAAAAATTTCTTTCAACAGCGAGCAGACTTCCCAAAATTTAAGAAAAAAGGTGTAAAAGAAAGTTTTCGTTTTCCACAAGGTTGCAAGCTGGAGCAACAAAATAGCCGCATTTGGCTACCAAAAATCGGCTGGGTTCGTTATCGCAATAGTCGTGAGGTCATCGGTGAAATCAAAAATGTCACTGTCAGCCAGAAATGTGGACGCTTTTTCGTCAGTATTCAGACTGAGTTTGAATATCAAATTCCAATACACAACGGCGGTGAAATTGGTATTGATATGGGCGTGGCACGTTTTGCCACGCTTTCAAACGGTGAATTTTTTGAACCATTAAACGCCTTTAAAACTTACAAAGGCAAATTGGCTAAACTGCAAAAGAGGCTTAAAAATAAAGTAAAATTTAGCCAAAATTGGCAGAAATTAAAGGCGAAAATCGCCAAATTGCATCATAAAATCACCAATTGTCGTAAAGACTTTTTGCATAAAATCTCAACACAAATCAGCAAAAACCACGCAATGATTTACATTGAAGATTTGCAAGTGGCAAATATGTCGAAATCCGCCAAAGGCACAGTAGAGCAACACGGCAAGAATGTAGCCGCAAAATCAGGATTAAATCGAGCCATTCTCGACCAATCGTGGTTTGAATTTCGCCGTCAGTTGAACTATAAAACCCAATGGCAAGGCGGATTTTTAGTGGCAGTGCCAGCGCAAAATACCAGTCGAACTTGCCCTTGTTGTGGTCATGTAGCAAAAGAAAATCGCCAAACGCAGGCTAATTTTGAGTGTGTAGAATGTGGCTACACAGAAAATGCCGATGTGGTTGGAGCGTTAAATGTATTGGGGCGTGGGCGAGCTATCGTCCACGCGTAATAAAATGTCAGGGCAGGACATGCCCGTAGAGCTTGTGAAGTGAACTTCATTGAGAGGTCAGCAACAAGAACCCACCGAGAGTAGCCCACGCAAAGCGTGGGAGCTGGTAGGAATCTTCGTCCTTTAGGGCGGGGAGGATGTCAACGACAGATTGTTGCATTACGTTTTTAATTTCCGCTTTGCCAACGAGGCGTTAATTGATGCTCTAAACCTAATGAATCAAGAATTTTCCCTGTCTGCTGTCGAATGAGTTCATCTACTGATTGTGGTGGGTGATAAAATGCCGGAATAGGCGGAATAATATGTGCCCCCAATTTTGCTAATTTGGTCAAATTTTCCAAATGAATAACGCTTAACGGTGATTCACGTGGCACAATAATTAATTTACGTTGTTCTTTCAAAGTCACATCTGCGGCTCGACCAATCAAACTATCGTGAAAACCACAAGCGATGCTTGCAACGGTTTTCATACTTGCTGGCACAATAACCATAGCATCAATTAAATAAGAGCCAGAAGCAATAGTTGATGTCATATCTCGATTGGAATAGTGATAATCCATAAGCTGATATAGTTCCGATAATTGCATTTTGCTTTCTATACGCAAATTTTCTTTTGCCCAATGGCTCACCACGCCGTGAATCTCTATTGGTTGTTCTATTTTTCGTAAAGATTGCAGTAAATCTATAGCATAAACAACGCCCGATGCCCCAGATATTGCCACAATAATTTTTTTCATCCGTTTCTCCACTCAAACAATATAGCCATATTATTTTGCTTATTATTGATTTTATCTAATTAAAATGGTGTTTTTGTCTTCATTACAATAATGAAATAACCAACTAACCGAATGATTAGTTGGTTATTCTTGACTCAAGATAACAGAATAAAACTAGAATTGATAGCCTACACCGGCTCCAACCATTGTATTTCCTGAAGTATTATGGCTAGCATTTAATTTCAAAATAATCTTACCATTATCTGAAATACGAGATGCACCTAATGCTACTGCAGACTCTCCACGGTAATGGCTTGCGCCAGCAGCAACCATACTTTTACCTGGTAAATAGGCTTGCGGTAAACTTGCCATTGCACCCGCAGAAGCAACACCACCATATGCACCTTTCGCCACATTATTAATACGGTTATGTAAAGCTGCACCAACCTGATTCAACTGACTAACATTGACAGCATCGGTTGCTTCCACACCCGGCGCAACATTGGTAATTCTGTTACCGCCATTATTCAATCCTTGAGAAGTTAATGACACGTTACTTCCATTACCGCCACTAATATGCACGCCATCGCCTGTAATATTAGTGGTATTGCCATTATTGTCTACAAACTCTGCACTTTCTAAGCCTTTCAGTTTCTTAGACAATTTCACATTTAAAGTCCTAGTGGAGCTATCTGCGATCACGCCGATATTATTATCAGTTAAATCAGCACTATTTGCGCCACCTTTAATAGCAACGGTTTCACCTAATTTGGCACTAGATGAGCCGGCATCACCATTAAATGTTAGCGGTTTTTCTGTTGCCTCTTCAAGCTGTTCTACATTAACAGCGTCTGTGGGGTTAACCCCTTTAGCCACATTTTGCAATGTGCTTGGTTTACCATCTACATTTACCAAACTTAGCTTAATCTCTTGTGGCTCAACTGTTTTACCATCTTCATTAATGAATTTATCTCCTTGTTTAGAAACACGCTTACCCTTTGCATCTGTATAGACAACTGGCGCAGAGTTCTTTATATCATCAACCTGATTACTGATATTTATAATATCGTCTTTAAGTTTTTTGTTAACAGATTGTAAATCGCCAACGTTAACGGCATTATTAAGCATGTCACCAGTAGCATCTTCCAACTTAACAGAATATCCATTTTCTTTTTTCAAGCCACTGTCTACATGTTTAATTTGGTTACCACCATTATCTAGTCCTGTATCAGAAAGCTCGACTTTTTTACCCCCAATTGGGTTACCATCTTTATCAACAGGTGTAATAGTAATACCTTTATTAGATACTTCAGTCTTAGGACCTGTTAACTTGCCATTCTTATCCTTGTTTTCCAAAGTAATCGTGCTGCCATCAATATTAGTGCTAGATGTATTACCATTCCCATCAGTCTTAGAAGTCCCAATAGTGCCTGTACCAATGTTAGTGCTGTTCTTACCATCTTTATCCTTAACAGTCATACTATCTTTGTTAATAACAGTACCACCATTACCTTTTTCATCGACGTTGCCAATGGTTACACTATCCAAATCAGTAAGGTCTTTGGCAATTTCCACAATCATTTCGCTATCTTTCACGTTTACATAGGTGTTTTGAGCCGTTGTAGACTTAGCTGGTAGGTCTTTACCAGAATCGTCCTTCTTGTTAGCAATGCCACCTTTTATGGTGATAGTCTCACCAAGATTTTGCATTATCTTACCATTGTTGCCTTTTAAGCCAAAACCGCCGCCATTACTACTATTGGTTACTGAGTTAATCGCTTGTTTTAAATCGCCAACATTCACACCATTGCTAAGAATGTCTTGATCTTTAATACCAGCTATGTCATTGATTTTATTACCATCTTTATTTACTAGACCACTACCAACATTCTTAATTTGGTTGCCACCGTTGTTAAGACCTTTGTCGGTGAGGCTAACATCTTTCTTCGGATCAACATTGCCTTTGTCATCTTTATAGGTAATTTTGATGCCATCAGTACCAATGTCAGTCTTAGAACCTACGGTGTTGCTATCCTTATCCTTGTTTTCAAGGGTGATTTTGCTACCATCAATATTCGTATTGCTAGTAGTGCCATCAGCATTTTTCTTAGATACGTCTACTTTACCAGCTTCTACCGTTGTCTTATCGCCATTAGCGTTAGTCAACTCATCTTTAGTAGCAGTAGATGTATTGGTATTACCCGCTTTGTCCTTAATGGTTACGTCTTTACCAGTGATCTTGGTTGTTTCACCTTTACCAGTAGTTGGATCAACGGAACCTACGGTTACACTATCCAAATCAGTAAGATCTTTGGCAATCTCGATCACCATTTCCTTATGCGAACCTTTGCCGTTTGCATTCGGAACATCTTTCACGTTTACATAGGTGTTTTTATCCGTTGTGGACTTAGCTGGTTGACCAAGGTCTTTATCAGAATCGTCCTTCTTGTTAGCGATACCACCTTTAACGGTAATGGTCTTACCAAGGTCTTGTTTCACTTCGCCATTGTTACCAGTTAATCCGAAGCCACCAATTGCATTGCCGTCAGTACCGTTAGTAATGCTCTTAATAGCGTCACGTACATCACCGATGTTGGCTGCATTGGTAAGCATATTATTAACCTCAGCATTATCCGCTGCTGCATTGAGAATGCTATTCCAATCCATTGGTGTATCTTTAGCATTCATACCATTACGGCGACCACTGCCAACACGCTCTAAAGTCGCTGGTGCGCCATTATCTTGCACTAAGGATACGCTTTGTTTAATGGTTAAACCTTCTGCATTAGGTTTAGGTTGACCATTTTCTAATTGGTCAGATGTGTAGTACTTATCGCCTGCTTTTTCAAGTTTCGTACCATCCGCTAATTGGTAACCATCGCCCACTTTGGATACATCCACAGGTTCACCCGTTGGTGTACCATTAGCATCTGTCTTAGTTGCCGTATAGGTAACAGGTAAGCCCGTTACATCGATACTAAAAGTATGCGTTCCATCTTTGCCACCCATAGCGGAAACTTTTGTATTAGCGCCATCTAAAACTTTAATAGTGTGGTTAAATAGCACTGTTCTCGTTTCATCCGCTTTAGTATGTTCTGTAGTTAAGAAGAAGCCATCATCTAAGGTTGCCACTTGGTGTTCAATCGTTTTGCCACCACCATCCGTAGTGGTGTAGGTTAAACGATCCATTCCAGCAGCTGGGTTATCTTTGTCTATTGGTTTAGTTGGATCTTTGCCAACATTCGCCGAGTCAGTAACAGATTTTGTGCCACGATCTACAGTCAATGTTGCGTTAGAACCATTCTTGCCATCAATCGCTACTGTACCGAACTCTTTATCCGTTGCGTTTGGATCAGTTTCTGTACCTTTGGCAATAGTAACAAGGTCTTTTGCATTATCGCCGGTTTTACCATTCGTTACTTTAACGGTACCGTCTGTTGCTAGCCCATCTTTTGTAAGTGATGTTTTGTGGTCAGTTTTTGTTCCATCAGTATTGTCTGTTTTTGCCTTAATAGTCACGCCATCTTGGTTCATAACGGTTGTATTATCACCAGAACCAGTAGTTACCGATGTAAGATTTGTTAACTCTTTCGCCAATTTAATGGTTAAGGTGTCTGTGCCGTTAGATACGACGCCGATATTGTTATCTGTTAACTGGTTAACGTCCTTTTGTCCACCAACAATCTTTGTTTTTTCACTTAACTTGCGATCGAATGTGTTCGCTGTTTTTTTATCTTGAGCTACATCTCCTTCAAAGAAAAGCGGTGTTAATGCTACCTTTTGTAGGTCTCTTACGGTAGAGACGGAATTAAGTTTTTCCTCATCCTTCTTAGCACGTATTTTTTCAGCTCCGGCATCTGTAGCATTTGGATCAACTTGGTCATTAAGCTTAGTCAGATCGTTTATAAACTGATTGGAGCCAGTGTTAGATATTACAGAGCCGTCCTTAATTTCATCAACGTTCGAGCCTATATCTGCACCGTTGCCGATATTGCTGTCAAATACAGATTTCACATTGTCTACGATAGTAGCACCATCGCCATTTGGATTAACGACACTGTTTTTCAACTTGCTTTGGTCTAATGCTATTGGTTGTTTAGCTAATGCTGATTTGCCTTCCAATGGTTTACCAGTCTTAGCATCTACATCACTAGCGTTATACCAAGAACCGCCACCATTGCCATCGGAAACGAATGTTTTACCAGCAATATCATCCTTATTGTAGTACTTACCATCACCACCGCGTGCAATGGTGGTATTCGCATCCACAGGTTTTACGGTCATTAATTTATCAACGTGAACATTGTAAATATTTTGACCGTCAGCACCGGTTACTTTCGTAACTTCTGCTGCACCAGTGCCTGTTACTTCTGTAGTAGCTGCTTTACCCATCGTACGTAAATCATCTACGTTAACAGCATTAGAGCCTACTGCTTGGTCTAAAGTTGTAGAATTGCCATTAGCATCTTTCAAACCAGAGCCTACATTTTTCAACGTAGGAGACTTGTCAGAACCTTCCTTATTCACCAAGGAAATGCTGTCGTTAACAGTCCAGTTCTTATCTACTTCTTTTGGTCTTACTTGTGGCTGATCCGCCTTAGGATCGACTAATTGACTAGGTTTGTAGAACTTGTCGCCTACTTTCACGAGTTTTGTGCCATCTGCCAATTGGTACGTATCGCCTACTTTGGATACGCTTTCACTAGTGCTAGCGTTGCCCGTTTGCGATACGGTGTACGTCATAGGTAAGCCAGTCACATCGATATGGAATTCGTGTACACCATTGTCAGATGTAATGTCAGATACCTTCGTATTCGCACCGTCTACAACCTTAATGGTTTCACCAATCTTAACGGTTTGTGCGTCCCCACTGTGACCAGATGTGTTTAATTTAAAGCCTGTGTCTACGAGGTTCTTCAAATCGCCAGCGTTAACTACGGTGTTTTCGCTAATGCCATTAGCCTTGCCGATGGTGTCGACGTTTTCCATGAAAGTATTCTTATTTTCATGTTCAGGGTCAACCACTTTGCCGCCAATACCGGATTTTACATTATCAAGAACGATGGAATCATTGCTGTTAGGGTTAACCATCTTGTTCTTAATATTGGCTGTCTCAATGGTTTGCGGTTTTGCATCTGGTTTTGGTTTACCATCAGTTAAATCACTATTGTTATACCAGCTTCCGCCACCTTTACCATCTGGGACGAATGTTTTATTCGCAATATCCGTTGGGTTGTAGTACTTGCCATCATCGCCACGAACCACTTTGCTGCCATCTGCACCCACAACGTCTACGATAGGATCAACGTGAACATTGTAGATGTTTTGCCCTTTATCGCCAGTTTTCTTAGTTACGATGGCTTTGCCAGTACCCGTTACTTCGGTGCGTGCAGCATCTGTCGCTGCTTTTAAATCACCTACATTGACTGCATTATTCCAAATTGGATTATCAGTTGGATATACGTTGCCATCATCTAAATCGCTCATAGTGATGCGAGTACCGTCAGATTTTTTCAATGCAGAACCCACATTGGATAAGGTTGGGGCTGTATTAGCAACCGGACTAGTAAGTGATACATTATTGAGTTTAGTATCCTTATCTGCTTGATCAGCTTTTACCTGCGATGTTCCATTAACCTCTTCCACTTGGTCAGGTTTGTAGAACTTATCTCCTACTTGTACTAGCTTCGTACCATCCGCTAATGTGTATGTATCGCCTACTTTATGAACATCTTGAGTCTTACCATTTGCATCCGTTGCGGTGTAAGTCATTGGCAAGCCCGTTACGTCAATACTAAAAGTATGTGTTCCATCTTCGCCACCCATAGCGGAAACTTTTGTATTAGCGCCATCTAAAACTTTAATAGTGTGGTTAAATAGCACTGTTCTCGTTTTATCCGCTTCAGTATGTTCTGTAGTTAAGAAGAAGCCATCATCTAAGGTTGCCACTTCGTGGTTGATAATGCTCTTACCATCAGCTCCTGTAGTGGTGTAGGTCAAGCGGTCCATTCCTGCTTGGTTATCATCACTTACTGGTTTACTTGAATCTTTGCCAACATTCGCCGAGTCAGTAACAGATTTAGTGCCACGATCTACAGTCAATATTGCATTAGAACCATTCTTGCCATCAATCGCTACTGTACCGAACTCTTTATCCGTTGCGTTTTGATCAGTTTCTGTACCTTTGCCAATAGTGACGAGGTCTTTTGCGTCATCGCCAGTTTTACCATTCGTTACTTTAACGGTACCGTCTGTCGCTAAACCGTCTTTAGAAAGCTTCGTTTCAGTAGTGCTTGCCGGTTTACCTCCGTTCTTAGGTGTTTGGGTTGTTATAGTGACGCCATCAGTAGTAACTGTTGTGGTCTTCGATTCACCTGTTGGCATCTTATTACTATCTAATTTCACCTCTGTGGTAGCTAAACCATTTGGTGTTGTGGTGGTTACCTTAAAGGTATCTCCATCTTTGACTGTAGTAGTGACGCCATTTTCGGTCATTTTCGTTTTGTTATCACCCGAACCGGTCTCGACAGAAGTTAGGTTAACTAGATTCTTCGCCAATTTAATGGTTAAGGTGTCTGTGCCGTTAGATACGACGCCAATGTTGCCATCAGACAATTTAGCACGAATAGCTTCTGCTTTTTCTTCTGCCGTAGCATCTTCTTTTTCTAATCCATCTTTCACTTCACCAACAATCTTTGTTTTTTCACTTAACTTGCGATCGAAGGTGTTCGCTGTTTGTGCGTCTTGAGCTACATCCCCTTCAAAGAAAAGCGGTGTTAATGCTACCTTTTGTAGGTCTCTTACGGTAGAGACGGAATTAAGTTTTTCCTCATCCTTCTTAGCACGTATTTTTTCAGCTTCGGTATCTGTAGCCTTTGGATCAACTTGGTCATTAAGCTTAGTCAGATCGTTTATAAACTGATTGGAGCCAGTGTTAGATATTACAGAGCCGTCCTTAATTTCATCAATTTTCGAGCCTGTATCTGCACCGTTGCCGATATTGCTGTCAAATACAGATTTCACATTACTAATCGTGCCTTGATTCTTGGTTGTACCATCTTTGTTGATAACTTTGATATTATTTGTTACTTCATCTGCTGGTACTTCTGTAGCATTTGTCTTCGGTTTGCCGTTTTCGATATCTGTATTCTTATAATACTTGTCGCCAATCTTAGTAAGTGCATTACCCTGATTATCTGTATAGGAAATTGGCATACCTGTTACGTCAATGTGGAATGTATGCGTACCAGTTGTGCTGTCATCGATAGCAGATACTTTCGTATTCGCCCCATCAATGATGTTAATGGTATCACCAATCTTAACGGTGCTCGCACCAGGTTTAGTTGGTTGCCCAGATGTGTTGAGTTTAAACCCTGTATCAATGATATTTTTCAAATCACCTACGTTAACGGCATTGTTCAACACTGGACTTGTAGGTGGAACCTTATTCGGATCCTTCAAATCGGAAATAGAAATAGTCGTATCTCCATTTTTAAGACCTGAACCAATGTTGGTAATTTGCTTATTGCCACCGTCAATGCCATCGGTAGTCAAGCTAGGTGCATCGGTTTTCACCGCATTGTTATCCCCTACGAAACGAATGCCATTGCCATCTACTTTCATAGTGGACGTTGCCTCGCCATCGTCAGTTTTAGTTGTTGGGCTGGTGTAGGTTGCAGAATCCAAGCCAGTTAATTGCTTAGCTAATTTAATCGTTAATGTATCGGAACCATTGGATACAACACCAATATTATTATCCGTTAAATTAGCTGGTGCAGTTACGCCACCAACAATTTTCGCTTCTTCGCTCAATTTGCGGCCGAATGTATTCTTCACATTACCGTTTTTGCCATCAGCACTATCGCCGGAGAAGAACAAGCCATCATCCATCGTTGCCACTTCGTGGGTTACATCATTGTTATCTTTGTCCTTTGTCGTGTATGTAATGCGATCCATCTTAGCTGGGTTGTTTTCGTTAATGTCTTGCTTAGGATCGGTACCGCCGATGTTCTTCTTATCGTCTAAAGAGCTAGTGCCACGGTCAACGGTAATGGTTGCATTGCTACCATTTTTACCATCTAAACCAATTTTGCCATATTCCTGATCCGTACCAGAACCATCTGTACCTTTATCAATGGTTACGAGATTTTTTGCCTGATCGCCGTCTTTTCCATTCGTTACTTTAACGCTTCCATCTGTAGACACTCCGTCTTTTCCTACGGTGGTGGAAACTTTTTCTGTTACTGTTGTACCGCCATCGCTCGCTGGTGTTGAAGTTTCTGTTACCACTTTCATACCACTTGAATCGATTTTAGTGACTTCAGTAACCTTTTTGCCGTCAACAGTTTTTTCATCGCCACGCAATTCTACGGACTTAAAGCTTGGCGTATCAATGGTGCTAATGGTTAAAGTGTCGGGTGTTTGAACTAAGCCAATATTTTTTCCGGCTTGGAAAACGAGTTGATCAGCTGCTTCTATGGCAGAACCTTTCTCTTTTAAATTGTCTTTAGTTATTTTATCGTCTTTTCCTACTTGATAATCTACAGTTCCGCCATCGGCTGCTTTTGCTTTAGCAATCCAACCTAATGTTCCACCAGACACTTTAATTTGTCCGTCTTCTGTAATGGTTACATTGTCGCCAAAGGTTTTCTTCAAGCTACCGACCAAATTACCTAACATTTGGTTAGTGGCAAATAATTGAGAGCCATTAATTGCATCCGTTGAGTTAGAACCAATCAAACCCGGTGCTACATTTTGGATACGGCGAGTTTCAAATACGGTGTATTTGGTGTCAGCTTTCTTCCGACTTTCCTGAATGGTGTTCCATACTTTTTTCTTATCTTCATCAGATAAAGTACTATCACTATTGATCTGCTCTTGTGTTGCATCTGCTGCAAAATAGCGAGTTTGTTTTTGCTCGCCTAATGAAATACCATTTTTCGTAACTTGCACAGTTACCTCTACCGGCACTGTAATAAGGGAGCCGACCTTTTTATGATGTTCTTTAATTTTGTCTAAGTTTTCAAAAGTTTGCTCATAAGTAGAGCCTACACTCACAACGCCAACGGTAGAATCGCCACCAGCGAAATCACTGCGAACCGCTATAGGCGCACCTATTTTGGTACCATCATCTTGGTTTTCTAGCATATAAATGTAGATAAAATCCTTAGTATAATCACGCAAAGCCCCTTTGGTGCTACTTAAGGATTCAGTCAATTCTTTTTTCTCTTCACTGCCAACCAATGTAACTTCGCCCAACGAACGAGCGCGTTTTGAATCTTTTACATAGCCAGCATGATCACCTAAGAATACAGAGCCAGCCGTGTTATTTTCTTGGTCATCTGACTTTGCTGCTGCAATATTGATATTATTACCTAGCCCTACGACACGGTCATTGGCAATGCTACCGCTACTACCGATCAGGATCGAGTTATTGCCTGCGATATTGCCATAACTACCAATGAGGGTGGAATCGTGACCACTAACTGAATTATAAGTAATATTATTGGAATCTGTACTGCTTTGTGTTCCAAAACCCAAAGCTAAGGAATTAGTGCCAGTTACTTGGCTAAACGCCCCTAATGCTACGGCATTGCCCGCTTGTACATTGGTATGCGAGCCGATTGCCATACTATTATCAAAGGATGTGTCTGTTGTCCCTACGTGGGCCTTACCACCCATAGCCATCGAATTGGTACCATTTGCCAAAGTTTGACCGCCATAGGCGATGGCATCACTGGAAATCGCCTTCGCATAATCACCAACCGCCATAGAGCGATCCCCTTGTGCCAAGATTTGACGCCCTACACCTAATGCCCCTTCACCTTCTACAAAGGAATATTTCGATAAGTAGTTTTTACGGAACTCTTTTTTGGCGGCTGCCAAACTTTCTTCAGCAGTTTTCACGTTAGCTTCTAGTGTTGCCTTATCGCTAGTTGAATCACTCTTCAATGCCTCTTTAGCATCGTACAAGGTTTCTTCCATGTCCATGATTTTTCTCATGTCTCTGGCGTATTGGGACTTATCCTTATCCTTTTCGGGAAGATCTGCCGTCATTTCCCCGGTTGCCAAACCAATGGCACTGTCCCCACGCACCTGGGTATAGGTACCAATGCCTAAGGCATTCTCACCTTCTACGATAAATCCCCCTGGATCACTGCTGCCAGCGCCATAGTTATTATATTTAGGCTGGTCTTTATGTTCAAAATAACCCTTCTTTCTGCTACTAGTTCTAGTATCTGTTTCATCACCTGTAATATCTGTGCGCAATACCTGTTTTAATACTTTGTATTCTGGTGGCAATTCCCAATCACGACCATAATAGTCACCTCTTACATCTTCTCCATTTTTAAAGCGAGAGCCATCTTCAAACTCATAGCCACTGCCTTTACCGATAGCAATACTGCCATCGCTTAAGGACTGTACGCCACTACCAATGGCGACGCTATTACTGCCCATAGCACGGGAATAGGTACCAATAACATTAGAACGATTACCATAGGCCACATTATAGGCACCTACAATAACACTGTTCCCTCCTAGGTCATTTTCGCTATATTTAGTTCTAGCTTTTGTCGTTAAGACTCCTTCCTTCACCAAGTCAGGATCGGGTACCCCAATAATATTGCGTCGCCCAATGGACACGCCAGAATAACCAAATACACTCGTAGAAGTACCAATACCAATCGAGTCATTTCCTTGTACGATATTATATGAACCTTTATTAGTGGAAGATTCATTTCCCAATGAAATGGATCGCTCTCCACTGGCTACTGCTTTTGTACCAATAGCAATGTATCCTGTGCTATTATCCGCCGGATAATCCTTACCCTTCGCCGGCGTTAGGTTATCACCTGCATGAGCATTTGCACCAATGGCAATGCTATTACTTTGTACGGCTTTACTCTGGTCACCAATCGCTATGATTCCCGTTGGGTTCTTAGTACCTATAGAAGTAATTGGACTTATGTTCCCACCCACTGCATAGGATGCTAGCACTTGACTCTCATCTGCTTTAACAATTTTGATTGTGCCTGTAGCAGCATCATACTTAACCTTAACTTCTTCATCTGCCGCTGATGCCACACTACTAAGGGAAGTGGCTAATAAGCCAGTCATAAAAAGTTTAGCAATCTGCTTTCCAGCCTTAACTTTACATTTACCACCACGGCTAGACGCTAATTCAGACACAATTTCATAGCGATTTTTATTGCGATTAAATATAACTTTATAGATCTTGTTCATGGCTTATCGCCTCCTTAAATTTTTTAAATTCCTTAAAAATGTTTAATG
>SKEB01001126.1_pt1 | contig 12890 bp, 11 predicted proteins | sample 4826561 | NCBI WGS metagenome assembly SKEB01 (sample SAMN11008820, study PRJNA524170) | human gut metagenome | biome: Human fecal sample; material: Feces; isolation source: fecal sample from pouch patient p17 | host: Homo sapiens | place: Israel: Tel-Aviv | collected 2016-03-29
TTATTAAATAAGGCTTTTGATTGTGTAAGAACCCGCTTAATGCGGGTTTTTTATTGGGAGCATTTATGTCATTAGGTAAGTTAAATATTAATTTGAGTTTAGAAACAGCTGAGTTTCAACAAGGGCTGGATAAGTCTTCTCACCAAACAAGAAAATTTATCAAATCATTTGAAACAGATTTAGATAGAGCTAAAAATAGTGCTAAACAATTCTCTGAACGTACAGCAAAATATTTAAATAATATAGAGCGAGCAGCAATTTCAATTAATAAGACAACAAGTCGACATTTTTTGGCTAGCATTGGCAGTTTTGCAGCAAGTCATTTATCTTCTGCCGCTTCCAAAACATTACAATACGCTGACAGCTACACTGAACTACAAAACCGTATGCGGTTAGTCACAGAAAGCACGGTTCAAATGGTAGCGGCGACAGAGTCTGTTTTCGATATTGCCCTAAAAACTAATCAAAGCCTAAATGCTACTTCTGAAGTTTACCAACGTTTCGCAAAAAACGCTAAACAGCTAGGCTTATCACAAGCGGAGGTTGCATCACTCACAGAAACCGTTTCTAAAGCGGTGGCGATGTCTGGTGCAAGTGCGGCATCTGCTGAAGCTGCATTAATGCAATTTGGGCAGGCAATGGCAAGTGGTGAATTGCGGGGAGAGGAACTCAATTCCGTAATGGAACAAACGCCGGGGCTTGCTGACGCAATCGCAAAAGGCTTAGGGATTACTACCGCAGAATTGAAAGCAATGGGAAAAGCTGGAGAATTGGCGATTCCAAAAGTGATTGAGGCATTAAAAAAAGCGAAATATTCTGTGGATAGTGATTTTGAGAAGCGTGTTATTACAGTTTCTCAGGCATTCACGAATTTAGAAACGCATATGGTAAAAACCATTGGCGAGTTGGATAAAGCCAATGGAATTACTGGAATATTTGCAAAAGGTATTGATTTTGCGGCAAATAATCTTGATAGCTTAATTAAAGTCACCGGTGCTTTTGTTGCTGCCGGTGCTGTTGCTTATATTGGGCGGTATGCTAATGGAATGTTGGTAAGTGCCTATAATACCGCTAAAAATACGCGTGAACATTATAGTTCAGTAAAAGCGACCTATGACAACATTAGGGCGAAACGCTTGGAAATGCAAACAATGCAAGCGGTATTGGCGGAGCAATATAAGGCAGCGCAAAGCGAACGTACACAATTTGCCTTGCGTGAGCAAATGAAAGTGCAATCGCAACAGATTATTGCATTGGCAAAACAAGAGGCACAGGCGAAACGAGAGCTCTCTGTCGCAAATAGCTTAGTGACTAAAGCAAGTGGTGTCTTAAAAGGGGCATTGGGTTTACTGGGCGGACCAACAGGTGCCGCAATGCTAGCGGGAAGTGCTCTGTTTTATTTTTCAATGCAGGCAAAAGAAGCACAGCAAAAAGCATTGGATACTGCAAGCGCGAATGAAAGATTAAGAGAAAGCTATGATGGCTTAAGTGCCAGTGCCTTATCGCTAAAAATTGCAGATCAGCTAAAAGATCTTGAGAATTATGAAAAACAGATTACGAGTGTAGAGGCGGAAATTTCAGAAATTCAGACAACACATTGGCAGTTTGGTTTGGAATTATCAGAGAAAAGCAAGAAAGATTTGGACTTGCTTAGAGATAAGTTACAACAGATCAAAGAAAATCAGGATATTGATTTTTCCGTGTTAAAAAATCAAGTTATTCAATTAGGTGTGTTATTTCTACAAAGCGGGAAAAGTACGGAAGATTTTGCACGCAAACTGAAATTGATGGGAGTAGATAGCAAGCTCATTAACGAGGCTCTTGCGGAGTTGCCGAACAAACTCAAAAACACGACCAAGGAAACAAAAACAGCGGAACAAGCTGTGCTGGACTTAAAAAAAGCACAAGAAGCACTGACTAAAAAATCAGATGATTTAAGAACAAAATTAGAAGTATTAAGGCTTAAAAATCAAGGACACGCTAAAGCTTCATTTGTTTTAGCTGGGCTTTATGATGTGCTTGGTGAAAAAGGGGCTAAATATTCTGAAGTGTTAAATGCAATTGCGAGAGGTGACGTGGCAGCTGCTGAAAGTGCAGCGAAAGCGATAAATCTTTCGGCGGGGCAGCTTAAAACAATACTGGATATGGGCAAAGAAATTGATCAGTTATTCAGTAGCGATCAAGAAACGCAAACACTTGAAAAAGAGCTGAAAGTAAAAGCAAAAGGTACGAAAACAGATTACGTTAAACAATACACCGATCAGCTGACCGAAATGCAAAACCGCATTGCGCAGCTAAGGGCTGATACGAATGATATTAAGCTGTTCGGTGAACCAAGCCAGTACCAAGAGTTTAGTAAACTACAACAAGACATCACTGCCAATGCGGAAAAATATGCGGCATACGGGGTGGAGGGTGTCGCGAAACTGAAAGAAATGGCGCGTCAAATTGATAGCGAAACGCAGAAAAAAGCGATTGCTCAGTTCGGTATCAATAACAACAAACAGCTTGATGCAATGGAGTTTGAATTAAGTCTGTTGGGAAAAACACGTAAAGAGCAGGATTTAATTCAGTATAACCATCAATTAGATCTGGAAGCCGCACGCCTTAAAATCGGGATGTCAAAAGAGAATGCTGCACAATTAGATGCGGAAATTATCAAGCTAAAAGCGCGTAGAGCGGAAATTGAAAGACAAAAAGCATTAGCACAGTCTAATCCGTTGCTCGGTTTGCAGGATGGCATCGTGAAATTTGGGGAGGCTGCCAATAATGTGATGGCGAATGTTTCACAGATTACACAAAATGCCCTTGGTGGAATGTCAGATGCGTTAACCGATTTTGTATTGACAGGGAAAGCAAATTTTAATGATTTAGCACAGTCAATCATCAAAGATATTAGCGCAATGATTATGAAAATGATGGTGTTCAAGGCGCTTGAGTCCGCTTTTGGTGGCACGTCTTTTGGGAAATTGTTGGGCTTTTCCCAAGGGGGTTTAGTCGGTTTTGATAACGGTGGCTTCACCGGTTTAGGCGGTAAATATACGCCTGCGGGTATCGTCCACAAAGGCGAATATGTTATTACCAAAGAAGCTACATCAAGACTCGGTGTAGATTATCTTGATTTCTTAAACTACGGTACTAGACGTGGTTTTGCCAACGGTGGCGGTGTGGCTGTGCCGAAAGTGCCAATGGTGAAAGCCAAAACACAAAATGCCAATGTTAGCATTAAAGTGATCAACAACGGGGAGCCGGTGGATGCCAAAGTGACGCAAAAACAGCAAGGCGAACAGTTGCAAGTGACGGTGGAGTTAATGCGAAAAATTGCTAAACAGGAAGCAAACAATATGTTACAAACTAATTTTAGAGCCGGAGGAGCCTTTGCCTAATGGAAATGTTTAAATGGTGCGTGCGACCAAAACTCACGATTGAAAATGAACCGCGTCGTATAGTGGTGCAATTTGGTGACGGCTATGCACAACGCGCTAGAGCTGGTATTAACACTTTGCTGCGGCGTTATCCAGTAACAGTAAAAGTGAAAAACAGGGAGCGTTTGGCAGTGGATGCGTTCTTGGCTCAACACGGTGGCGTTGAGCCTTTTTATTTTAATGACCCGTTCACAAAAAGTCGTAAAAAAGTGGTGTGCGGTCAGTGGCGCATTGAAATGAACCAAACCTATAGTGAATTTAGTTGTGAATTTGAGGAAGTGCCATAATGCCACAAACAATGAGCAATGCATTTAAGCTGGAATTAAGCAAAATTGAACAAAATGCCTTGATTGAGCTGTACGAAGTGGATATGCGCAGTTTGCAGAACCGACAAGGTGAACAAGGCGAAATTTATCGCTTCTATGCCGGCACAAATGAGCGTTATCAAGACATTGTGTGGCAAGGGCAAACTTATAAAGCCTATCCGATCAAAGCCGGCGGTTTTGAGTTAAACGGCAATGGACCGAGCAATCGCCCGACCTTAACTGTTTCCAATCTGTTAGGATTAATCACCGGCATTGCCGTAGATTTTAATGAAGCAGTAGGGGCAGTGGTGCGGCGGCGACAAGTCTATCTGCATTATCTTGATGCCGTCAATTTTCGTGAGGGCAATCCGCAGGCTGATCCAACACAAGAACTGGTCAGCCTTTATATCATTGAACAGTTAAGCAGTTTAAAACAGGATGTTGCTACCTTTACGCTAGCGTTGCCGACCGAAACCGACAATGCTTATCTGCCGGCAAGAATGATGATGGCAGACACCTGCGCGTGGATTTATCGTTCCAGTGAATGCGGTTATAACGGTGCGCCGGTGGCGGATGAAAAGGATATGCCGACCGGCGACCCGAAAAAGGACAAATGCAGCCGTTGTTTAACCGGCTGCAAAATGCGAAATAACACACTGAATTTCGGCGGTTTCCCGAGTATTAATAAGGTGGGTTAAAGGCGTTTATCCATTGGATTGTTCGCATATAACGGTTGAACATCAAATTGTTTATCTTGCTCTAAATGCCATAAGTCATATTGAGCTTGCATATTTAGCCATAAGTTCGGTGAAGTATTTGGCAAAAGTTTACTAAGACGCACTGCCATTTCAGGGGTAACGCTCGTTTTGGCATTTAAAATTCGGGAAAGTGTAACGCGTGTTACACCAAGTTTATCGGCAACCTCGTTGATTTTAAATTCAGAAATAATATCTCTTAATACTTCACCGGGGTGGGCTGGGTTGAACATTCTCATTGCTTACTCCTTAGTGGTAATCTTGATAATTGACAATTTCAGCATCGCCGTTTTCAAATTTAAAGGTTAAACGCCAGTTGGCATTGACTTTAACGGACCAATGTCCGCTTAAATCCCCTTTCAGCGGATGCAAGTTCCAACCAGGCATATCCATTTCAGCAACATCACTAACCATATTCAGGGTAGTAAGCAATAAATGGAGCTTTTGTGCGTGCTTAGGTTGAATACCTGCCGTTGATCCAGTTTCAAAAAATGCCTGCAAGCCTTTATGTTTGAATGAAATAATCATTGTCATCTCTACCTTATGTATAGCGAGATGATACATTAGTAAAGAATGAGTGTAAAGCCTTATGTTACAAAAATTAAAAGATCAAATCGTTTCTTACGCCCAATCCTGCGAGCCGCACGAAATGTGCGGTTTTGTCGTTTTTGAGGGCAAGCAACAACGCTTTTTGCCTTGTCGCAATGTGGCGGACGATCCGGAAAACTTTTTCGAGATTGCCGCAGAAGATTATATAAACGCCAACCATTATGACGGCATTGTTGCCATTGTGCACTCTCATCCGAACGGTGCGCCGGTTTTATCCACTGCTGACCGACAAATGCAGCTACAGTCCGGTTTGGATTGGTGGTTGGTTTGCAATGAAAGCGTGCATAAATTCCGTTATATCAAGCCGCTGTTAGGGCGTGAGTTTGTTCACGGTGAAAGCGATTGTTATAGCCTGTTTCGTGATGCCTATATGTTGTCGGGCGTGGATTTCCCTGATTTCGCACGCGCGGACGACTGGTGGCACGAGGGCAGCAATCTTTATCTGGACAATATGGCCACACACGGCTTTGAGCAGGTGGACGAACCGCAACTTGGCGATGTGATTTTAATGCAAGTGGGGGCGGATGTGCCGAATCACGCCGCGATTTATGTTGACGACAACTGGGTGCTACATCACAGCCCACAACGCTTATCAAAACGGGATTTATACGATGGCTATTGGCTTAAACATACACACAGCATTTGGAGATACCAACAATGGCAACAATTAAACTTTACGGCAATCTTAAACGATTTGGCACTGCCATCGATTTAGCGGTGGAAGACACCGCAGAAGCAATCCGCGCCTTGTGCTGCCAATTGGTCGGTTTCCGGCAAGCCTTACAGCAAGGGTATTACAAAGTGCGGATTGGCAAACATCTGGTCACCACCGCATCGCTGGAAAAAGATATGCTCTACAAATTAAACGATAACGCCGTGGTGCATCTCACGCCGGTGATTAAAGGGGCGAAAAGTGGCGGTATTTTCAGTGCAGTGTTAGGTGTTGCCTTGATCGGTTTGGCATTCTGGAACCCGTTAGGCTGGGCAGCGGTTGGCGGAACCGGATTATTAGCCGGTGCGGCACAAATGCCATTAATGTTAGGTGCGGCAATGTTGTTGGGCGGTATTTCACAAATGTTAGCCCCTCAACCGAAAATGGGCAGTGTCGGCACGGAGCAGGAGAAAAAGCAATCCACCTCGTTTAGCAATTTGGGTAATTTGTCGGCACAAGGGCGACCGGTGCCGTTAGCTTATGGGGAAATTTTAACCGGCTCACTCATCATTTCACAGGGGATTGAAACCTACAATGTGGATGAAGAGATGAAAAGGAAAACCGAACCGAAGAAAGGCAAATTTAGAAAAGGATAATTAAGATGGGAAAAGGTGGTGGTGGCGGACATACGCCGTATGAAGCACCGGAAAGCGGTCGCTCAAAACAACGAATTAAAATTGTTGAAGTGATTTCCGAAGGAGAAATTCAAGGTTTAAAAGACAATGTCAAATCGATCTATTTAGATAAAACGCCGATACAGAACGCTAATGGCAGTTACAACTTTAAAAATATGGAGTTGCAAGGCACAATCGGTTCGCAAGATCAGGCGATTATGCGAGGTTTCAACACCTCAGAACGTGAAATTGGGGTTGGTGCTGAAGTGAAGCAAACGACCGCACTGACTCGCACGGTGACCGATGCCAAAGTCACAAGGTTGCGTTTAACGCTTGGTGTACGCAGCTTGTTTCAACAAAAAGATAACGGCGACACCGTGGCGGCGAGAGTGGATTTAGTGGTCACGGTTGGCCATCAGCAATATCCGGTCAATTTTAACGGCAAATACAGCAGCCAATATTTACGTCAAATGGTGATCGACAATCTGCCAGAAGTGCCGTTTCAAATCAAAGTGGAGCGATTAACTGCCGACAGCGAAAAACAGCGGTTACAGAATGTGACAATTTGGTCAAGCTACACCGAAATTATCGATACCGAATTTGCCTATCCGAACACTGCACTTGCCGGCATTATGTTTGATTCGGAATATTTTTCCAACATTCCTCAGCGTAATTACTTGGTGCGTGGCATTAAAGTGAAAGTGCCAAGCAATTATGACCCTATTGCCCGCAGTTACAGTGGTTTATGGGATGGGCGTTTTAAGGTGGCGTGGACGAATAACCCGGCGTGGATTTTTTACGATCTCTTAACCAACAAACGCTACGGAATGGGGCAACGCTTAGGCGATTTTAACGTGGATAAATGGGCGTTGTATGCGATTGCACAATATTGCGATGTGTTGGTGCCGGACGGCTTTGGTGGTAAAGAGCCACGAATGACCTGCAACTGTTGGCTAACAGAACAGCGACAAGCCTATGATTTAATCAACGACTTAGCTTCCATCTTTCGGGCAATGCCGGTGTGGAATGGGCAACAGCTCACTGCCATTCAGGATAGACCGAGTGATCCCGTGTGGACTTATACCAATGCTAATGTGGTCAACGGTGAATTTGATCGCAGCTACTCCGCGTTAAAAGCACGGCATAACATTATCCACGTGGAATATCTCGATAAAAACGATTTTTACGAGAAAAAAATTGAGTATGTGTCGGACGATGAGGCGGTGAAACGTTACGGTGCGAACGTGAAAAAGGTGACAGCCTTTGGTTGCACCTCGCGTGGGCAAGCCTACCGCTTAGGGCGTTGGATTTTAGAAACAGAAAAGCTGGAAAAAGAAACCATCACTTTTTCTGTCGGGCGTGAAGGCTTAATGCACTTACCAGGCGACATTATCCGCGTTGCCGACAATCATTACGCCGGCACCAATATCGGCGGACGTGTGTTGGCAGTGAAAGGGCGTGAAGTGACGTTAGATCGGGAAATTGACGTAAACGGTGCAAGTTATTTCAGCTATATCAATGCCGAAGCGAAACAGCAGACCATCAAAATTCAAGCCGTTAATGGCAGCATTATCACCTTAGACAGCGTGCCAACTGGTTTGACCGAATTTGGTGTGTGGTCGTTGGCGACCTCGGCGGTGCGTGGCGGATTGTATCGCGCGGTGTCGATTAGCGAAAATGAAAACGGCAGCTACACCATTACTGCCTTGCAACACGAACCCCAAAAAGAGGCGATTGTCGATAACGGTGCGCATTTTGAAGCGGTGTCGAAAACATTATATTCCGCGCCACAACTCACTGATGTGGTGATTAACACCGCCAGTGGCACAGGTGCGGTGATCAATGCGGAAGTGACCGCCGGCAATGCGATCATTACTCGTTATGATATTTTGATTTATCAAGGCGAAAAGCTGTATCAAAGCTATATCGGACAAAAAACGGCAGAAGTGAAATTAGATAATCTGCCGAACGGCAATTATAGCGTGGTTATCATTGCCAAAGATGATAAAGGTCGAGTATTAAGTGAAAAGACAAAAACCTTTACCATTGACCGCCCACCGATTCCGACCGGTGTTGTGGTCAGTGGTGGCATTGAAAACATTCTGATTGAGTGGGATTATGTGGATGAGTTCACGCAAACAGAAATTTATTTTGCGACCGAAGACGACTGGATGGCGGCAAAACGCTTAGTGAAAGTGAGCGACAACCGAATGTATGCGCACACCGTTGCACCGAACAGTGTCTACTATTATTGGCTGTGTCATACACGTGGACAAAATGTGGGGCCACTTTACCAAATGCAAGGCTTGCGCGGCGAAACCAGTGCCGATATTGAAAAAGCCTTGAACGAATTGCAACAGGAACTAAGCGAAAACGTTGTCAATGAGGTGATTGACACCGGCTTTGCCGCACGAGGTTTGGAAGCGGTGAAAGTGGTGGAAACGCTCGGCAATGTGGCGCAGTTTCAACAGGTTAACCTGATCTACAATTTAGCGGATAAACGTTTTTACACTTGGAATGGGCAGCGTTACGCCACGATGGAGATTGACAACATCACGCCGGATCAAATCAATGGCGTTATTCCGGCGGAGAAACTCGCACGCATTCCTACACAACAATTAAGTGGCACCCTCAGTGCCAGCCAAATCGCTAGCAACAGCATTGGCACCAACCATCTACAGGCGGCAGCAGTCGGCACACAGCAGTTAAGAGCGAATGCCATTACTGCAGATAAACTGGCAGCCAACAGCGTGACCACCGGCAGCATTCAAGCTGGTGCGATTCGGGGAACACACATTGCCGCCGGCGAATTGACAGCGGACAAATTGGCGATTGGCTTAGGCGGCAATCTGCTCTATAACCCGATTTTTGCCAACAATGCGGACGGGTGGTCGTTATATCAAAACACGAATGTGGTCAATGCCAACAGCGGCATCAATATTAACAACAACAGCGAAGGCAACTGGCAAGGCAAAGAGTATCTCGCCGGTGAAAATCAATACCGTTGGCAACCCTCAATGAAGAGTGCCACTTTGCCGGAACAACGCTTTGGCGGCATTTATCAAGATATCAAATTGGTTGCCGGCAACTGGTATCTGTTGTCCGGCTTTGTGGCGGCTCACCGAGGCTATGTGAGTGTGAACATTGAACCTCAAAACGGACTGAAGATTGCCAATGTGAGCCGGAGTTATAGCGGTGCCGGCGTTGGCGACACGTCAACGTCCAGTTATACCAACGGCTTACAAGACACCACCCGCATTTGGATGAAATTTCAAGTGACTGCCAGCGGCACGGCACGCTGTATTTTCGATCAGCATAAAAAAGCCAATGTGGACAACACGTTCACCGTGTTACGCCGCCCGATGCTGGAAGAGTGTACGCAATATACTCGCGAACCTAGCCCTTGGCGCCCGACCGGTGTGACCGTGATCCACGGCGGTTCGATCAAAACCGGCACCGTGATTGCTGAAAAACTTGCTGCTAATTCTGTTACCGCAGAGAAAATTGCAGCAGGGGCGATAAATGCCAGCAAGATTGCGGCAAACGCCATCACCTCAAACCATATTGCCGCAAAAACCATTTCTGCCGATAAGCTCAATGTTTCAAACTTATCCGCGATTAGTGCGAATTTGGGTAAGGTTACGGCAGGTACGATTACTGGTACTCGTATTGAGGGAAACACCATTCAAGGCGGCACCATCAACGGCACCACGATAAATGGTACCACCATTAATGGCGGTACAATTCGTGGGGCAAGGTTTGAGGGGGCGACGGGAAAATTTACCGGGCAGCTTGAAGTGACAGAATTGATAGGTTGGGGAATTTATGAAAGATTTGAACATAAAATAAAGACGAAAATAAACAATCAAAAGACAATGAATATTTACATTGAACCGGCTAAAGCCGATAGATTGATTAGTATACGTTCCAATTTTAGGGACGACACCGTTAAAGAGGCGAGATTAAATGGCGAAGCAGTCTTTAATAAAAACTTGGCTAAAAGCGAGGTGTTTTGGTTCAATGGGACGTTTATTGGTTATAACCTGAATATCAGCAGCTATTTACTGCGAAAAAATATAAGAGGGCATTTAGCCTTTACTTATTGTTCAAGGCTTAATGATGAAACTGTCACGATAACCATTGAGGCGATGATTACCGGAACAGCAAAAACAATTCACACTTGAAAGTGGTTTTATCTCCCATCGCCGTTATTGTGTTATCACACTTTACGGCGATTTTTATTAACGAAAAAAAAGGAAAACACAATGACAACATTTAATAAAATCTTAAAACCCGTTTATTCAGCTATCGCCAACTATGCCACCTCAGATGATGGGGCTATTAATGCCAAATATGTGCTTGGTTTTGGCGAAGACAGTGAAGGAGAACTCATCGACTTTGTGCCGATGATTAGTGAATATAAATATATCGATCCGGAGGAAGCAAAAATGCTGACGGAAAAACCACTTACGGAGGAAGACATTGGCAAAACACCGAACGAAATTATGCTTGTTCGCATTTATCAGCATTTAAAATCTACCAATCAGATTGTGGCATAGATTGTGGAAAATCAAATTAAAGCAAAACCCAGTCATTAGGCTGGGTTTTTTATTAGGAGAACTTATGAATATTAAAGATCTTAAAATTTATCGAGGTGATGACACGATTTTCACTGTACGAATTGAAGCCTTACCTAATTTTAGTTTGCAAGAGGCTGAATTAAAAATGACGCTGAAAAGTAACATCGGAAATGAAACGCTGACATTATCCAATGAATCAGGTTCAATTTTGGTGCTTGATGATTTCACAATGCAACTGATATTCAGCCATAACTTAACAAAAAATGTTAAAGCGGTACGTTGGCGTTATGACTGTCAGATGCGAAAAGCAGGGTGTGTGCGAACCTTATTTGCAGGCAAAATAACCATTGAACCTGATATTACGGAATAACTTTTTAAAGAAACTATTTTAACGATTCAGGAGATTTAAATGAGTAAATTGAATTTAGAAATCAGTAAAAACGAGATTGAATTACAAGTCAGTATTTTACCTGGTGAAATTTTTCGTGGAGAGAAAGGAGAACAGGGTGAAAGAGGAGAGACAGGTAAAAGAGGTATGAACGGGAAGTCAGCCTATGAAATTTGGCTGGAAGCCGGACATAGTGGCACAATAGAAGATTTTTTGAACTTCATTAGAGGTGAGAAAGGAGAAAAAGGTGAGAATGGTGAAGATGCTTTAGATTTTTTCTCTGTGTTAACACCGGAAAACCTTAATGTCTTTTACCAACAAGCTAGAGAAAAAAATTATCGTTTAGATACAAGTGAATTGGATAAGTTGATTAAACGCCATTTTCTAATGTATGTAATCAAGCAGAGCGGAACACCATTTCCGGAATACTTCATTACACCGGGTTATAATCCACAACTGACGATGTTAGAGAATGATAATCCTGTAGAAACGATAAGATACAGCACCAATTACCGAATCAAACTTACTGGGCTAAGCGTTGATACAGCCTATCAAATTAATCAAAATCCTAAAATTTTAGTTTCATCTAGTGTTACAGAAATCACTTTAGCTGCGGATAATCAGCAGTTTAATATTGGAGAAAATGAGATACGTTTCTATTTAGAAAATGGTGCATTTTTCACAAAATACCGCTTTTTTATTGAACCTATTGATTATGATGTCCAAAATAAAGAGCGTTTTGCCGTAATTAATGCCGCCACTGCTTCAGAATTTATGAAACAACTTAAGTTATTGCCATCTACAAAAAATGAAATCTACGCACCTAATTTAACAGAAATGGAACGAGTCAAAGTAGTAAATTATTACGCTCAAGAAATTGATGAGAATATCAACCATTATAGAATTTATGAGTGTGAAGATGGAGAATACATCGAAGATGAACGACTTGATGTCATTTATGACAAGCTTGATCAGGGCATTAAGTTAAGTTACACGCTATATCCAACTTATGGCATAACTATTAAACCTAGCCCAAGTGATGTTGGTATTGATGATAAGCGTGCTGTAGAATTACTTACTTCTTACGCTCAATCAAACCCGGAAGATCAATTATTAAAACGAGGTTGGCAAGTAGCGACATTGACATATAGCGATGATTTCATTAGTGAGGGAAGTAGAGATACTCGTGATATCTACTTAGAGGCAGATTCTTTGATACCATCTTCCGAAGGGGTATTATGGCCACATCATCAAAAAACTTTTGAATTCACAGGAAAAGGTGGTTATCCAATTGAGATTGGATAAAACCTTTAAAGGACTTTAAAAGTAATTTCCCTATTAATTGTGAAATACTAAATTACAAGGAAGCAGTGCTGAAGTAGAGCAGCAGTTATTGGGATAATTTACATAGCATAATTGCGCTATGTAATCGGAATAAAAAATAAGGGGCTGTAGTAGATTAGCAACAATGCTATACTACAAAAATGAAGATAACATATTGT
>SKEB01001130.1_pt1 | contig 12859 bp, 8 predicted proteins | sample 4826561 | NCBI WGS metagenome assembly SKEB01 (sample SAMN11008820, study PRJNA524170) | human gut metagenome | biome: Human fecal sample; material: Feces; isolation source: fecal sample from pouch patient p17 | host: Homo sapiens | place: Israel: Tel-Aviv | collected 2016-03-29
GGAACTGAGTGGCTGGCTCACAGAGAACAACCGGAAAAAATATGGCAAGAATTATGTCAAGATTGAATCTCTGGTCAAAACATACAAAGAAAAACTGTCAGCGGCAGCGTCTGAAGAGGAACTGGATCAAATGATGGAGGAGGCAAGAGAAAAACTGACCGCCATCAAGCCGGGTGTGGGACAGGATACAGATCTGGCGGATGCCATTGACAATGGTATCATTGCGCTGGAAGAATATCATAAACGTCTGGTGAAAGAGAATCCGGATCTGACGAAGGATCAGAAACTGCAGCTGGAAAATGTGCTGACTGCATGGAAAGAGAAGCTGGATACAGCAGAATCCGAAGATGATGTGCGGCTTCTGCTTCGTGACGGAAAAGATGCACTGGAAGATGAAATTGCATCATTCACTGCAGATAAGAAACTGGAGGAAGTCCGTGCCAATGCAGTACAGATCCTGACCGATTACCGGGCATCTGAAACCTATGATGTGGTATGGATGCACAAAATCAAACTGATTCGTGACGGATTCATCCGTGATCTGCAGAATGCGCAGACGGTGACAGAACTGAACAAGTTATTGGAGCAGGCAAAACATGAGATTGACGCCATCATTGACCAGATTCCGGAGACCGGAGCCTGGGATGGGGTGACGAAAACAGAGCCGAAGACAGATGAATCCGGAGTTTACCAGATCACCAGCGGGAATGAACTGGCATGGTTTGCAGATCAGGTCAACCAGGGGAAAGGAAGTCTGAATGCCGTGCTTTGTAACGATATCAGTCTTGGTGGAAAATACTGGACACCGATTGGAAAGAGTGCGGATAAGACGTTTTCCGGAACCTTTGACGGACAGGGACATGTAATCCGCGGTCTGTATCAGGATGTGGAACGTGATTTTTCAGGGCTGTTCGGTGCTGTCCGTGGAGCCGGAGCATCTGTCAGCCATCTGACGGTATCCGGCAATATCAAACTCGGTGGAAGAGTTACCTATGTGGCAGGAATTGCAGGTTATGTGGCAGGGAAGAACAGTGATGCAAAGGCACAGATCACAGACTGTCACAGCAAAGTCAGCATTACGGTAACCGGGATCCGTACACTGGACGCCGGTGTGGCGGGTGTAGCCGGATACAGTACAAATGCAAAAATCACCAACTGTTCAAATGAAGCGACAGTAGAAATCGTATCGGCAGGACGGGGTGGTCTGACGTATTACGCTGGAGGTATTGTGGGCGTGGCAAGAACCGGCTGTCAGATCGAGGCTTGCACGAATAAAGGAACAGTCTGGTCTGCACATGCGGCAGGCGGACTGATCGGTGGTATTCTGACATCGGATATATCCTGTCGATCCAGCTATAATGCAGGAGATATTTCCGGACTTTACTATGCAGGCGGAATCTGTGGAGTTATGCTGAATGATACCGCAGAATTTAACCAGTGCTATACGTCCGGTACCGTCAATGCAAAGGATTCCGGTCTGGCACTGGGTGCACTGTTTGGCAGGATCACCGGAAGTAAGGAGATGATTCTGTTTGCACTGAAGCGTGCGGACAATATCGGACGCACCCTGGTGGGAAGCTCCGGCGATTTCTCTGCCTGCGGTAAATTTGTCAGTGAAAAAGAACTGAAAAGCGATGATATGTTAAACAGTCTGAATGCAGGCGGTAACCAGTATATCCACGATTATCTCGGATTCCAGAACGGTTATCCCATCCTTGCCTGGGAAATGACATTGGAAGATTTTCAGGCCGGTTCTATCTCGTCACTGAACAGCAGTGTCAGCGAAGCAGATTACACCGCAGAGAACTGGAAACAGGTGCAGAAGATTCTGGCGGATGCAGCAGACCGGATTCATCAGGCAGCGGATATGGAGGCAGTAGATGCTATTCGAACAGAAACACAGACAGCCTTAAAAGCGATTGAGACACTTGCCGGTGCACAGGAGCGGAAACTCCAGGAGGCGAAAGAGGAAGCCATCCACCTGCTGGAAAACTATGTGGATCTGGAAAGCTACCGGGATGAGGAAAAGAGCGAGATCCAGTCTCTGATCGCAAATGCAAAGAAATACATTCTGCTGGCAGATACGATTGCGGAAGTAGAACGGCACAGCAGTGAGACAAGAAGCAAGATTGACCGGATTCCGGATGCATGGCAGTATGAGCATCAGCTGGATATGGCAGCGGCAACCCAGGTGGACAGCTATATCATGAATATCGGTGAAGTTATTTATACACCATATGTCAAAATGTCCATTCAGATTGCGAGAACGGCATATGACAGTCTGACGGAGAGACAGAAAAATATGGTAACGGCATATCAGATCTTATTGGATGCTGAGAAACAGTGGGAGATTCTGGAAGCAGAAAACAGTTATACAGACGAAGATCTGGCACTGGCGGCAGAGGTGGATAAACTGATCGATGCAATCGGAAGCGTAACCGAGGACAGCGGAGCGGCAATTGAAAAAGCACGTTATGCCTATGACAGTCTCCCGGAAAAAATAAAAACGATTGTTTCACATCCGGAAGTACTGATACAGGCGGAGCAGACCTATAACCAGCTGAAAGCTTCAAAAGTCGTGGCAGCCATTGCCGGAATCGGAGAAGTGACGCTGGAGAAGAAAGAACAGATTTTTGCTGTTCAGGCGCAGTATGAGGCACTGACGGAAATACAGAAAAAACTGGTGACGGATTATAACGTACTGGTGCAGGCAATCCGCAGATATCAGAATCTGGTGGCAGTACAGCCGGTAATCCAGCAGATTCATGAGCTGGGCGGAGTGGAGAGCATCACACTGGAGAGTGGAACAGCCATCATGGCAGCCATTAACATGTACAATGCCCTGACCGGTGAACAGCAGGAGCTGGTGACAAATTATGATGTACTGGAAATGCTGATCAGAGTCTATGATTCGAAAGCAGCCATTGATCGTGTGACGCGGCTCATTGACAGTATTGGAGCGGTGAGCAGCGCAAGCGGTTCACAGATTCAGGAAGCAAGGGCAGCGTATGATGCACTGACGCTGGATGAGCAGAAACAGATCCGGAACCTGTCGGTGCTGGAGCATGCGGAAGCAGCCTATGCGGCATTGACACAGAATGGCGCAAATGCACGGCCGGGAACGGGAGAAGGAAATCAGGAGACACTGGAGAGCCTGCGAAACGGAGGCAATACGTTTGGACTCAGTGATCTGGCACAGAACGGCCGGAATATGACCGGGGAAGTGGCAGGAACGATAGAAGGAGTGCTGCCGGAAGAAGCCCATGATGCACAGGCGCAGGATCAGACACAGATTCCGGTGGAAGATACGCAACTTCCGGACTGGCTGGCCAGTCAGCTGGATGAGGGGGCAACAGAGGAACGTACAGCGGTAAAGGCGATCGGAAAGGATGGAACATACCGGACACTTCTGTCGGTACTGGTGATTGTATTTACAACCTGCGGCATTCTGACGATCGGTTTTGCAGTGGCACTGGCTGAGGCAGCAAAAAAACGAAAAGCAACACAGGTTCATTATTAGACAGCAGACCCGGGTCGGATGGTTAATAAGCGATAAGAGAAGTATCCGGCGTAAGTCTGATATGAGATACAAGGTATAGATGAGATCATATGAGGAGAGAAAGATGAGAAAGGGCTACAAAGCAAAAAACAGGTGGAGCGCAGGATTTCTCCTGCTGCTCCTTGTGGCAGTCTGGCTGACTGCCATGCCGCGGCAGGTATGGGCCGCAGATCGGTTACCGGATGTAAAGCAGATGGAGGAAGGCATCGTGTCATGGAAGAGCAGTTCGGAAGGTGAGAAGGAACTGCTGACAGGAGAACTGCGTGATCAGGCCGGGAGCGCCGGCAGTGACTGGTTTGCGTTTGATGTGGCGCGCATGGGAAGTGCTACGGAAGAACAACGGGCAGCATACCTGGCCAGATTGCAGGATGCAGTGGAGGCGGTGTATGCAAACAAAGAAGACAGTATGATGAGATTACGGATTTCCGATATTCACCGTATGGCACTGACTGTCATTGCATGTGGTGGGAATCCGGAAAATTTCGGTACGGATCCGGATGGAAATCCCATCAATCTCATTCATGATACCGTATGGAACAGCAACAGCTGCTGGGGAGACCCGGGGGATCAGGGAATCAACGGTTATATCTGGGCACTGCTGACCATTGATGCAAAGAATTATCAGGAGCCGGAAGGCGCTGAATGGACCAGAGAAAAACTGGTCAGTGAACTGTTATCCCGACAGCTGGCAGATGGCGGTTTCGGACTGATCAAGACAGACCCTTCTGATGTGGATCTGACTTCCATGGTACTGACGGCACTGGCGCCTTATCGGGGACAGGACAAAACATATACTTATACCGGAATCATTTCCGGACAGGAAGAGACATCCACTGTGGATGCGGTGGCAGAGAAAGCGTTTGCACGCTTAAGCGAGCTGCAGGCAGATGACGGAAGCATGCTGACTTACGATGAACGTACTTCCGAGAGTACCGCATGGGCGATGATCGCGCTGGCATCCTGGGGCAGAGATCCGGAGCAGGATGGTGCCTTTATAAAAAATGGTAAAACACTCATCGATGGTATGCAGGCATTCTGTCTGGCGGATGGTGGTATCATCCATAGCCTGGATAGCGATGAGAAAGAAACTGAGGGCAATAACATGGCCGGTTATCAGACGCTTTATGGTCTGGAGGCAGTGCGCCGTCTCTGGGAAGGACAGACGAGACTGTTTGAGATGACAGATGCACAGGCGGTTTCGGCAGATGCCATTGCGGCAGCAGACAAGAAGCTTCCGGCACTGAGCGATACAGATACAACAGATACACGCAGCAGCGAGGAAGTGGAGGCGGATGTCAGCAACAGAACCTTATATCTGACTGCTGGTATTGCCGTTGTGATCGTTGTGGTGGTTGTGATTTTCCTTGTTCTGGTATTAAAAGAGAGCAAAAAGAAAAAAGCGTCGGCACAGAATGCGCAGCTTGACGACGATGATGATGATGACGAGTGGTAAGGACAGGATGATGGCATGAAAAAAAATATTGTAATGATCGGAATCATGCTGGTACTGGCACTGGTTCTGATAAGAGGAACCAAAATTCAGTCCGTGGACGAATACTATCTGACGCATATGGAGGATATTCAGGAAGATTCCGAGACCGTTACGATTAGTATCAAATGTGATACTCTGCGTCAGCCTGAGAACTGGGAAAAACTAAACAAACAGTTGAAAGACGAAAAATATGTTCCGAACGATGGTGTTATTCTTCCGGAAACGACCTATGTACTGCGAAAAGGCGATACGGCATTTGATATTTTGAAACGCGCCTGCCAGTACAACAAAATTTCCATGGAATACAACGGTCCGGACACGAACAAGTACAGCACGGTGTTTATCCGCGGCATTAATCATGTCACGGACTATTCCTGTGGAGAACTGTCCGGCTGGATGTATAAGGTAAACGGCAGTTTCCCGGGGAAGGGACCAAGTGCTTATAAGCTGAAGGACAAAGATACGATCGAGTGGGTATATACCTGTGATCTTGGCAGAGATGTCGGAGACGACTATTATGAAAAGATAAAAAATCAGAAAAACAAAAAGAATGGAAACAAAACAGATTCTGAGAAACAAGACACAGAGAAAGAATCAGCAGGAGAGGGGGATGCAAAATGAATGGGTATGAAAGTTATCATCCTGCCGTACAGTTTCTGTACTATGCACTGGCTGTCGGATTTTCCATGGTCAGTATGCATCCGGTGGTGATCGCGGCATCCATAATCGGCGGAATGCTGTTGTTCAGCATCCGAAATACTCCTCGCAAAATTGTAGAAGAATTGTTTTTTTTCTTCTGTCTGTTTTTTATGCTGGCAGTGATGAATCCGATATTTATTCACAGCGGTGAGACCATTTTGTTTTTTATGAATGATAATCCTGTGACGCTGGAAGCACTGATCTATGGAACCGTTTCGGCCGGTATGCTGGTGGGCGTGCTGCTCTGGTGTAAATGTTATACGACAATTCTGACTACAGACAAATTCCTGTATCTGTTTGGAAAAATCATTCCAAAGATGGGATTGATCCTGTCTATGGTATTCCGCTTTATTCCACTGTTTAAACTGCAGATCCATAAGATCAATCAGGCTCAGAAGACCATGGGACTTTATGCCACAGACAGTATTCCGGACAAAATCGGCGGCGGTATGCGTGTTTTTGACAGTTTGCTTGCCTGGTCGATGGAAAACTCCATTGACACGGCGGATTCAATGAAAGCAAGAGGATATGGTCTGCCGGGAAGAACCAGTTTTACACTGTTTAAGTTTCAGACCAGAGATGCCATTGTAATGGGGATCATGGGTGTGCTGGCAGTGATCACACTGTTTTGTTTCCTGAAAGGATCTTTTGAAATGTATTATTATCCGTATGTAGCTGATATCAAAACAGACCATCTGGCTGTTGTCGGATATGTAAGTGTATTAATATTTATGTGTATTCCGGGTATTTTGGAATTGAAGGAGAAAGTGTTATGGAGTTACTTAAAGTCGAAAATCTGACTTTTACATATCCGAAGCAGAATCCGGATGCGGCTGAGCCAGAACCGACGCTTCAGAATGTATCTTTTCAGGTGCAGGAAGGAGCGTTTGTGGTGGTTTGCGGAGAATCCGGATGTGGCAAGACCACGTTGCTGAAACTGCTGAAGCGGGAGCTTGCTCCGTCAGGAGAACGTTCCGGAAACATCTGGTTTCACGGCGTGGAACAGGCAGCGTTGACGGAACGGGAAGCTGCCTGTGAGATTGGATTTGTTTTACAGAATCCGGAGAATCAGACAGTAACAGATAAAGTCTGGCATGAACTTGCGTTTGGGTTGGAAAATATGGGGGTACCGACCCCGGTCATTCGTCGTCGAGTGGCAGAGATGGCATGTTTTTTTGGAATTGATGACTGGTTCCGGAAAAAAACCACAGAACTTTCCGGAGGTCAGAAACAGCTGCTGAACCTTGCAGCTGTCATGGTCATGCAGCCAAAACTTCTGATATTGGATGAACCGACAAGCCAGCTGGATCCGATCGCAGCTTCTGATTTTATCAATACACTGCGAAAAATCAACAAGGAACTTGGCCTGACCATCATTATGACAGAACATCGTCTGGAGGATGTTTTCCCGGTGGCAGATCAGGCGCTGATCATGGACCAGGGCAGAGTCTTGTTGATGGAGCCGCCGCGGCAGGCCGGTAAAGATCTGAAAAAACTGAATTCAGATCACAAGATGCTGGTTGGTATGCCAAGCGCCCTGCGGATTTATCATGGACTGGATGTGGAAGAGGAAGAGTGTCCGCTGACTGTCCGTGACGGGCGGATGTTTCTGGAAAAGAATTACCGCAATGAAATCCGTCATTTTGAACGGAAGAATGAGACTGTTTCCGAGGATGCACCGTTTGTCATGCGCATGAAGGATATCTGTTTCCGGTATGCGAAGGATCTGCCGGATGTGCTGGAGGGGGTAGCACTGTCCGTACGCCAGGGCGAGATTATCAGCCTTCTGGGTGGAAACGGTGCAGGCAAGACAACACTGTTAAAAATCATCTCCGGAACCTGCAAACCGTACCGCGGCAAAATTGAAGTATTTGGAAAGCGTCTGCAGAAATATTCCGGAAAAGAGCTGTATGTGAACAAACTGGCATTTCTGCCACAGAACCCACAGACTGTATTCTTAAAAATGACTGTGCGGGAAGATTATGCGGAAGTGCGAAGAACCATGGGATACAGCAAAGAACAGATGGCACAAAAGACAGAGGAGATTGCTGCGACGCTGCACATCGAACACCTGCTGGATCGTCATCCGTACGATCTCAGCGGCGGGGAGCAGCAGAAAGCAGCCATCGGTAAAATTCTGCTGCTGCAGCCGAAACTGCTTCTGTTGGATGAGCCGACGAAAGGCATTGATGCCTGGTCCAAACGGCAGCTTGGAATGCTTCTGAAACAGTTGAAACAACAGGGCATTACCATTATCATGGTAACCCATGATGTGGAGTTTGCAGCAGAAGTTTCTGACCGCTGCGGACTGTTTTTTGATCATGAGATCACATCTCTGGATGTACCGGAGGAATTTTTCTGTAATAATAACTATTATACGACGGCAGCCAACCGTATTTCCCGCAAGGCTTTTGATAACACCATTACCTGTGAGGAAGTCATTGCTTTGTGCAGGCAGAACGGAAAAAAAACGGATACTTCTGTACAGATGCAGGAGCGGAGGTAGCATATGAGCAGTGAAAAACGACGAATCAGGAATGATGTGATCATGATCGGCAGCATAGTTGCGTTGATCGTTCTTGGCGTGCGGTTGTTTTCTGACCGGAGGTATACGCTGGTGTCCATGATGATTGCATTTCTGGCATGCTTCTTTTTCTATCTGACTTATGAGAAGAAAGAAGGCAGTATCCGCCGGATGGTCATGATCGCAGTTATGACGACCATCACGGTCATCAGCAGACTGATCTTCGGTGTAGTGCCCGGCTTCAAACCGATGTCAGCCATTATCATTCTGACCGGTATTTTTATGGGGCCGGAGTGTGGGTTTCTGGTAGGATCCCTCTCTGCACTGACTTCGAATATTTTCTTTGGACAGGGGCCATGGACTCCGTTTCAGATGCTGACATGGGGAATCATCGGATTTTTGTCCGGACTTCCGGGACTGCGAAAAGTGCTGCGCAACCGCATACCGCTGATAATCTGGGGTATGCTGATGGGAATGCTGTATTCCGGTATTATGGATATCTGGACAGTGCTGGATCTGACAGGTGTGTGGTCCTGGAAACGGTATCTGATGGCACTGAGTACAGCTGTACCATATATTATTGCCTATATGTCATCCAATGTGGTCTTTTTGATGATTGGATTAAAACCGTTGGGTGAGAAGCTGAATCGTGTGCAGACGAAGCATGGGATTTTTTAATACAGTTGCTTTTTTGATAGAGGTTATGTTATACTAAGTCCGCTTACATAAAACGCAGTACATATATGCGTTTATTTATGTAAGCGGACTTAGATTTTTGTTATTACACAGAATCCGAAGAAAATTCAAAGAGATTGTTTAGTGAGGAGTTGAGAAGATGTTTAAAGTGAATGACAACTATCAGAAACTTCCGGGCAGCTATCTGTTCAGCACGATTGCAAAAAAAGTAAGTGCATACCAGGCTGCAAATCCGGAGAAAACATTGATTCGTCTTGGAATCGGTGATGTTACCCAGCCACTGGCACCTGCAATTATCGATGCAATGCATGGTGCAGTTACAGAAATGGGAAATGCAGAAACTTTCCACGGTTATGCACCGGATCTCGGATATGAGTTCCTGCGCACTGCCATTGCGGACAATGACTATAAAGCAAGAGGATGCGACATCAGCGCAGATGAGATTTTTGTATCCGACGGAGCAAAGAGTGATTCCGGAAATATCCAGGAGATTTTTTCCGTAGATAACCGCATCGCTGTATGTGATCCGGTTTACCCGGTTTATGTGGATTCCAATGTTATGGCAGGCAGAACCGGCACTTACGATCCGAAGACTGAGATGTGGAGCAATGTCATCTACATGCCATGCACAAAAGAGAACAATTTCGTTCCGGAGTTCCCGAAGGAAGATCCGGATATCATTTATCTGTGTCTGCCAAATAATCCGACAGGTACTACCATCACAAAAGACCAGCTGCAGGAGTGGGTTGACTATGCCAACCGGATCGGTGCAGTGATCATTTATGACGGTGCATACGAAGCATACATTTCCGAGGATAATGTAGCTCATACGATCTATGAGTGCGAAGGCGCAAGAACCTGTGCCATCGAACTGAAGAGTTTTTCAAAAAATGCCGGATTTACAGGTGTCCGTCTCGGATATGCCGTTGTTCCGAAAGACTTGAAATGCGGCGAGGTATCCTTGCATCAGATGTGGGCAAGACGTCACGGAACCAAATTCAACGGAGCTCCGTACATCGTACAGCGTGCCGGTGAGGCTGTATACAGCGAGGCAGGCAAAGCACAGTTAAAAGAACAGGTTGCATATTATATGAAAAATGCAGCAGCCATCAAAGGCGGACTGCAGAACGCAGGCTTCGAGGTGTTCGGCGGTGTGAACGCACCATATATCTGGTTAAAGACACCGGATCGGATGACATCCTGGGAGTTTTTCGATTACCTGCTTGAAAAGGCAAACGTTGTAGGTACACCGGGATCCGGATTCGGACCGAGTGGAGAGGGATACTTCAGACTGACAGCATTTGGAACGTATGAGAATACACTTGCTGCTCTCGAGCGCATCAAAGCGTTATAGGAAATTAAGATAAAAAACAGTAGCGAAAGTGGATTGCGAATGTCCGCTTTAACGATTATGAGTATCAGAAAACAGCAAGGTGAGACATTTTCGTCTGACCTTGCTGTTTCCTTTTTTCTGTTGCTTTATAGATTTAAAATTTATTTCTTGAAAGATGCACGTTTTCTTAAAGTCGGATCAAGGATCTTCTTACGGATTCTCAGGCTTTCCGGTGTTACTTCCAGAAGCTCATCGGTATCAATGAAGTCAAGTGCCTGCTCGAGACTCAGAATTCTCGGCGGTGTCAATGTCAGTGCCTCGTCAGCAGAAGAGGAACGTGTATTCGTCAGATGTTTCTTTTTGCAGACATTTAATTCAATATCCTCACCACGGGAACACTGTCCGATGACCATGCCGGAGTATACTTTTTCACCAGGTCCGATAAACAGGGAACCACGCTCCTGTGCGGAGAACAGACCGTATGCTACGGACTCACCGGACTCGAAAGCAATCAGGGAACCAAGTTTACGATACTGGATATCTCCACGGTATGGTTCATAGCCACAGAAAATGGTATTGATGATGCCGTTACCTTTTGTGTCTGTCATAAAGTCACCACGGTAACCGATGAGACCACGGGACGGAATTTTGAATTCCAGACGGGTATAACCGCCGCTGATGCTTCCCATATTCTGCAGCTCACCTTTACGCTGGCTCAGTTTCTCGATAACAACACCGGTGAACTCATCCGGTACATCGATGTAAGCCTGCTCCATTGGCTCTGTTTTTTTGCCATTCTCATCTGTATGGTACAGAACTTCTGCTTTACTTACTGCAAATTCATAACCTTCACGACGCATGTTCTCGATCAGAACAGACAGATGCAGCTCGCCACGACCGGATACTTTGAAGCTGTCAGCACTGTCGGTTTCCTCTACACGGAGGGAAACATCTGTGTTCAGCTCTTTGAAAAGACGGTCACGGATATGACGGGAAGTAACGTATTTTCCTTCCTGACCTGCCAGCGGGCTGTCATTTACGATGAAATTCATGGAGATGGTCGGCTCGGAAATCTTCTGGAACGGGATTGCTACCGGATTTTCCGGATCACAGATCGTATCACCGATATGGATATCTGCAATACCGGAGATCGCTACGATGGAACCGATCTTTGCTTCTTTTACTTCTACTTTATTTAATCCGTCAAACTCATACAGTTTGCTGATGCGGACTTTTTTCTGTTTTTCCGGATCGTGTGCGTTCAGCATGATGGCATCCTGGTTCACACGCAGGCAGCCGTTGTCGACTTTGCCGACACCGATACGTCCAACGTACTCATTGTAGTCGATGGTACTGATCAGAACCTGTGTGTTTGCATCCGGATCACCTTCCGGAGCCGGAATGTAGTTTAAGATTGTCTCGAACAGCGGCATCATATCTTTCGGCTCGTCGTCAAGACTCAGGGTTGCATAACCGTTCTTTGCAGATGCGTAAACGAATGGGCAGTCAAGCTGCTCATCGGAAGCATCCAGATCCATGAACAATTCCAGAACTTCGTCGATAACGTCGTCAGGTCTTGCTTCCGGACGGTCAATTTTATTGATGCAGACGATAACCGGAAGATTCAGTTCCAGTGCTTTCATCAGAACGAATTTTGTCTGAGGCATAGCACCCTCAAATGCGTCAACCACAAGGATAACGCCATTTACCATTTTCAGGACACGCTCTACCTCTCCACCGAAATCAGCATGACCCGGAGTATCAATGATGTTGATTTTTGTATTTTTGTAAAATACTGCAGTATTTTTAGACAGAATCGTGATTCCTCGTTCACGCTCGATGTCATTGGAATCCATGACACGTTCCTGCACTTCCTGATTCTGACGGAAGACGCCGGATTGTTTCAGCAGCTCGTCTACCAGTGTTGTTTTGCCGTGGTCTACGTGAGCGATGATAGCAATATTACGAATGTCCTCTCTTTTTGTTTTCATTACATGTATCCTTCCTTCTGAATAAATCAGTTGTTTATAGTTTCGTCTATCGAAATGATAGAAAATGTAGTCTTTATATCAGTGCAACCAATTTATTTTATCACAAAATGAGAATTTGACAAGAGGAAGAATAAAAAATGTTATCGACAAAAATAACTATAATATTCATTCGCTGAATGATACATTATGGAAGCCGGAAGACAAAAGCTGCTGCAGAAAACGCAGACCACAGAGGGAGCATTTCTGCTGAAGTTCAGGTTCTAAACGCGAAAAAAAAGAATAAATTAAAAACACAAGGAAGTACATGTAGAAAGATACAGGTGAAGAAGGGAGCACAATGATGACAGATAAATTATTTGAAAACAACCAGGTGACAATGATGGGTGAGATTGTTTCAGCGTTTCAATTCAGTCATGAAGTATTTGGAGAAGGTTTTTACATGGTGGAACTGGCGGTGAGCCGTCTGAGTAATTATTCCGATTATATCCCGCTGATGGTTTCAGAACGCCTGATCGATACTGAACAGGATTACACCGGGCAGTTCATCCGGATCAGCGCACAGAAC